>ERZ791737.58-NODE-58-length-154395-cov-13.994642_pt1 | contig 154395 bp, 147 predicted proteins | sample MGYA00510042_ERZ791737 | MGnify/ENA primary metagenome ERZ791737 (study PRJEB30046, sample SAMN00791965) | human gut metagenome | study: EMG produced TPA metagenomics assembly of the A metagenome-wide association study of gut microbiota in type 2...
CACCAGTATTTCATTTCTTAATCGCTATCTCTCTCGATTGCGGTTGCAAAGGTAGGCATTTTTCCGAAACCTGCAATAGCTGAACGAAAAGTTTTTTGAAAAAAATGAAGCGATTTTGGCTTAGTTCCTCATTTTTAAGCCATTTAGTTTGAAAAAAAAGTGTGAAAAAATAATAGTGTAATTGGTCCCCTGTTTTCCTTCTGTTTTCCCTTTCGGATAATACTTATTCGTTTTATATGCCGAAAATCTTTCTATCTGTTATAAATCTATCTTTTAATTCAAACTTCTTGCTCCGATTTTTCGTGGTTTTGCAATAATTCGTTATTTTTGCGGACTAAATGTAGTACATTAAAATGAAAGTAGCAGTTATCAAATATAATGCAGGTAACATCCGTTCTGTGGACTATGCATTGAAACGCCTGGGAGTGGAAGCGGTGATTACCTCTGACAAAGAGGTGTTGAAAGCCGCTGATAAAGTGATCTTTCCCGGGGTGGGGGAGGCTGAGACTACTATGCTTCATCTCAAAGAGAGTGGTATGGACCGTTTCATTAAAGAACTCCGCCAGCCGGTATTGGGCATTTGTCTGGGCATGCAGCTGATGTGTCGTTTCTCCGAAGAGGGGAACGTCGGTTGCCTTGGGATTTTCGATACCGACGTAAAACGTTTTGTGCCCCGGAAACACGAGGATAAGGTACCCCACATGGGATGGAATACCATCGGTCAGTTGAAGAGTGACTTGTTCAAAGGATTCACCCGTGATGAATTTGTTTATTTCGTACATAGTTATTATGTACCCGTCAGTGAGTTTACGGCTGCCGAGACCGATTATATCCACCCTTTCAGTGCCGCTTTGCATAAAGATAACTTCTATGCCACCCAGTTTCATCCCGAAAAAAGTGGGGTGGCGGGTGAGAGAATTATAAAGAATTTCCTGGAGCTCTGATTCCCCCGGAAGTTTAAACCGTTAATTGAGAACAGACAGATGATAGAATTAATTCCGGCCATTGATATTATCGACGGGAAGTGTGTACGCCTTTCCCAGGGAGATTATGATAGCAAAAAGGTATATAATGAAAACCCGGTGGAGGTTGCCAAGGAGTTTGAGGCCAACGGCATCCGGCGTCTGCACGTTGTGGATCTGGATGGTGCTGCTTCACATCATGTGGTCAACTACCGGACACTCGACCTGATAGCCAGCCGCACTTCGCTGATTATCGATTTCGGCGGTGGGCTGAAGAGCGACGAAGACCTGATAATCGCTTTTGAGAACGGGGCGCAGATGGTGACCGGCGGCAGTATAGCCGTCAGGAACCCTGATGTGTTTTGTCGTTGGATAGACCGTTACGGTAGTGAAAAAATCATTCTGGGCGCCGATGTCAAAGATCATAAGATAGCTGTCAACGGTTGGAAGGACGAAAGTGACTGTGAACTTTTCCCTTTTCTAAAAGATTATACGAAAAAGGGCGTTGAAAAGGTGATCTGTACCGATATCAGTTGTGACGGTATGCTGGCCGGACCTTCCCTCGAACTATATAAGGAAATACTGACAGAGCATCCCACCCTTTACCTGATAGCCAGTGGTGGAGTGAGCAGTGTGGCCGACATTGAAGCGTTGCATGAAGCCGGGGTGCCTGCCGTCATTTTCGGCAAGGCTCTTTACGAGGGTCGTATCACTCTTCAAGAGCTTCAGGCATTTATTTAACCACAGGGTAATGCGGAGTTTTACAGAGTTCTGTTTTTTTTAATCGTTGCACTCTTTGGAGTTCTGTGTAATTTTGTGGTCAACCATTAATCAAACGTAAAATCGTAAATATAGAATCGTGTTAGCAAAAAGAATTATACCTTGTCTCGATATCAAAGACGGGCAGACCGTGAAAGGGACGAATTTCGTAAACCTGCGCCAAGCCGGCGATCCGGTAGAATTGGGGCGTGCCTATAGCGAGCAGGGAGCCGACGAACTGGTGTTTCTTGATATTACCGCCAGTCATGAAGGGCGTAAGACCTTTGCCGAACTGGTCCGGCGGATTGCTGCCAATATCAGTATTCCTTTTACTGTTGGGGGAGGGATCAACGAATTGAGTGATGTAGACCGCCTGCTCAATGCCGGTGCCGACAAAATTTCCATTAACTCTTCCGCCATTCGCAATCCGCAGCTGATAGACGATATTGCCAAACATTTCGGGTCACAGGTATGTGTGCTTGCGGTAGATGCCAAGCAGACTGAGAACGGGTGGAAATGTTATCTCAACGGCGGGCGTATTGAGACTGACAAAGAACTGATGACGTGGACCAAAGAAGCTCAGGAGCGCGGAGCCGGTGAAGTGCTGTTTACCAGTATGAACCACGATGGAGTGAAGACCGGATACGCCAATGAAGCCCTGGCGGAGCTGGCTTCCCAACTCTCCATACCCGTTATCGCATCGGGCGGAGCAGGCCGGATGGAGCACTTCCGCGATGCTTTTACACTTGGTAAAGCAGATGCCGCACTGGCAGCCAGTGTTTTTCACTTCGGAGAAATTAAAATTCCCGAATTAAAATCGTATCTTTGCGGCCAGGGAATTACCGTCAGGTAGAAAGCGTAAGTAAATCTTAGCCTGAAGATAAAAGACGATATAGAAATGAATTAAATAAGAGTTCACCACAGATTACACAGATTAACACAGAACTTTTAATCGTAGATAATCAAAGAGATCAAAGATTAATCAGTGAAAATCCGTGTAATCTGTGGTGAACCCGAAAACATAAGAACCATGGATTTAGATTTTGATAAAATGAACGGACTCGTTCCGGCTATCATACAAGACAACGACACCCGCAAGGTGCTGATGCTTGGCTTCATGAACAAGGAGGCTTACGAGAAAACTGTTGAAACCGGGAAAGTAACCTTTTTCAGCCGTACCAAGAACCGTTTGTGGACAAAAGGCGAAGAGAGCGGTAACTTCCTGAATGTCGTGTCTATCAAAGAAGATTGTGACAAAGACACTCTGCTGATTCAGGTAAATCCGGTCGGTCCGGTATGTCATACCGGAACTGATACTTGTTGGGGAGAGAAGAACGAAGAACCTGTCATGTTCCTCAAGTTGCTGCAGGATTTCATTGACAGACGTCACGAAGAGATGCCCGAGAAGTCCTATACCACCAGCCTGTTCGAGTCCGGTATCAACAAGATTGCCCAGAAGGTAGGTGAAGAGGCGGTAGAAACCGTGATCGAAGCCACCAACGGCACAGACGACCGTCTGATCTACGAAGGTTCCGATCTGATCTATCACCTGATTGTATTGTTGACTTCCAAAGGATACCGCATCGAAGATCTGGCACGCGAATTGCAGATAAGACATAGCGACTCATGGACGAAACACTGATTCACTATACCGACGTAGAGATACATCAGCAGGAACTCTGTGTGCTGAGCGATGTCAATCTGCAACTGCACAAAGGTGAGTTCGTTTACCTGGTGGGTAAAGTAGGCTCCGGCAAGACCAGTCTGCTCAAGACCTTCTATGGTGAGCTTGATGTGGCTTCCGGCGAAGCCGAAGTGCTTGGTTACCGGATGACATCCATCAAACGCAAGCACATTCCGCAGTTGCGGCGCAAGCTGGGCATTGTCTTTCAGGATTTTCAACTCCTCACCGACCGTACAGTGAACGACAACCTTGAATTCGTGCTTCGCGCTACCGGGTGGAAGAATAAACAAGAGATCAGGGAGCGCATCGCTGAGGTGCTCAACCTTGTCGGGATGGAGAATAAGGGCTATAAACTGCCTAATGAACTTTCGGGTGGCGAGCAGCAACGCATCGTGATAGCGCGTGCCGTGCTCAACTCGCCGGAGATTATCTTAGCGGACGAGCCTACCGGGAACCTCGATGTGGAGACTGGAAAGGCCATTGTCGAACTGCTGCACAACATCTGTCAGGCGGGATCATTGGTAGTGATGACCACCCATAATCTCCAGTTGGTTACCGAATATCCCGGACAGGTATACCGGTGTGCCGAACACCGCATTGTCAATGTGACGGACGAATTTGTGAAAAGAGAAAATAATTAATATACATACTAATTTTAACACAGTAACGAAAATGAAAGTTTTAAAGTTTGGAGGAACTTCCGTAGGCTCTGCACAGCGGATGAAGGAAGTGGCCAAATTGATTACCGATGGTGAAAGAAAGATTGTTGTCCTCTCGGCTATGTCGGGCACAACAAACACATTGGTGGAGATTTCCGACTATCTGTACAAGAAGAATCCGGAAGGTGCCAACGAGACTATCAATAAGCTGGAGGCTAAATATAAACAGCATGTTGACGAGCTTTACGCTACTGAGGAGTATAAACAGAAAGGGTTGGAGATCATAAAATCTCATTTCGACTATATCCGTTCGTACACCAAAGACCTTTTCACCCTGTTCGAAGAGAAAGTGGTGCTGGCACAGGGCGAGCTGATCTCTACCGCTATGGTCAACTACTACTTGCAGGAGTGTGGCGTGAAGTCCGTATTGCTTCCGGCTTTGGAGTATATGCGTACAGATAAGAATGCGGAACCCGATCCTATCTATATTAAAGATAAACTTCAGGCACAACTGGAACTCTATCCGGATGCTGAAATTTACATCACCCAAGGCTTTATCTGCCGCAATGCTTATGGCGAGATTGACAACTTGCAGCGTGGTGGAAGCGACTATACCGCCTCACTGATCGGTGCTGCTATTCATGCTTCCGAAATCCAGATCTGGACTGATATCGACGGTATGCATAACAACGACCCGCGCATTGTCGACAAAACGGCGCCGGTGCGCCAGCTGCATTTTGAAGAAGCTGCCGAGTTGGCCTACTTCGGTGCCAAGATTCTGCACCCCACCTGTATTCAGCCTGCCAAATATGCCAACATTCCGGTCCGCCTGCTGAACACCATGGACCCTCTTGCGCCGGGCACGCTGATCTCCAACGATACGGAAAAAGGTAAGATCAAAGCTGTAGCTGCCAAGGACAATATTACTGCTATCAAGATCAAGTCGAGCCGTATGCTGCTTGCTCACGGTTTCCTCCGCAAGGTGTTCGAGATCTTCGAGAGCTACCAGACTTCCATCGATATGATCTGTACGTCGGAGGTAGGAGTTTCCGTATCTGTCGACAATACCAAGCACCTCAACGAAATCCTGGACGACCTGAAGAAATACGGTACCGTTACAGTCGACAAAGACATGTGTATCATCTGCGTCGTAGGCGACCTGGAGTGGGAGAACGTAGGTTTCGAAGCCAAAGCACTCGATGCTATGCGCGACATTCCCGTGCGTATGATTTCGTTTGGCGGTAGCAACTATAACATCTCCTTCCTGATTCGTGAGTGCGACAAGAAGGTTGCTTTGCAGTCGCTCAGCGATATGCTGTTCAACGGCAAATAGAAATGAATTAGGTTCACCACAGATTGCACAGATTAACACAGAACTTTTAATCTCGAAATATCAACGAGATAAATTGTTAATCTGTGAAAATCCGTGTAATCTGTGGTGATTCCAACTTAAACCTCATTAGTCACTTTTCAACATGAAAACTGTATTCCCCATTCATAAATTCCGCGAGTTGCAGACCCCTTTTTATTATTATGATACAAAGGTGCTTCGCGACACGCTGGCGTGCGTCAACCGTGAGGTGGCACGTTACGACAACTTCAGTGTACACTATGCCGTCAAGGCCAATGCCAATTCCAAGGTACTGACCATCATCCGCGAAAGCGGACTGGGTGCCGACTGTGTCAGCGGAGGTGAAATCCGTGCTGCCATCAAAGCCGGTTTTCCTGCCGGGAAGATCGTCTTTGCCGGTGTAGGCAAAGCTGATTGGGAGATCAACCTGGGACTCGATTACGATATTTTCTGTTTCAACGTCGAGTCGGTTCCTGAATTGGAAGTCATCAACGAACTGGCCGCTGCCAAGGGCAAAGTAGCCAACGTTGCTTTCCGCATCAACCCCAATGTCGGTGCGCATACCCATGCCAATATCACTACCGGGCTGGCCGAAAACAAATTCGGCATCAGCATGCACGATATGGATAAGGTGATCGATGTGGCTTTGGGCATGAAGAACGTGAAGTTTATCGGCCTTCATTTCCACATCGGTTCGCAGATTCTCGATATGGGGGATTTCATTGCGCTTTGCAACCGTGTCAACGAGTTGCAGGATAAGCTCGAAGCCCGTCACATCCTCGTGGAACATATCAACGTAGGCGGCGGACTGGGCATTGATTACGATCACCCCAACCGTCAGGCCATTCCGGACTTTGCCGACTACTTCCGTACGTACGATGAACATCTGAAACTTCGTCCGCACCAGACTTTACATTTCGAACTGGGGCGTGCCATTACGGGACAATGCGGTTCGCTGATCTCCAAGGTGCTTTATGTCAAGCAAGGCACCAACAAGCAGTTTGCTATTCTCGATGCTGGTATGACCGACCTGATTCGTCCGGCACTCTATCAGGCCCATCACAAGATGGAGAACCTGACTTCCGAGGATACGACAGTCGAGACCTACGATGTGGTAGGTCCCATCTGTGAGTCGTCCGACGTTTTTGGCAAAGCCGTCGATCTGAATAAGGTGAAGCGTGGCGACTTGATTGCCCTTCGTTCCGCCGGTGCTTATGGCGAGATTATGGCTTCCGGCTATAACTGCCGTGAATTACCGAAGGGCTATACTTCGGAGGAATTAGTGTAATCTCCGAACAATCTATCTTTTAAAATTGTTATTTTTGTAGTGATTTTAATAACTTAAAATGAATACGATTATGATTTCAGAGAAATTACAGAATGCAATTAACGAACAGATTACAGCCGAGATGTGGTCTTCTAATCTGTATTTGTCTATGTCTTTCTATTTTGAAAGAGAAGGTTTTAGCGGTTTTGCACATTGGATGAAGAAGCAATCTCAAGAAGAGATGGGGCATGCTTATGCCATGGCCGAATATATTATTAAACGTGGCGGTACGGCCAAAGTAGATAAGGTAGATGTTGTTCCTACCGGTTGGGGTACTCCCCTCGAAGTGTTTGAACACGTCTTTGAGCACGAACGCCATGTATCGAAATTAGTGGATGCATTGGTCGACATGGCCGCAGCCGAAAAAGATAAAGCGACTCAGGATTTCCTTTGGGGATTCGTTCGCGAACAGGTAGAAGAAGAAGCTACTGCACAGGGCATTATCGATAAGATTAAGAGAGCCGGTGATTCCGGTATTTTCTTTATCGACTCTCAGCTCGGTCAGCGATAAGGTTGTTCACCACAGAGTACACGGAGTACACAGAGTTTTAATGTTTTTCACCACAGATTACACAGATTAACACAGATTGAGAAATAGATAAATCTGTGTTAATCCGTGTACTCTGTGGTGAGCGATTGATTTCTCTCATAGTTCCGGTTCTATTTTTCGGTGTTCCCCTTTTAAATTTAAATCTGTGTTAATCTGTGAAATCTGTGGTGAACCCTGATTCGTTTATATATAATGTACGCGCGCGTGTACCTTACATTTCATATTCATTCAGAAACGCTTTATCCGCCAGATACATCGCTGCTTGTTTGCAGAACCGTGTGTCATTCAAGTGACAATAGTATTCCTCCACGCTTTCGATGGCTGCCTGTCGTTCGGGTTCGCTCAGCTTTTTCCATTCGCGCCTTGCACGTCCGATGTTTACTTTGGCTGTTTGCGTCATCTCGTGATACTTTTCCCAGAAGAGGTGGAAACTCCGGTCCGACGAACTGTTTCCCGTTTCATACGCTTTCAGCTTCCCCGTCCATAAGTCGTAGTTGTTGACTCGTATCCGCATCATTCCGTTGGGAGAGGGTAGCCGCTCGATGATGCCTTCTTTGATCATTGCATTGAAGAAGTGCCGGGTTTGCGTGCGTTTCCAGCCCAGCAGGCTCGCCCAGTGGAGCAGGCTGTGGGGTGATTCTCCGCGGTGGCAGATGAAGTGCTGTCCGCACGAGTCGCACTCCGTATCCGAGTAGTTGACGTTCATCAATACCCGTATCAGGGCTTCGAATCGTCCCTCTGTTTGTCCGTGAGTGGCGAAATAGTTTTCTAACAGAGATTTTGGGATGACGATATAGCCTTTTTTCAGCATTTCGACAGTTGGTGTTTTCATGGCAGTTTTGTTTTTAATGGATTTCTAATCTGATTTCTCACCACAGAGTAACACAGAGTAACATAGAGAAAATATTTTTTCAAGTGTACCGGTTATCAAAAAGAAACAAAAACTCTGTGTCGCTCTGTGCTACTCTGTGGTGAACTCTCCGCAAAAGTACCCTCCCTTCGCCCTCTCTCCAAAAAACGGGTTCTGATTGGTTGGAACAAGTCACTCTCTGTTGCTTCCTGTTTGTTTTTCGGGGGGGATAGGCTGGGGAGGGTGGCTACAGAGGCTCCGTTTCTCTCCGGCAGAGCCTCTGTCGGCCTGTGACGGAGGCTCTGTTTGCCTGCGTTTGAGGCTCCGTTTCCTCCCCGTTTCGTCCTCCATAGGTGGGCCAGTGCCGGAGCCACCTTTTCTCTGTCTCTTATCGTTTGGTTCACAGATGTTTATGCGGTGTCTTGTCACCCTTCAAAAATATCAGGTGGGCCATATAATAAATACTAACAAAAAAAGATATATGAATATATCAGTCGAATTTCCGGTCACGATTGAGCAGAGTCTCCCTCAATTCCGGGTTTCGGGTGATCAATAATCCTGCTTCGTCCGGCATGCCCCAATGCCGGATGATGATACTGATTTGTCTGGGAGAAAGCATCAGGGTGTGCGGGTGGTATTCCGCTTCCGCCAGTTCCCGGGCAAGTCGGGGGTGCTTCTGTATTTCGCTGCGGAAGCGGCGGATTGCTGAACTGCTGGCCTGTAAGTCCGGAAAATAAGCGATGGCTACGGTGGATATCGGATGGAATCCTTCGAGTAGCCAGTTTGGGTGTTGATTGTTCATGTTTTTAAATCATTTAAATGTTTATAATTTCTGCCGAAAAGCAGTTAATTTACATTTTGGGGCGCAAAGATATATGAATTTTTTGAATAGTTCTTTTCCCCCGATCCCTCTGTTTATCGGGCATTTGGTCATTTGTCCTGATGTTTCATCGCGTGCGCCCGCAATGAACCGGAACGCGCGAGAGGTGTTATTTGTAATTAAATTGATAAAATATGAAAAAACAAAGTTTAACATTTTATTTGGCTTCTCTGGTCAAAAAGATGAAGTCGGGCGGGCGTTACGGCACTGCCCACGTGTACGATTGTGCCATGAAGTCGTTCTCCGCTTTTTGCGGAAATAAGGCTGTTCCGTTCGGTGTGCTCACGCCCGAATGTCTGAAACGGTACGAAAATCATTTGAGGGGAGCGGGTAAGAGGGAGAATACGGTTTCCACCTACCTCCGTATGCTCAAAGCCGCTTATCGCAGGGCAGTTCGCGAGAAGATAGTAGAGGACTATGACCCTATGCTGTTCAGCGACGTCGGCACCGGTACGCGTGCCGGTATCAAGCGTGCCATCGAACCCGATGTCATGAGCAGGATACTCAATGCCGACCTTTCCGCACTTCCCAAGTCGCTTCGTACGGCATGCGTACGCGCCAGCCTGATGTATCGTTTCCGTGGGATGTCTTTTGCCGACTATGCCTATCTGCCTGCCGAGGGCTTGCAGCCCAAGAAGCGGCTGACGTACAAGCGTAAGAAGACGGGGCGTGCGCTGACTGCCCTTGTTTCGGCGGAGACGCAGGCTCTGATCGATCTCGATGCAAACCCTCAGGAGGGATCGGACTATCTTTTCCCCATCCTAGGGACTTGCGAATGGGGGAGCGAGGCGGGATATAAAACGTATCAACGGGAACTCCGCAAGTTCAACCATCGCCTGGACAGGCTTTCCAAGGTGTTGGGGCTGGGTGTCCGCATCAGTTCGTATACCATCCGCCATACATGGGCAACAACCGCCTTCCGTCAAAAAGTACCGATAGGCTTGATTGCCAATGCTATGGGGCACTCGTCCGTTAAAGTGACGGAGACGTACCTGAAACCTTTTGAAGAGGAAGAGTTGAACCGTGTCAACGAAGGAATCATAAAGTACACTATGGGACAGATGAATGCTGCTGTGTAGTAGTATCTGTCTGATAATCAGCCGTTACTTTGTAGGTAACGGCACGAATATAATTGCACAAAAGTGAACAAAACAAAGCAAATATCCAAATAAAACCGTAAATAATTTCGTTTAAATCTCCAAATAATCTTCCATACTGTCTTTTTTACCTGCCTTTTTATCTTTTTATGAAGAAAAACCGCATGTGAGTGGCTTTCACATTTAAATGTTTAAATGCGATATTGACATTTTATGCCGGTTGCTAAACGTATAAATGTTTTTATTTCTGATGTTTAGAGAGTAAGACGCCCGCTGACACTTCGGTCTGTCATGTGCCGTTACCTACAAAGTAACGGCCATCACACAACAAAACAAGAAAATATGCTTACAGCAATTACTCAGGAAGCCATCAGGCTTTTGCGTTATATCTATTATCGGGACACATCCTGCGGCTGTCCTTACCATCCTGCTGACTGTATTTTTGAAGATGCTTCCGTACTTCTGCTTCAATTAGAAGGCGGAGGCTTGGTTCGTTGTGTCTGTCGGGAGGCTCCGGATAAGCCGGAGTCGTACGAACTCTGTAAGCCTTTGGAGTCCGTCAACCTTTTATCCCTTTTGCTGATACTGAACGAGGGTGTACACCCGGTTTCTCCCGACGTGGACGAACAGCGTGTCTACGGACGCTATGGGGTAGTCGCTTCCCGTATGGGTGTGGTCAACCAGATGATGCGCAGCATCTTCGGTGAGATTCATTTGACGGAATTGTGTTTGTAATTTGATTTTTAGAGATTGTCTGCCATGAACCGGATTTTACTTCTGCTCCTATATGTCTTTCTGCTTTCCGCCCCTGCCTTGGGACAAGAGGGCGGCGTTTGCCCTGCCCGGCGGTGCGATTCGCTGCATACATTCCGTTTTGTACAGGGGCGTGATGTGCTGTATGCCGACTATCGTGGCAACGACCACGAACTGAAACGGCTTTTTGCGGCAGTCACCGCTTTCCGTTCCTCCATCGTGGATGGAAAGATGCGCATCCACGTAGACGGTTACTGTACATCGGGGAGCAGTGTGCGCGATAATCTCCGGCTGGGTTATGTACGCAGCAGCCGTGTGAAATCCGAACTTATCACCCGCAAGGGGATGAAAGAAGCCTGGTTTGTGACACACAACCATGCCGTGCCGTGTCCCGACGAGGAGCGCGATGTGGTGGTGGTATGCCTGCGCGAACCGTTGGCGGCCGATACCCTGAGCCGTTCCCGCTATGCCGGGTATGCCTCCCGTTATCCGCTTTTGCCCGCACGGGCTCCTTCGTTGCCGGAGGGCGGAACGTGCCCGGTACCCGCTCTTCACGAACAGTCCCGCCCGCTCGCGGCGGAGCACGCATACCCTGCGCAGGTCGGGCCCTCGCGGGTCATCTTCTCCCTGAAAACCAATCTGTCCGACTGGGCGGGTCTGACGCCGGAGGGCCGTTTGGCGGCTTTCCGTCCCAACCTGGCTGCCGAACTGTGCTTTGCCCGTCGTTGGTCAGTGGTGGCTTCGGCGGCATATTCCGGTTGGAAAGGGGGGAAGGAGCACCGTTTCTGGGGTGTTTCGGGCATTAGCCTCGAACCCCGCCTGTGGCTTAGGGGAGACGGGCGTTACCGCCGGTTCTATCTGGGAGTTTACGGGCAACTGGGCGACTTCGATTATCAGCCTTCACCTTCGGGAGATGCGGGCGCTACAGGTGCCAGCCGCACGGGATGCTACTGGCATACCGGACTTTCTTTCGGTGTCTATCTGCCCCTGTCACGCCATTGGGGGATAGAAGCCGGGATACGTGGAGGCTATCGCAATGCCTCGGCGAAGGCTTACGACAACGAGCCGCCCCATGCATACTATCATCACGATGCCTCGTCCGTCCGTTGGGGGCTGACGGGGATCAACGTGGGCGTGGGATATAGGTTTTAATAATAGTGGTGAACTAAAACAAGAAGATTGGGAATATGATATTCAAGCCGAAATATATGATAAAAGTGGTCGCTCTTATTGGCTTCTGCTTCTGCTCCTGCACCGAGCGCACCCTTGAGCCGCGTCCCGAGGTAGAGCCTGTCCCCATCCGGCTTTACACAGGCATCCGCACCCGTGCGTTGGTCAGCACCTTTGGCGAAACTTCTGTGGGCATTGCCTATGGAAGCCGCACGGGAGAGTACGACGGTGCTTGGGACGGGGTGGCTACGGACAACGAAATCCGCCTCACCCCCGAACGCTATTATCCCGCTGACGGTTCGGCGCTCTTTCTGAGGGGATATTATCCCCCGGCTCCCCTGGAGGCGGACGGCAGCCTGACTTACCGGCTCACGGGCGAAGAAGACCTGATGCTGACCGGGGAACAGTCCGGTTCGCTGTCGTCACCTTTCGGTCCGGCGGAAGAACAATCGCTGATGTACCGCCATCTGCTGACCCGGCTCAGTTTTGCCCTCACCATCGAGGCGGAAAACACCGAAGGGTTTCGCATCCGTGAGCTCCACCTCAATGGCCTGGCGGGCGAGGTCAGCCTTTCGCTTGCTACGGAACTGCTTACCGCTGCGGATGAAACGGTTTCGGTGCCCATCTATACCGTTGAGGAAGGAGGGGACGGATTAGGGTTTACCGATGGCAAACTTTCTCTTCCGGGCTATGTATTGGTGCAACCTTCGGCTACGTTCACCCTCGACCTGACGCTGGCCGTGGACGATGACCGTACGCACGACCGGGTCTACCGGGAACTTCCCATCCGTTTCGAAGGAGGCGGGGCAGGCGAGGGAGGCATCTCGTATACGGTGAAGGTGGAGTTACCCTCACCTTCCGCACCCGATCCTGTAGAGATAAGCGCCGTGGCCACAGTAGGAGAGTGGCAGGCGGGGAAACCGGGAAGCGGCGAACTGGATGGAGGCAAGGTAAGCGGTGAATCCTTGAAATAACAACTATATTATTAACTATAAACTTAAGAAAAAATGATGAAAACGAAATTAAGTGTAGCGGTCATGGCATTCCTATTGGCGGGCTGCTCAAGCAATGACACGGACAGTCTGCCCGAGAATCCGGTGAACGCAACCCCTATCCGGGTGTCGCAGAGCGTACAGGGCCTGGCCACCAGCCGTGCTGTGGCTGCCGAAGGAGCCGAGGTGACAGCTACCGTGCTGATGCACGACGGAACATCGGGAAATTGGTCGGGTTTTACTCCGGTCACCAAGAACGAGGTTGGCGATGACGGAGCGCTGAATGCACGCGCCACTGTGTCGAACACCACTTTCACGGTAGGCGGTTCTGCCGCCGATTTAGGGCTGAACCCTACTCTTTACTATCATGCGTCAAATACGAGTGAGAATTCTTTCCTGGCGGCAGTCTCTCCCGCAGGTGAGGTGAGTGCGACTACAGTAAAGATCCTTCAGACAGACGGACAGCAGGACGTGATGTATGCGAAGGAAGTAGCGGCCGGCAACAGCGGGGCATCGCAAACAGCCGCCCTGGTTTTTGAGCACCTCACCACTCAGCTTAATTTTGCGATGAAACTGGAACCGATTGCCGAGAGCAAAGGAGAGTGGGCAGGTAAAACGGTCAGCCTGAAAAGCATTGAGGTGCAGGAGGCTTATCGTCCTACCATGGTGAACGCCACCAATGGCGATGTGACGTGGGATAATATCAATAGCGGTACTCTTCCTGTCCCGGGCATTTCTAACAATGTGCTGTCGGCGGAAGCCGTGAAAGTGGGTACACCGGTCATGATCCGTCCTGCGGCTAAACTGACGGTTTGCGCCATTATCAATGTAGGTGGCACAGACATTCCTTTCCACAATGTGCCCGTTAAGGCTGCGGGCGGAGACGATCTGGCTACAGTGAAAGGCGAAGCCCACCTGATCACCTTGACAGTGAAAGAGCCGAAGGGTGCGAATGCTACCAAAGTGACGGCTACCGCTACCGTGACTCCATGGAAGGCCGGTGCTGCCGGCAGCGCGACATTAGAATAAATCTCCCTGTTGCCCATGTTGACGAAACACTCTTTTACACAGATAGGCCTCTTCGCCCTGCTGGGCGCATGGGTTTCCGGCTGTACGGCCGCCGGCGACTCTCTCTTGACGGAAGAGAGGGTCCCGGTGCAGCTCTGTGCCCGGGACGGAGCGCTGTCGAGGGATGCCGCTGCCGGCAATCTGCCGGAACAGGAGTTCGAAGCTACGGTGGCACTTTCTACTGTGAAGGGTGACTACGCTTCTTTATCGGAGGCATACGAAGGCGCTTGGGACGCCACGGTCCGGACTGACGGCTCTATGGAGTGGAAAGCGGCGGCGGAAGCCGAGCCTGTATTCCCCCCTTCGGGCGACTGGCTCTACCTGACCGCTTTCGCTCCGGCGGCCGTTCCGGTAAGCGGCGTGGCGTCTTTCGTGCTTACGGGACAGACCGACCTGCTTTATGCCGCCGAGCTTCGTGGCAACAAGTGGGAAGGTGAGCGCTTTGCCGGCAACCGCTTGAAGGCGGACCGTCCGCTGGAGTTCAGCCATCTGCTCACACAGCTCTGCTTCAAAGCCTGCAAGGGCCTGACGGACGGAGTGGCTGTAAGCATCCGCCGGATTACGGTGAACGGGGCGCTGCCTTGCGCGGACTTGACGTTGGCTACGGGAGTGCCGGCGTTCAGCGCTACGGCGGATCATCCCGCCGGACTCTCACTGAGCCTTGCCGGACCGGGAACCGAGGTGACCGGCACCGTTCCCGTGGAAATAGGAACGATACAGGTGCCTCCTTTACAGGCGGGCGGCACCTATACACTGACTGTAGAAACTTCCATAGGCACGTTCAGCGGTTTAACGGTGAACTACGCCGCCGGAGAGAATCTGTTGCAGGCAGGCATGTCCCATACCGTGACGCTGACCATCGGTGACCATGAATTAGGAATCACCTCCGTGACCGTGCAACCGTGGACTACGGTGACGGTGGACGGTGACCTGGAGGCGGAATAATTTCACCACAGAGTAATTTCACCACAGAGTACGCAGAGTACACAGAGGGGATTTATTCAAGAGGTAATAGATAGAAAGACTAAAAAAAACTCTGTGTCCTCTGTGTCCTCCGTGGTGAACTCAAAAGAAAAACGAATTATATATTAAAGGAAAAACGAAACATGATGAACCATAATATGAAAGTTCATTGGCTGCTTGCTCTTCCGGCAATGCTTCTTGCCGTAGGGTGCGGTGAGAGCGCATTGCCCGAAGAAGGGCCGGACGAAGAGGAAAGAGTAGAATTGCAGGTGTCACCGCAGGTGGCACTGACACGCAGCGCGATACAAGGCACAGATGCGGCTACGGACGGAGCTGCGATGGGAAGCATCGCGGTATACGCAAGCAACGCGACGACCAACAATGCGACGAATAATTACGGGCTCTATGCCTATAGTGGTGGCAGTTGGAGTAATAGCGGTACGGATAAGATTTATCTCTCGGCAGAAGAGGCGAACATTTATGCGCATTATCCGGCCTATAAACCGGGGACAGGCGGGGCGCTTGCGACAACCGGTACCGCTTTGAAGGTGAACGGAAGCGGGCAGGTGACTGCTAATTCTACCGTGAATATCTCTGTATTTCCGGGGACAGAATCTGCTGCGATTGATGCTTCAACAGATAATAGCGGTAGCAGTACAGCGCTTCTTACGGCTTCGGGAGAAGTGGACTATATGTATGCCGATCAAACAAGTACTCCGAAAGCCAGCTATAAAAAAGGCGTATCCGCTAAAGACGGAAAAGTCACTCTCTCCATGAAGCATGCCCTTGCCATGGTCAGCTTCCGGGTATACGCGGATCATACTTATAAGAATACCGGTGCGTTAACCAAGTTGGTGCTTAAGAATGTAAATTCTGCCACTATACTGAATAATGGCGGTACCAATCCTACAATGAAGATTTCGGACGGTACGATAACCCCGGGAAGCAGCCCTGCGGCAGCGACCTATACACGAGGTATTTCGAATTATACTTTGCAGAAAGCCTCGGCTGACGCTGATAATGCCAAAACCACAGCCCAGAACGCCTCGAAAAAAGTAAGTATCTTGGTGCTTCCCGAATCGACGCAGGACAAAACGAATGTAGAGGTCACCCTCAAGATTGACGGTCAGGATTATGCGGTCAGTCTCGGTAATGCTGCGACGAATGCCTGGAAAGCCGGCGAGAATTACCTCTACACCGTCAAGCTCAGCGGTAAAGAACTCTCTATCACCAGCGTGACCGTAGCCCAGTGGAGTGGAAAAACCGGAGGTTCTTTAGAAATACAATAGGTAATAGTTATGAAATACATTCACCACAGAGGACGGAACGATCAATGATGAACGACCAGCGATCAATGATCAATGATGAACAGTTTAGAACAGTAAAACTCTGTGAGACTCAGTGTCCCTCTGTGGTGAATTAAACCAAATAATAGATGACCCGACCATTTACCTTTTTACTCCTTTGGAGCGTAGCTCTGTTTTTCGGTGCCTGTTCCGGCGAAGACTCTTCCGCCACCGACGGAGACCGCGTCCCCTTGCGTCCCGGTATTCATGCCGGTGCTACCCTCGTCTCCAGCCGTACCCTTGTCAATGGCATCGGTACGGGTGCAGACCGGATCAATAGCATTGGCATCTACCTCGCAGCTCCGGATGGTAGTCTCTATCCCGGTAGCAGTGCCACGGGAGCCACCTTTACCAAAGGGTCCGGCAACAGTTGGAGCAGCACCCCGCCTACCTATGTCAGTCTCCGGACGGCAAGGCTCCATGCCTGGTCACCTGCCACCGTGACGTTGACGGCCGGTAGCGGAACCACTCTGCCCACACTTCCGGTAACTCTGCCTGAGGGGCAGACCTTTGACGGAGCCAATGACTACGGTTGTTCCGTCCATGACTATCTGTACGGTTCCGCCACTTCCACTCAGGGATCGGCTGAGCCCATCACTGCCAACAGCCAAAGTGCCACTCCTGCCATTTACTTGCAACATGCGTTGGCACAACTGGTGTTTCGCATCCAGAATGCGACTGACCGGCCTGCGGATGCGGTGTATGACTATGTAAAAAGCGTTCACCTGACCGCCGAGGGAGGCGCTACACCCTTTCTTACGGGCACTTCGGGCGCGATGGCTTTATCGGATGGGACGCTATCCGGATTGTCTGCAAGTGGTAAGCTAACCTTCACCCCTTCGGCAAACCCGCAGAAGATAGGAACCACCGGAGCTGTTACCGTGGCCTATGGACTGGTGGCGCCGAAAACGGCGGCAGCATCGTCTGCACGGGTCACTTTGACTTTGCGGCTGGGCGAAGCCGGTTTGGGTAACACCGCCACCGAACGTGAACTGACCCTTACGACCGATGTCTTCAATCAGGCATGGGATCGGGGAAACCAATACATATATACGTTGACGCTGGGTAAGCGGGGACTGACCTTGCAGGACGCGGCCATTCTGCCTTGGAATGCTGAGACTCCGGTGGACCAGGATATGAAGCCGATAGGATGATAATTTTTTAAATGATGTGTATGAAAGCAATTCAATTCTATATCGTGTGTCTGCTGCCGGTGCTGGCCGGATGTGCCGACGACACGGCGTTGCCCTCCGTACCGGAGGGAACTCCGCTGACGGTGACCGCCGAAATAGGTGTGCCGGATGCGGCGCAGACGGTGGCGCCCACCCGTGCCGTTGCCGCTGACAATGGTTACGACCGCAGCACTTTCGTTACTGCCGACCGCATCCGTATCATCCGTACGCGTGGTGGAAGTTCGTCCGCTCCGGTGGATTATACGCTTTCCGCCACAGGAGAGTGGACCCCTTCGGCAGCGGGCTCGGAATTGCTTTTTGAGTCGGGAGCTACCTATCAGGCTATGTATCCCGCCGATTACTCCGGCATTTATGCCGATCAACGAAACAAAACGGGAGGTGTGGACGGTGAGAACTACCGCAACAGTAACTTGCTCCGTACCAGTGCCGGGGTGACTTCCGGTGCAACCGGGGTGCTCTCCTTCACGGGAGGCGAGAATGCCTTTGTGCACCGCAACACCAAGTTGACCTTGACATTTGAGGGTAAGAATGCGTTGACACAACCCTTCGCATATATGACCGTGCAAGGTCAAGGGCTTTATAGCGGCGGAACCGCTGACGAAGATATCTACCTGTATCGTCCGGACGAGACGAAATACACCTGGCACGGCATCCTGTCACCGCTGACAGCCGAATCACCTACGCCGGAGCAGAAGAAGGTTACCGTTACGGTGACCGACTACAACGGAGTGAGCTATACCGCCAGCCTGACTTGCGAGCGGAAGGCGGGCAGCCATTACAGTTACACCCTTACGTTGCAAAACAACATCCTGATGCCCGTAGGAGAAGAGATCAAAGGATGGGAGAACGGAGAGTCGCATACGGGAAGTCTCACGTAACAATGAATTATGAACGAATAACCTCTGTGTGACCTTGTGTCACTCTGTGGTAAATTAAATGATGAACAATGAACGGTAAGAGAACGAATTGGATAGGAGGAGTATGGATTGCGCTGGCTCTGGCGGCGTGCGCCCAAGGGGATCCGTTGCCTGTTCCGTTGGAAGTATCGGCGAAAATAGGACAAGGAGAGACCCGTGCCGGGGACACGCACGCGACTGACTATGACAAACGGACGTTCGTCGCCGGCGACCGGATAAAAATATCGAAATCCGGTGGTGCTGCCGAAAGTGCACTCTATCAGCGCAAAGCGGAGGGTGGCTGGGGGCTGGCCGACGGACAAACAGCGCTGACCACTACCGGATCAGAGTCTTTTGCGGCTTCCTTTCCGGAGGAATTCAGCGGTATCCTTGCCGATCAAAGCACGCCAACCAATTTCTGGAAAAGCAACCGGTTGACGGCGGCAGGAGTATCGAACGGAAATAAATGCAGCTTCACCTTTGCGCCGGCAGCGGCGAAGGTGACTGTGGTGGTGACTTATCAGTCGTCGCAGACACCTGAGAGCGCCAGTCTGTCCGGGACGGGAATTCGTACCGATGCAGGTACCTCGGAAACCATAACCCCGTATTGCGCCTCGGGAAGCACGACGGCTTCCGTTCGCCATACCTATGTGGCGATAGTCTGTCCCGGCTCGCGGCAGTTCACCATCAGGCTGAAAACGACGACGGAGGCGCAAAAGACTTATACCGACACGTCACCGTTTACGCTACAGGCGGGATATAACTACCAATATAACTTCACCGCCACCAACGAACTGATTCTGACGGGTGTCACCGTGGCGCCTTTCAGCGATGTGGCGGAAGAAAATGTGGGAAGCGCAACCTGAGAAAAGAAGAGAGATGAAACAGAAAGAATATAGACCGATGAAGAATAGGAAAGCCCATAAGGGCACGATGGGAGCCGTACTGCTACTCGCAGCCTTATTCACCTCGTGCGGGGCGGACGATCCGTTGCCTGCGGGCGGCCCTTTGCGGCTGACCGGGGTGGAAGTGGAAACCGGAGAGGGAAGTGCCGCCACCCGTGCGGCCGTCACCACCGTCGAGGCGATCAGTGTATATGCCACTACTGAGGCTCACGTGGCTTATGGCAGCAATCCGTTTTCGGAGTATCGGCTGCAGAACAACTCCTGGAGCGCGGATGCTGCTCCGGTGATTACCGCCAATGCCCTTCTGTATGCCTGTCATCCTCCGGTGGCGGGAGTGACCCATCAGGCTGACGGCAACCACACTGTACCCGTATCGGTGATGACTACCGCCAGTGCCACCGATTTTCTGGCGACGGATCAGCCGGACTATCTCTATGGAGTATCTCCCGCTTCGGGGCTGGCACCGGTCACGGCCACTTCGGGTGCCCGGGCGGTCAGCTTCAGGATGAAGCACGCTTTGGCAAAGGTCAGTTTCCGGATTGTGAAGTCGGCTTCGGCGAATAAAGATAAGCTGGAGTTGGTGCAGATAGAGATACAGAGCGGAACCAGCCGTTTGCAGTCGGGTACGGGTACAATGAACCTGAAGACCGGTGTCCTCAATGGCCTGTCGTCCACCTCCCTGTTGACGCTTGCCGATGCGGCAAGGCCGGTCGTGCTGAAAGAGCAGCAGGCTACACCGAATGTGAGCTGCCTGACAGCCCCGATGACGGGAAAGGAAACTGTGCTTTCGTTCCGCCTGAAGGTTCGCATCAATGGTGAGTCGGCAGAAAACGCCCATGCGTTTGAGACGAAATCGGTAAGTGCCGAATGGAAAGCCGGTTACCACTACGTCTATCAGATTACGGTGGACAAGATGGGGGGCAGCTTGAGTTCGGTGAAGATAGATGACTGGAAGAGTGACGCGAACCAGAACACGAGTATTGGAATTTAAGTTTCACCACAGATTACACGGATTAACACAGATTATTTACTCTTCAATATCAACCAGGATAAATTATTAATCCGTGAGAAGTCTGTGTAATCTGTGGTGACAAAAATAGAACGATGATGAATAAGAGACTGAAATATTGGATAGGTTGTGGCCTTTGCTGCTTGGGGAGTCTTGGGCTGTCTGGGTGTTCGGGGGATGACATGCCCGGGGCGTCCGGTTCCGGCGGAGATGAAGGAGAGCCGGTGGCACTCAGTTTCCGGCTCTGCCGCTTGGTGGCAGGAGAGGCGTCGACGCGTGTGGACGGTGATCCGGCGGATATGGCGGACGGAAAGACATTCCAGGTTTACGCTTTTCCGGCCAATGCTTCCACAACAAAGACCCAACCGCTGGACGGTAAGACCTATACGGTGAAGAATGGAGTGGCCACGGGTGAACTCTATTTATACCGCGGGACGTACGATCTTTATCTGGTGTCGTATAACTCCTCGACCGAAGTACCGGAACTAAAGACGGACGGTACGATTCCGGTCGGGAACGGCAAAGACTTTATGTATACTACGCTGAAAGGGATTGTGGTACAACCCAACCAGATGGGAGAGACCCACATGAGCGTGACGCTGCCCAATCCGTTTAAGAGAATGGGGGCACAGGTGCAGGTGAGGGTAAGAGCCAAAGACGGCTCGCCGGTGCGTGTCGAAAAATTGAAAGCCAATAGGGTGACTATAACGGGACTGCCGCCTTCATTGACTTATACGCTGGGACAACCGGCATGGGGGACGGCGTCCGGTTATGACTCTTCATTCGCTTTTGAATCGTTTCAGGAACCGGCTGGTGGAAATCCGACTGCATGGCGTGAGAGCAGCAAAGAGGTATTGCTTCCCGTTGATGGTTCGACGTTGATAAAGTTCGATGTAGATCTGACAGTGGATTATTATACGAATACCCCTTATGTCAGTTCGTTCCCTGCCGAGATACAGAAAGTGTTGTTGCCGGGAATGACCTATCAGTTTGACTTTACGTTGACGTTTTATGGTATTCTGAAACCAACCGATCTGACGCTGGCCGTGAAAGAATATAATACAATTACGCTGAATACCGACGATTTGGGAAAGGGATAGATACGCTTTTCCGGATCATCGTTTTGAAGAAACAGACAAAGTTATAATAGCAATATGGATGGAGTAAAAATAGGATTCAGGAATCTCTGGGGACAAGTGGCAATGGCATTGGTTCTATTGTCGTCGATGGGAGGCTGCACTGAGGAAGAGACTTCCGCCGGATCGCGAAACATGGTCTTCCGGTTGAGTTTGCCGGGAGTGTTGGAGGTGAACACACGGGGAGGAGGAACGCTGAACGAGGTGATGATTGATAATGTATGGGTAGTGCAATATAGTACCACTGGTGACAGCGGAACGCAGTTGGCGGATGGAACATTTCTGAAAGCCCGGTATTTCGACAATTCAAAGCTGAGCACTCCGAAGGATAACATGACTATTGAAGTCGCTACTTCGGACTTCTCGACAGCGGCAAGCCGGTTTTACGTGATAGCCAATGCCGGTTCCGATTTGTTTGCGGAACAGACGGTTGCAGGTGGCAGCGGAATTGAAAAAGAATCGAAACTGAAAGCGGTCACTGTTGATTTTCAAAGTAGCAATCCTACTTTGCTGTCTTCCGGCCCGTTGATATCGGCCAGTGCCGAGGGTAAATTGGTGGTGGTAGCCCCGTTGCTTCGTGCATTTGCCAAGGTAAACGTGACATGGAGGCTTTCGTCCGATATAACTTCAATGGATGGAGCAAACTATGGCGCAAAGGCGACAATCACCGCTTTAAAAGTATATAACTTGCCTGAGAAGAGTGCGCTTTATGCACGTGGGGGTGGAGCATTGACAGCTCGGTATCCCGATCTGTCGTCGGTTAGCGGTTCAGTTGTGGAAATTAAAGCTTCAGATGGCACAAGTACTTTCCCGGTGAACACAACCCGCAGTTTCCACATGGCTGAGAATCTCCGGGGTACAGGTACAGGGGGGAGTTTCGCTGAAAAGAACTTGACAGGAAAAGGACCGGGAGACGGTGGAGCGTTGACGGGATGCACGTATCTGGATTTGGAGGGAACTTATACTTATTCTGGTGCGACGGACGCAATCGGCATGAAATACCGTGTTTATTTGGGAGGTAACTTAATGAATGACTATAATATCCAGCGGGGCTATCTTTATGATTTGACCGTCAACATCAGCGGAGCCAATAGTGCGGACGTAAGGGTGACCATTACGGATGGTAACGTGATTATGTTCGATGAAGTGGAAGTCATCTCGAATGAAGTGAATTTTAGATAATATGAAGGAGGTAAGATGAAATACAGCAGTTGTATGAAATTGTATGGAGCTGGCACCTTTGGATAACCGATTATGTGCCGCAGGGGATTACTTCCTCTGTTACTTATGCCCAGGCACAGCAGTTGACTCAGAACGGGAGTGTACATCAGTATGCTACTGATGCTTTCAAAGATGGGGGAGCGCATGTTGGGAAAGTGATTATGGACCGGAACCTGTGCGCGACTGCCGGAGGATTTCCCAGTGAGAATGCTTCATTGCTGGAATTTGCAAAGCGGATAGGCTATCTGTACTATTGGGGGCGCAAGGACCCGTTCTTGGGGTCGATAGACGGAACAGCGAATGAACTCAACGTTATTTATGATGGAGAAGGACGAGGGGTAAAACTGGGAAAGGCCGCTTATTCCAATATTACATTAGTAAATGGCAATACGCTGCAATATGTGATTGAGCATCCTGAGCATATTATAACGGGTTCGCGCAGCGATCAGGACAATAGCAAGTGCTCTTGGTATAGTTTGAATGAAACTACTACGGAGTATCAGTATTTGTATAATAACTCTAAAACTCTTTATGATCCTTGTCCGGCAGGGTGGAAGACTCCCTATCAAACAGTGTACAAGGGCTGGAACACGGGGCAGGGATATTGGTTTAATGCGAATGGAGCATTTGTGCAAAATGGTAGTGCACACGAGCGGGGTGGACGTCTGTATAATGTATCCGGTGGAGGTGGTGTGCCCTCTCCCCGTACAGAAGATAATACAGCCTGGTTCCCGGTCACGGCATACCGGTCTTTTGCCAATGGAAATTTGATATTTGATGGAAGTGCCGCCGGATACGAAGGAACGAATACGATAGCAAAAAATGGCAATAACTACCGGATATATTATACAAAAATAGCGGCAGGAGAATTGAGTACCCCGGCTAATGCTTGGGGAGTTATCGGTGAACCTTATCCGTTTCGATGTGTACAAGAATAATAATGATATGAAACAGACTTGGAAGAATAAATGGTTAATGCTCTTGGGAGGAGTGATCCTTCTGGCAGGGTTGAGCGGATGCGAGGACCGGACGGAAGAGGCGGTGCTTCCTCCGGCAGATGGTGAAGAGGTGACGGTATCGATGGTCTTCGGCTTTGCCGAAGATTCAAGTGATAATGATCCTCAACGGCTCGCCGTTGAAAGCAGCAAAGCTGCTTTTGAGGTGAAACGGTCACCAAAAGCGGTGACTCGTGCTTCGACAGACGTACCCGATCAGTTATATAACTTGGAAATCTATCAGTATGATGGGCAAACAAAAGCCCGTTTGAGTGGAGGAGTATACGGTGATGTAAAGATCGGTCAGCGTTTAGACGTGACATTAACTCCTGCGAATGGCTGTCAATTGCTGTTAGTGGCGCGGGGTAATGGAAATGCCATAGCTACACTGAGTAATAACAAATTTTTATCGGATGTGCAGGTGATGGAGGTAGATGCGTCGGTGATCAATGCTATTGATCCTTCGAATAGTGAAGATATGAAGAAGATGCCTTATGTACTCCATTTGGAGCATGTGAATGTGGCGCAATCAGGTGGTAAGTATGTGATTCAAAGTCCGGACGGCAACTATGATACCCGTTTGTTGCTGAAGCGTCTGGCCGCACGGTTGACAGTGAGCTGGAACTACAACGTGAGTGGATATGCTTTGAAACAACTGTTGCTCCAAAGTGTCCCGTTGAACTATGCGGTTATCCCTACCCCCGATAGTGAGGGAAATTATCCTTCTATCCTGGATCAGTTTACTACTTTGCAGATAAAAAATGTGGCACAAAGCGGAAGTTACTCTTGCTGGGTACCGGCCAATATGCGCGGAGAGAAACCGGCAGCGAACTCTGAAACCCAACGGACAAAAGAGAATGCTCCTAAAGGAAGTTCTTTCTTTAACTTTGTCGCGGTGAGCGATCAGGATGCAAAAGTTAAACTGGACTATCGTGTTTATATCGGCGGGAGGCAGTCGACGAATTTCGACATTAAGAGTAATGCGAATTATGATTATACGGTGAACTTTGCACATAGCGGTATCCCGACAAGTGATAAACGGGTGACCTATATCAACCCTGTACCCGCTTCGGAAAATAATGAAAACTTTGTGCCTACGGCCAATTGCTTTATGGTATCCGCCGGAGGTGGCTTCTGCTTTGATCCGCTGGCATACCAACAGAATGGAGATCCGGATAAAACGAACGATGTATTGAAAGGTTGGTGTGAGGCTTCCGGAGGAATCACTACGATGAAACTGCTCTGGCAAACCAAAGAGGATGGAGACATCGGTGAGCCGGTAATGGGAATCGTAACTTCGGAGGATGACCATACGAACATCGTGGATTTGAAACGGACAGATGGAACCGATCCGACGTTGTATCCGGTGAAGAATAAAGGGGAAGCCCGTGTTTATTGCCGTGTGGCTCCGGGAACTACCGGTGGTAGCGGGGTGATTGCCGCTTATGGTGCGGATGGTAAGATACTCTGGAGCTGGCATGTGTGGGTGACGGACTACCGCCCGGACGCGACAGGTGATGCGGATGTGCAAGAGCCGTTGACTAAAAGAAAACTGAAATTTACATATGGCAATCATGGAAACCAGTTACCGATGATGGATCGTAATCTGGGGGCTATGGCCGGATATGCCGGCGTGCCGCCGTCGGATGTGGAGAAGTTTAAGACACATGGATTCCATTATCAATGGGGAAGGAAAGATCCATATCCGAGCAGTTATTCGAATAAGCCGATCACGATAGTGAATCTTCCTACTCCGATGACTAAACCGATTGTGGGAATATTAAGCTTATATAAGCCGGATGGAGTCACTTTCCTGCCTTTTGATCCGGCTGTAAATGCTCAGGCGACTTATCGGACGGCTTACCAGAATCCGTTGAATATATATAAAAAGACAAATGTACATAAATGGATAGCGGACAGTGATCGGAATAATACATATCTGAATGCTTGGAATATTCAGAAGACAGTTCATGATCCGTGTCCGGCAGGATGGCGTGTAGCACTGATTGAGAATTATCTTTCACTGTTTAGCAATGTGAATCAAGCAGTCAAAGCATCAGACAATGGTGCTAATGTGATGAATTCGGATAGTGTTGGTGCACATGGAGGAATGGTTATGGCATATGATACAAATAAAAAACTAACGACTTATGTTCGGCTCACCGGTTATTATTATTTGGATAGTCAGTTTGCGTATATTGGAGAATCTGCTTTAATTTGGTGCGGAAATAAGTTAGGTACTGCTTCGGGAGGGGAAACAGTGAGTTATTTTAAAATAGGAAAAACTGCTTCGACAAAAGCAAGTATTGTTCTTACAGGACATGAACGTGAAGCAATTCCCCTACGTTGCATTCAGGAGCGGGCTGACTGACCGGTATGGATTGATAAAGTAATAAACGATCTGTTGTTTTGTTTGTGAAAGTTCCGCTTGCTTCCGGTGGGGAGGAGCGGAACTTTATTTATGTGGCTCCTATGGGCGTGGTGTGGAAATGTAATTTTTAATGTTTTAGTTTTCCTTCCATTGTGCTCAGGTAGATGTCCAAGGCACGAGTCGATATCTGTATCTCACGGAGAGAAACACCTAAAGAGGCGATTAACAGAAGCAGTGCAAGTCCGAAAATATAGATGGAAAGCAGGAACAACCCGATGTAGATAAGAAACATAGTAACTACGCAGAAGAATAGGCTGGCAATGCCGAATACCTGCATCATACGGGTCAGGTTGAGGCGTTTGCGCAGATTCTCGATTTGAGCTACATTGATATCAGAGGGATCTTCCATGTAGCGGTCGCGAAGAGTGCGTACCAATTGGGCATACGAGAGAAAACGGTTGGTGTATGCCAAAAGAATAAGTGAAACGGCTGAAAATAGCAGCGCGGGTGTCGTGAGTGTAAGTTCTTCCATTGTTATCGTACTTTTATATACAATAACAATGGAAGAGAAATAAAGGTTTACTTCAGTACACCTAATTCTTTACCTACTTTGATGAATGCAGCGATACATTTATCGAGGTGTTCTTTTTCGTGACCGGCTGAAATCTGTACACGGATACGTGCCTGGTCTTTCGGAACTACCGGATAGTAGAAACCTGTTACATAAATACCTTCTTCCTGCATGCGGGCCGCATAAACCTGTGACAGTTTGGCATCGTACAGCATCACGGCACAGATAGCACTCTGAGTCGGTTTGATGTCAAATCCGGCTGCAGTCATCTTGTCGCGGAAGTAGTTTACGTTTTCTACCAGTTTGTCATGGATTTCGTTGCTTTCTTTCAGCATCTTGAATACTTCGAGGCTGGCACCGATAATACCCGGAGCGAGTGAGTTTGAGAACAGGTACGGACGGCTGCGCTGGCGAAGCAGGTCGATGATCTCTTTGCGGCCGGTGGTGAATCCGCCCAAAGCACCACCAAAGGCTTTACCCAGAGTTCCGGTGTAGATATCTACACGTCCGTAAGTGTTGTACTGTTCGCTTACTCCATGACCGGTTGCACCAACTACACCGGCAGAGTGAGATTCGTCTACCATCACCAGGGCATCGTACTTCTCGGCCAGATCACAGATTTTGTCCATTGGAGCTACATTACCGTCCATTGAGAATACGCCGTCGGTAACGATAATTCGGAAACGCTGGGCTTGTGCTTCCTGCAGGCAACGTTCCAGGTCGGCCATGTCTGCATTGGCATAACGATAGCGTTTTGCCTTGCAAAGACGTACTCCGTCGATGATAGAAGCGTGGTTCAGTGAGTCGGAGATGATGGCATCTTCGTCGGTGAACAACGGTTCGAACACACCGCCGTTGGCATCAAAGCAAGCTGCGTACAAAATAGTGTCTTCGGTTTTGAAATAGTCTGAAATTGCGGCTTCCAGCTCCTTATGTATATCTTGAGTTCCGCAGATGAAACGTACAGAAGACATACCGTATCCACGACGGTCCATCATCTTCTTTGCACCTTCGATCAGGCGGGGATGGTTAGACAATCCAAGGTAGTTGTTGGCACAGAAATTCAGTACTTCCTTGCCTTTAACAGTGATAGCAGCTTGTTGTGCACTTTCGATTAAGCGTTCCTCTTTGTAGAGGCCTGCTTCTTTAATTTCAGCAATCGTGTTGCTGAGGTGTTCTTTCATTTTACCGTACATAGTGTTTGGGGTTTTAGTTTCTTTTGCAAAGGACACAATTTTTCTTGGAATAAACAACATATATTTGGTATAAAAATGAAAAAAAAGTGCTTACTTTGCGCACCATTTAGCTTAATACACCTTATTAGTAAAGATAATGAAAAATATTTTGGTAATTGGAGCAACCGGCCAGATTGGTTCGGAGCTCACGATGGAACTACGTAAACGCTACGGAAACACACATGTAGTAGCAGGTTATATTCACGGGGCAGAGCCCAAAGGGGAATTGAAAGAATCCGGTCCGTCGGCGGTAGTCGATGTAACAGATCAGGAGATGATCGCCTCTGTAGTGAAGGAGTATAATATCGACACAATCTACAACCTGGCAGCCCTGCTGTCTGTTGTGGCCGAATCGAAGCCCAAACTGGCTTGGAAAATCGGTATCGACGGATTATGGAATGTACTCGAAGTGGCCCGCGAAAACAAATGCGCCGTGTTTACTCCGAGTTCGATCGGTTCGTTTGGCGAAAGCACACCTCACGTGCAGACACCGCAGGATACCATTCAGCGTCCGCGCACTATGTATGGTATCAGCAAGGTAACCACGGAGTTGCTGAGCGACTATTATTTTAATAAGTATGGCGTAGATACACGTGCCGTGCGTTTCCCGGGAATCATTTCGAATGTGACACCTCCGGGAGGTGGTACGACTGACTACGCAGTAGACATCTACTACTCTGCCGTAAAAGGAGAGAAGTTTATCTGTCCGATTCCGGAAGGAACACTGATGGATATGATGTATATGCCGGATGCGCTGAACGCAGCTATCTCGCTGATGGAAGCTGATCCGACGAAACTGGTACACCGTAATGCTTTCAACATCGCTTCTATGAGCTTTGCACCCGAAACAATTTATGCTGCCATCAAGAAACATGTTCCTGACTTTGAAATGGAATATAAGGTAGACCCGCTGAAACAGCGCATCGCCAATAGCTGGCCTGACAGTATGGATGATTCTTGTGCCCGCGAAGAGTGGGGCTGGAAACCGGCTTACGATTTGGAGAGTATGACAGTAGATATGCTTGAAAAACTAAGAGCTAAATTAAAATAATGTGATGATATAGGCCCATGTGCCCGCCGGAATAATGAAATGGTTTTGAAAACCGGTTGGCACATGGGAATATCGACACATTGCTAACTATTAAAATGAAAACAATAATGGCGGGAGTCACCGTCCTGGTGTTGTTTGCCGCATGTGGAAACAACAAAAAGACTGACGCTGACCCCTTTGCATCTATTACACATCTGGTAGATTCGGCTATGGTGAACAAAGCCGACTCCATTGATAAAGAGAAGGCTTCGGACGAACCTAAACCGATTGAAGCTGACGAATCGTTTGACGACTTTATCTATAACTTTGCTTCTGATGACGCTCTGCAAAGGCAGCGCGTAGTGTTTCCGTTGCCCTACTACAGCGGAGAACGAGCTTCAAAAATTGATAAGAAGTACTGGAAGCACGATGACTTGTTTACTAAACAGAGTTATTATACCTTGCTCTTCGACCGGGAAGAGGACATGGACATGGTAGGGGATACTTCACTCACTTCCGTTCAGGTGGAATGGATTTTCATCAAGAAACGAATGGTGAAGAAATATTATTTTGAAAGAATTAAAGGGGCGTGGATGCTTGAAGCAATCAATCTGCGTCCGATTGAGAAAAGCGAGAATGAGGATTTCGTCGAATTCTATGGGCACTTTGCAACAGACAGTATCTTCCAGAGTCACCGAATCCGGCAGCCGCTTGCGTTTGTTACCACCGATCCGGATGATGATTTCTCAATACTCGAAACTACACTTGACTTGAACCAATGGTTTGCCTTTAAGCCGGTATTGCCTACTGATAAGCTTTCGAATATTAATTACGGACAGCAGAATGATGACAATACTTCACACAAGATATTGGCATTGAAAGGTATTGGCAACGGGTTCTCCAATATCCTCTATTTCCAGCGCAAAGACAGTGGATGGGAACTGTATAAGTTTGAGGATACAAGTATTTAGTGATTGCTTTTTATGATTATGGAACAAAAATACTCTCTTTTATCACATAACACTTTTGGCATCGATGTGTCCGCAGCTCGTTTTTTGGAGTACTCTTCAGTGGATGAATTGCATCGGTTGATTGATTCAGGACAAGTGACTTCTCCTTATTTGCACATTGGGGGAGGCAGTAACCTGCTGTTTACTAAAGATTACGAAGGTACTGTTTTACACTCACGTATCGAAGGAGTAGAGGTGGTGGACGAAACGGATGATGATATTGTCGTTCGTGTAGGTGCAGGTGTAGTCTGGGACGACTTTGTGGATTATTGCGTGAAGCATAATTGGTACGGTGCGGAAAATCTCTCCCTGATTCCCGGAGAAGTGGGAGCCAGTGCGGTGCAGAATATCGGGGCTTATGGGGTTGAGGTAAAAGATCTGATTGTGCGGGTGGAGACCTTGAACATTGAGGGGAAAGAACGTGTTTATGATATTTCGGAGTGTGGATATTCCTATCGGGACAGTATCTTTAAGCGTCCTGCAAATAAGAGTGTTTTTGTCACTTATGTCAGCTTTAAGTTAAGTAAGAAGGAATATTATACGTTGGATTACGGTACTATCCGCCGGGAATTGGAGAAGTATCCTACGGTGACATTGGAGACCGTGCGCCGGGTGATTATCGCCATCCGTGAGGAGAAATTGCCGGACCCCCGGGTGATGGGTAATGCGGGAAGTTTCTTTATGAATCCGATTGTGTCCCGCATCAAATTTGAAGCGTTGCAAGAAGAGTATCCACATATGCCTTTTTACGAAATCGATGCCGACCGGATAAAGATTCCTGCCGCTTGGATGATTGATCAGTGTGGCTGGAAAGGTAAAGCTTTGGGACCGGCAGCGGTACATGATAAGCAAGCGCTGGTACTGGTGAATCGCGGAGGAGCCAGAGGCGCGGATGTTATAGCACTTTCGGATGCAGTACGCGCTTCGGTTAGAGAGAAATTTGGAATAGATATTCATCCGGAGGTGAATTTTATCTGAAATGAAAATAAGAATACTTGGTAGCGGGACTTCTACCGGAGTGCCCGAGATTGGATGCACTTGTGCGGTTTGCACTTCAAAAGATCCGAGAGATCATCGTCTTCGTACCTCGGCGTTGGTTCAGGCCGGGGATACTGCTTTATTGATGGACTGCGGTCCGGATTTCAGGGAACAGATGTTACATGTCCCGTTTGGTAAGATTGATGCAGTATTGATTTCCCACGAACATTACGACCATGTGGGAGGATTGGACGACTTACGCCCTTTCTGTCGTTTCGGAGAAGTGCCTATTTATGCCGAAATGTATACGGCTGAGCGTTTGCGTAGCCGGATGCCTTATTGTTTTGTGGAACATACTTATCCGGGAGTTCCGAATATTCCTTTGCGTGAGATTGAACCCAATCGTCCGTTTCTTGTTAATCATATCGAAGTGTTGCCCTTGAGGGTAATGCACGGCAAACTGCCCATTCTGGGATATCGGATCGGTAAGCTCGGATATATTACTGATATGCTGACCATGCCTGATGAATCGTTTGAGCAGTTGCAAGGGGTAGATGTGCTGGTGATGAATGCATTGCGCGTAGCGCCACACAACACCCATCAAAGCCTTTCTGAAGCGCTGGAGGCTGTGAAACGCATTGGGGCAAAGGAAACCTGGTTTATTCACATGAGTCATCATATTGGACTTCAGGCAGATGTGGAAAAACTACTTCCTCCGCATGTGCATTTTGCATTCGACGGGCTTGAAATAGAATGTTAGTGATTAATGCTTAATAATTCTTTCTTTAAGTATATTTTGTTTTATTTGGAGAATTTATTATTTTTGCAGTGAGCCGATAAACAACGAACGCCATGAAACTCCGTACGATAGTGAAAATAGCCGTAATCTCGTCTGTTGTACTACTGTGTACAGGCTTTGCTATGTTTTCTTTTTTCAGATTATCGGCGGTTGAGGGGCGTAAAGACTTTAATCTTTATGCGCTTGTTCCGCGCTCGGCCACTGTGGTTCTCGAAACGGATGATCTTGCCGGAATGATACAGAGTATCAATGAACTGAGCTGTAGCAAAGATCAGCATTTCCTTTATATTTCCAAATTATTTTCTTATTTGAAACTCCATCTTTATACATTGTTGGAAGATACGCCTCACGGGTTGAGTAAACAGATGAATAAGGTGTTGCTGAGTTTTCATGAGCCGGATAATGACCGCAACCAGGTGTTGTATTGCAGTTTGGGAAATGGTGACTATGAGTTAGTGGAGAAATTTATACGTAAATACTGTTCAAGCAGTTTCCCATCAAAACTGTTTGATTATAAAGGGGAGGAGATACGTATCTATCCGATGCCGGATGATAGCTTTTTAGCTTGCTACTTCACTTCCGATTTTTTGGCGGTGAGCTATCAGAAGAAGCTGATAGAACAAGTGATCGACGCACGTTTGTCGAAAAAGTCTTTGCTGACCGACAGCTCTTTTGTAAAAGTGCATGAAGACAAGCGTGCCCGTGTAGCGGCTACTATTTATGCTCGTATGCAACCCCTGAGTATGGGCAAGGCTACCGATGGGATTCGTTCGTGTACACAATTGGGGGGATGGACCGAATTTGATATGAAAATGAACGGGGATGCCATTTACTTTTCTGGAGTCAGTCATGATACTGATACCTGTATGACTTTTATGAACGTGCTTCGGCAACAACAACCTGTAGAAGACTTTCCGGGAGACATCCTGCCGGCTTCTACTTTCTTTTTCAATAAACGGTCGGTGACGGATATGCAGGCGATGCTTGACTTTACTGCCCGGCAGGAATATACAACATCAACCTATTCAGACTATATCAGGGACCGGGACGGAGAACTGCTTGCATTCCTCAAGGATAATGCCGGAGGCGAACTTGTGACCTGTCTGTTCCATTCGGCGGACACTCTTGCGAATCCTTGTGCGGTGATGAGCATTCCCTTGAAGGATGTCCAGCAGGCTGAGCGGGTGTTGCAAGGAGTACTCCGGAGTGCTCCGAAAGAAGTGGACGGCCCTCCGAAGCCACGTACTACTTTCTGTAATACGCCTTTAAGAGCTTATACGCTTTATGTGTTGCCACGTAATACATTGTTTACGCAATTGACCGGAATCACGGAATCTGCCTTATATGTCTATGCTTGTTTCTATGGAGAGAGACTGATTTTGGCTCCGGATGCGGAGAGTCTTGCCACATATGTCCGTTGCCTGGATAAAAAAGAAATTCTGAACGATACTCCCGGATACGAGGAAGCGGTAGTAAATCTTTCTCCGTCATATAACTTTATGATGGTGGCTGACTTGGGAGAAACTTTTTCCCAGCCGGAGAACTACGTCAGGTTGATACCTGCATTTTTCTTTCGCAATCAGGAGTTCTTCCGTCATTTTATTCTTTCTGCACAGTTTACCTGTACTGACGGAGTTGTCTATCCTAATGTGGTTTTGATTTATAAAGGTGATTCTGACGATGTTTCCTGACTACGGTAAGAGACACAAAACCCCGAAAGAAATTGGATAGCTTTCGGGGTTTTGTGTCTTATACTAAGGCATGTTTGCTTAGAAAGGCAAGTCGTCTTTTGCATCACCGGCAATGAATTCCGGTGCTGAAGATGGTGCCGGAGGAGGAACCGGAGCTCCCGGAGTCATGGGTGCGCCTGCGCCTACACGCTCTACTTTCCATGCACGGATACTGTTGAACCAACGATCCTGCCATTGACGTGCATCGATATCGAATGATACGGTCAACTCTTCACCCATCTGGATGTTGAATTGTTCTATTTTGTCTGCTCCGAAGATGTCGAAACACATTTTCTTTGGATATTGATCATGATTTTCGATTACATACTCCTGAGCCTTCCATTCGTTGCCGCTTGTCTTAGAAACTCCACCTCTGGGTTGGAGTATAGCGATAATTTTTCCTGTAAATTCCATTGCGATAATTTTAAATTGTGCGGCGAAGTTACAATTTTTTAGGGATATCCGACGAATATTCTCCTGTTTTTTCTTCTCTTTTATTGTGCTGCCTCGATCTTTTTTGTAACTTTGTGCTTTGCAAAAATATAAAATTTAAAATCACAGATTATATGAAATTTATCGTTTCAAGTACTGCACTTTCCAGCCATTTACAGGCTGTTAGCCGTGTGATAAACTCAAAAAATGCGCTGCCTATTTTAGATTGTTTTCTCTTTCAGTTGGAGGACGGAACACTGTCTGTGACTGTTTCTGATAGTGAAACTACGATGGTAACCTCGGTTGAGGTGAACGAGAGTGATTCTAACGGAAAGTTTGCCGTCGCTGCAAAAACGTTGCTCGATGCATTGAAAGAGATTCCGGAACAACCGTTGACATTCGAAATAAAGCCGGATACCTATGAAATTACGGTACAGTACCAAAATGGTAAATATAGCCTGATGGGGCAGAATGCCGATGAGTTTCCGCAATCGGCTACACTCGGTGATAATGCGGTTCGTGTGGAGATGGAAGCACAGATATTGCTGGGAGGCATTAACCGTTCGGTATTTGCTACTGCCGATGACGAACTCCGTCCGGTGATGAATGGTATCTACTTTGACATTACGACTGAAGACATTACAATGGTAGCTTCGGACGGACACAAGTTGGTACGTTGTAAAACATTGGCTGCACGCGGAAATGAACGTGCTGCATTTATTTTGCCCAAAAAACCGGCAACTTTGTTGAAGAACCTGTTGCCTAAGGAATCGGGTATGGTGGTGATCGAGTTTGACGAACGCAATGCTGTCTTCACGCTCGAAAGTTATCGTATGGTTTGCCGTCTGATTGAAGGACGCTACCCCAATTATAATTCAGTGATTCCACAAAACAATCCGCACAAAGTGACGGTAGACCGTATGCAGCTGATAGGTGCTTTGCGTCGTGTATCCATTTTCTCTTCACAGGCAAGCAGTCTTATCAAACTCCGTATGCAGGAAAACCAGATAGTGGTTTCGGCTCAGGATATTGATTTCTCTACTTCTGCAGAGGAAACACAGGTGTGCCAATATGCCGGTGCAGCAATGAGTATTGGCTTTAAATCTACTTTCCTGATCGATATTCTGAATAATATCTCGGCAGAGGAAGTGATCATCGAATTGGCTGATCCGTCAAGAGCAGGTGTCGTTATTCCGGTAGAACAGGAAGAAAACGAAGATTTGTTGATGCTGCTGATGCCGATGATGCTGAACGACTAACTGCGGAACAGAAATAGAATCGGATTCATTACAGAGGACACAAAGATCACAGAGATATCATTCTTTTGAATTGAAGCTCTGTGTACTCGGTGTCCTCTGTGGTGAATTTAAACAAAACCGTATAAATAATGAAACTCAACCTAAAGAACCCTATTGTCTTTTTCGACCTGGAAACGACCGGGACTAACATCAACTCAGACCGAATTGTAGAAATCTGTTATCTTAAAGTATATCCGAACGGGAATGAAGAGTCGAAAACTCTCCGTATTAATCCCGAAATGCCTATTCCTGCCGAATCATCTGCCGTTCATGGTATTTTTGATGCTGACGTAGCTGATTGTCCTACTTTTAAGGAGGTGGCAAAAAGCATTGCGAATGACATTGAAGGTTGTGATCTGGCTGGTTTCAACTCCAACCGTTTTGACATTCCTGTGTTGGCGGAAGAGTTTCTTCGTGCCGGGGTTGATATTGATATGAGTAAGCGCAAATTTGTTGATGTACAGGTAATTTTCCATAAGATGGAACAACGTACTCTTTCGGCTGCTTATAAATTCTATTGTGGCCGTAATTTGGAAGATGCACATACAGCGGAAGCCGATACCCGCGCCACGTACGAGGTTCTGATGGCTCAACTTGACCGCTATCCGGAAGATTTGCAAAACGATATGTCTTTCCTGGCCGATTACTCAAGCTATAACAAGAATGTGGATTTTGCCGGACGTATGGTGTATGATGACAATGGAGTGGAGGTTTTTAATTTTGGCAAATACAAAGGCCAGCCGGTGAGTGAAGTGCTGAAAAAAGATCCCGGATATTACAGTTGGATTCTCAATAGTGACTTTACGCTGAATACAAAAGCCATGTTGACGAAGATTCGCCTGCGTGAGTTAACGGGAAAATAACTATGCTGAACGGAAAGAAAATTATACTTGGCATTACCGGTAGCATTGCTGCTTATAAGGCTTGCTACATTATACGCGGCTTGATTAAACAGGGAGCGGAGGTACAGGTCGTAATTACTCCTGCCGGAAAGGAGTTTATTACTCCGATAACTTTGTCCGCTTTGACCAGTAAGCCTGTTATCAGTGAGTTTTTTGCCCAGCGGGACGGAACGTGGAACAGCCACGTAGACTTGGGGCTTTGGGCAGATGCTATGCTGATAGCGCCTGCGACGGCTTCTACCATTGGTAAAATGGCAAATGGCATAGCAGACAATATGCTGATCACGACTTATCTGTCAGCGAAGGCACCGGTGTTTATCGCTCCGGCCATGGACTTGGATATGTTTGCGCATCCCAGTACCCAGAAGAATCTGGATACGCTGCGTTCATACGGTAATCATATCATTGAACCGGCTTCGGGAGAATTGGCAAGCCATTTGGTAGGTAAGGGGCGCATGGAAGAACCGGAGAATATTATCCGGGTACTTGATGAGTTCTTTTCCTCTACGGGCGAGCTGGCTGGAAAGAAAGTGCTGATTACAGCCGGACCAACTTATGAAAAGATTGATCCGGTACGTTTCATTGGTAATTATTCTTCCGGTAAAATGGGATTTGCATTAGCAGAGGAGTGTGCCCGTCGCGGAGCGGAGGTAGTGCTGATAGCCGGACCGGTGCAACAGAAGGTATATCATTCACACATTACCCGTATTGATGTGGAGTCTGCTCAGGAAATGTATGAGGCTGCTATGGCGCAATACCCATTGGTGGATGCCGGAATATTATGTGCTGCAGTAGCAGATTTTACTCCGGATGTTGTAGTCGATAAGAAGATAAAACGGGAGGGAGATGATTTGATGTTACATCTCAAGCCCACCCACGATATTGCTGCTGCATTGGGTAAACTGAAGACACCGGGGCAGAAATTAATTGGTTTTGCTCTTGAAACGAATGATGAACAGCGTAATGCCGAAGGAAAACTGATCCGGAAGAACTTCGATTTTATTGTGCTGAATTCATTGAATGATGCAGGTGCGGGTTTCCGTTACGATACAAATAAAATCAGTATTCTCAGTTGTAGAGGCAGAACCGATTATCCGTTAAAATCCAAGACTGAAGTAGCCAGAGATATTATTGATCGAATGATAAAAGAATTGTGATTTATGTTACGTTCATTATACATCCAGAATTATGCTCTGATTGAGAAACTTGATATCCGTTTCGAAACCGGATTTTCTGTGATTACCGGTGAAACCGGTGCCGGGAAATCCATTATTCTGGGCGCAATCGGACTTTTACTCGGACAGCGTGCTGATGTGAAGGCTATTCGGCAAGGTGCTTCGAAATGTATTATTGAGGCCAGGTTCGATATATCAGCTTATCATATGGAAGCTTTTTTCGAAGAGAACGAGCTGGAGTATGAGCCTGAATGTATACTTCGCCGTGAGGTACAGTCTTCCGGCAAAAGCAGAGCATTTATTAACGATACGCCTGCATCGCTCACACAAATGAAAGAATTGGGCGAGCAATTGATCGATGTACATTCGCAGCACCAGAATCTGTTGCTTAACAAAGAAGGTTTTCAGCTCAATGTACTTGATATACTTTCCCACAACGAAGAGGCTTTGGATGTATATCATTATTTATATCAGGAATGGAAGAAGCTCGGTAAAGAACTTGACGAACTGATTGTACTGGCCGAACAGAGCAAAACGGATGAAGATTATATCCGTTTCCAGTTAGAACAATTGGAGGAGGCACATCTTTCTGCCGGAGAGCAGGAAGAATTGGAACAGGAGGCCGAAACATTGGCACATGCCGAAGATATCAAAGCCGGATTATATCGGGTAGGGCAAACTCTTGTCTCAGACGAAGGAGGACTGTTGCCTGCTTTGAAAGAGAGTTTGGGTACTCTGAATGGATTGCAGCGGGTATACCAGCCTGCCGGAGAATTGGCTGAACGGATGGAGAGCACTTATATAGAACTGAAAGATATAGCTCAGGAAATATCGGATCAGGGAGAGAGTGTCGAGTTCAATCCATCCCGGCTGGAAGAAGTGAATGACCGGTTGAACCTGATCTATTCTTTGGAACAAAAACACCGTGTTCAGACAGTAGAAGAGTTGATCGTCCTTTCAGAGCAATATGCAACGAAACTTGCTGCCATTACTTCGTATGATGATCGGATAGCTCAATTGACGGAACAGAGAGATGCGCAATATAATAAGGTAAAGAAACAGGCGTTTGTCCTGACGAAGGCCCGTACGGAGATTGCCCGTGAAGTGGAAAAGCAGATGGCAGCTCGTCTGATTCCTTTGGGAATGCCCAATGTCCGCTTCCAAGTGGAAATGGGGCTGAAAAAAGAATTGGGTCCCCAAGGAGAAGATACGGTGAACTTCTTATTCTCTGCCAATAAGAACGGAGCGCTGCAGAGTATATCTTCAGTTGCGTCCGGTGGTGAAATAGCTCGTGTTATGCTGTCTATCAAGGCAATGATAGCAGGAGCCGTAAAATTGCCCACTATTGTGTTCGATGAAATCGATACCGGAGTATCCGGTGAGATTGCAGATCGCATGGCGGACATCATGCAAGAGATGGGTGAACAAAACAGGCAGGTGATCAGTATCACCCACTTGCCTCAGATTGCTGCCCGTGGATGTGCCCATTATAAGGTATACAAGCGGGATAATGATACGGAAACGAATAGCCATATTCGTCGTCTGACTGACGAAGAACGGGTAGAAGAGTTGGCACATATGCTGAGTGGTGCCACTTTGACCGAGGCTGCACTAAGCAATGCAAGGGCATTGCTGGAACCTTCTTTGAAAGAGAGAAAAATAATAAAATAAGTATATAGTGGCGTGCAATGAACAATGGCGAGTTGCATACTCTAAAAATGCAGACAATTACATGATTGATAAAAGCGAAATGATTTTCGGCGTCCGCGCCGTGATTGAAGCCATTCAGGCTGGTAAAGAGATAGACAAGATTTTGGTGAAGAAAGACATTCAGAGTGACTTGTCCAAGGAGCTGTTTGCTGCTCTGAAAGGTACGCTGATTCCTGTTCAGCGCGTCCCAGTGGAACGTATCAACCGCATCACCCGTAAAAATCATCAGGGTGTAGTGGCATTCATATCTTCGGTGACGTATCAGAAGACCGAAGATCTGGTACCTTTCCTCTTTGAGGAAGGTAAGAGTCCGTTCTTTGTTATGCTCGACGGGATTACGGATGTGCGTAATTTTGGTGCCATAGCCCGTACTTGCGAATGTGCCGGAGTGGATGCTGTCATTATTCCTGCGAAAGGAAGTGTTACGGTCAATGCGGATGCGATGAAGACTTCAGCCGGAGCTCTGCATACTTTGCCTGTCTGTCGTGAACAGAACTTAAAGACAACTTTACAATATCTGAAAGATAGTGGATTCCGCATTGTGGCTGCTACCGAAAAGGGTGATTATGATTATACGAAGGCCGACTATACCGGTCCGATGTGCATCATTATGGGCGCCGAGGACACCGGTGTTTCGTACGATAACCTTGCGTTATGCGACGAATGGGTCAAGATTCCGATGTTGGGCAGTATTGAGTCACTCAATGTGTCGGTAGCCGCTGGTATCCTGATTTATGAAGGCGTGAAACAACGTACAAACTAAAACAACATTCAAATACATGAAAAAGAGCATATTATTCACATTTGTGCTTTGTCTCCTGTCACAATGGAGTGTAGCGCAAGCCCCCAAATGGGTAGAGAAGGCGAAACGATCGGTGTTTTCCATCGTTACGTATGATAAAGACGACAAAATTCAGAATACCGGTAACGGATTTTTTGTGACCGAAGACGGAGTGGCTCTGTCTGACTATTCTTTGTTTAAAGGAGCTCAGCGTGCTGTTATCATTAATTCCGAAGGAGAGAAAATGCCGGTTGAATGTATTCTGGGAGCCAATGATATGTATGATATCATAAAGTTCCGTGTCGGCATAACAGTAAAGAAGGTGCCGGCATTACAGGTATCCACTGTAGCTCCGGCTGTAGGTGCCGAAGTCTATCTGTTACCTTATTCCACTCAGAAAGGTGGAAACGTGACCAGCGGCAAAGTGAAAAAGGTGGATAATATCGGTGGTGATAAATATCATTATTATACACTGGATATGGTATTGAAAGATAAGATGGTAAGTTGTCCGGTAACGACAGCAGACGGTAAAGTGTTCGGAGTGGCACAAAAAGCTTCCGGACAGGATACTACCTCTATTAGTTATGCAGCAGGTGCAGCTTTTGCCATGTCACAGAATATCAATGCTCTTGCACTGAGCGACGCCGCGCTGAATGCAATCGGTATAAAGAAAGGCTTGCCTGAAGATGAAGATCAGGCTTTGGTTTACCTGTTTATCGCTTCTACGCAAACTACTCCTGAGGCTTATGCCGTTGCCCTTGATGATTTTATCAAAACTTTCCCGAACAGTGCGGATGGCTATCTTCGCCGTGCAGGGAACTATGTGTTTGCAGGTAAAGATATGGATAAAGCAGCTGCCGATTTGGAGCATGCCCTGAAGGTTGCACAGAAAAAGGATGATGTTTATTATAACATAGCCAAGTTGATATACAACTATCAATTGAGTAAACCTGAAACCACTTATAAGGATTGGACATATGATAAGGCTCTGGCGGATGTGCGTAGTGCGATAGCTGTTCAGGATTTGCCTGTATACCGTCAACTTGAAGGAGATATTCTTTTTGCCAAGCAGGATTATGCCGGTGCATTTACCAGCTATGACAAAGTGAACGGAACCGAATTGGCATCTCCGGCTTCCTTCTTCAGTGCTGCCAAGGCAAAGGAATTGAGTAAAGCTGCTCCCGAAGAGGTCGTTGCTTTGCTGGATAGTTGTATTGCCCATTGTCCGACGCCCATTACAGCAGATTTGGCTCCCTATCTGTTGGAACGTGCCCAGATGTATATGAATGTAGAAAAGTATCGTCCGGCTCTGGCCGATTATGATGCATATTTCAATGCAGTGAATGGCAGTGTTAACGATTTGTTTTATTATTATCGGGAACAGGCTGCCTTCAAAGCCAAACAATTCCAGCGTGCTTTGGATGATATCACAAAGGCAATCGAGCTGAATCCGGAAGATCTCACTTATCGGGCAGAGTTGGCAGTGGTCAACCTGCGTGTGGGACGCTATGCGGAGGCCGAGAAAGCATTGAAAGATGCATTGACTGTTGATCCGAAATATGCCGAAGCATATCGTTTGTTAGGAATTTGCCAGATTCAGTTGAAGCAAGAAAAAGAGGCTTGTGCAAGTTTTGCCAAAGCAAAAGAACTTGGCGATCCTAATGTGGATGAACTGATTAAGAAGCATTGTAAATAAAGTGCCGGAAATATAAAAGAGAAGAGGTTATCGTCATTGCGATAACCTCTCTCTTTATGGGGGAGATCCATTTCTAACATCTCCATTTTGTTAAAGTTTAGGTCTTATTCGGTTAAAGTTATTCTGATTCTTTTGTGTATTCATATATATAAATACGTTTGTTTGCCAAATACTGCATAGCTCTTATATTTTTTTCTTATCTTTGTTTTCATAAGAACTTTCCTGATAGGAGTTTTTTATCATCCTCAGGATATCAACTTTACCATAAATGTCAATCATTAATAAACCAAGTAAAATGAAAAAAGTAATTTGCAGTGATAAGGCACCGGGAGCTATCGGTCCTTACAGTCAAGCTATTGAAGCGAATGGAATGGTATTTGTTTCCGGTCAGCTTCCTATCGATGCAGCTACGGGGCTGATGCCCGACGGTGTGGAAGCACAAGCCCGTCAGTCTCTTGAAAACATAAAACATATCCTTGAGGCTGCCGGTCTGACCATGTCAGATATTGTAAAAACGACAGTTTTCCTCCAGGATATGTCTTTGTTTGCCGGAATGAATGGGGTATATGCAACTTATTTTGAAGGCGCATTTCCCGCCCGTTCGGCTGTTGCCGTGAAAGCCTTGCCTAAAGATGCTTTAGTCGAGATCGAGTGTATCGCGGCACGATAATAAGTCGGCTACAATAAAGCTACTGCCTCCTACGAAGATCAAGTCTTTCGGGAGGCTTTTTTCTTGTGCGGCCTTTACAGCCGATTGAACATCAGGATAAGTGTTGCCCTGTAGTCCGGCAGAGGCTCCGATTTGCTGTAACAGAGTCTCTGACAGAGCTCTTTTGACGCTCGCTTTGGTGAAATAGTAGACTGCATTTTTAGGCAGTAAAGCCAGTACTCCACTGACGTCTTTGTCATTCACCATACCGATGACCATGTGGAGACGTTCATATTTCATTTGCTTTAGTTGCTCTACGATATAAGAGATACCTGCTACATTGTGTCCCGTGTCACAAATGATGGTGGGAGAGTTTCTCAATTTTTGCCAGCGTCCTTGTAGTCCGGTCATTTGGTCTACTTGCCGGAAACCGTTTCTTACGTCATTGTCACTGATCTTATAACCTGACTTCCTCAGGATGGGAAGAGCAGACAAGAGTGTATTTGTGTTTTTTAGTTGATATGAACCTCCCAATACTCCTTCCAGTTCGGGATATGTCTCGTTTTCGTAGATCCAGCCGGAAACAGCTTCTGCTTCTTCTGCTTGTACAGCACTGGAGTGTTTTTCCGGACATTCTGTCCATTTTCTGTTCGTACAGGCTTTGAATTTTGTTGCTCCTTTTAGTCTTTGTTCTTCTTCTGCGAAGATGATAGGAGCTTCCACTTCCTGAGCTTTCTGCAAAAATACGGGCTTAGTCTCTTCGGTTGTTTCACCAATGACAACCGGTACACCTTTTTTTATGATACCTGCTTTTTCTGTCGCTATTTTTGCCAGTGTATTGCCCAGAAACTGCATGTGGTCGAAACTGATATTGGTGATAATACTCAAATCCGGATGAATGATGTTGGTGCAATCCAGGCGTCCTCCCAGTCCAACTTCGATTACAGCTACGTCGATATGCCGGTCGGCAAAGTATCGGAATGCCATGGCTGTAGTCAGCTCGAAGAACGAAGGATGCAATGGTTCAAAAAAAGAACGGTGGCTTTCCACAAAACGGATCACGTATTCTTGTGAAATGGTCTCGCCATTGATGCGGATACGTTCGCGGAAGTCGACTAAATGGGGCGAAGTATAGAGCCCGACTTTATATCCGGCCGACTGCAAGATTGCTGCCAATGTGTGTGAGCAAGAGCCCTTTCCATTAGTTCCGGCGATGTGGATACTTTGAAACGTGGTGTGAGGATGTCCCAAATATTCGTCTAATGCATGGGTGTTTTCCAGTCCCTCTTTGTATGCACTGCTTCCTACCTGTTGGAACATGGGAACGCTGTTGTATAGGTAGTCTAAAGTTTCCTGATAATTCATGTTTTATAATATTTAACGGGCAACTTCTTTTGTTTGCCTTTTTATTTGTTATCTTAGTTGCAACAATTCAACACAGAGGTGTCGATTGTCTTTTTGATTGCAAATATCAACATTTAAATCTAAGAATCATGGGAACAAAGAAAAATTTTGTGCTCGACACGAATGTTATTCTCCACGACTACAATTGCCTGAAGAATTTTCAGGAGAATGATATTTATCTTCCGATTGTTGTTTTGGAAGAATTGGATAAATTCAAGAAAGGTAACGAACAAATCAATTACAATGCGCGTGAGTTTGTGCGCGAACTTGATTTAATAACCGACGATAGCCTGTTCACCCATGGCGCCCCTTTGGGCGAAGGACTGGGCAAGTTGTTTATTATAACAGGTGATTCGGAAGCTCCTAAAGTACATGAATCGTTTCCTGCCCGTAAACCGGATCATCAGATATTGGCTGTAGCCGAGTTTCTGGCGCGGAAATATCCGAAAATGAAAAATATCCTGGTGACTAAGGATGTCAACTTACGGATGAAAGCCCGTTCCATAGGGATACTTTGCGAGGACTATATCACCGATAAGGTTGTGAATGTCGATATTTTCGAAAAATCGAACGAGGTATTCGAAAACATAGAACCGGAGTTGATCGACCGTATTTACTCGTCCAGAGAAGGGCTGGATATCAATGAATTTGATTTTAAGGACATTCTTCGTCCCAACGAATGTTTCATTCTTAAGAGTGATCGCAGCAGTGTGCTTGCCCGTTACAATCCCTTTACACACATGGTCTGCCGGGTAAATAAAACGAAAAATTATGGAATCGAACCGCGTAATGCGGAACAGAGTTTCGCTTTCGAAATTCTGAATGATCCCGATATAAAACTGGTGGCTTTGACAGGTAAGGCCGGAACCGGTAAAACATTGCTTGCCCTGGCCGCAGCTTTGGGAAAACTTACTGAATATAAACAAATTCTGCTGGCACGTCCTATTGTAGCCCTTTCCAATAAAGATTTGGGATTCCTTCCGGGAGATGCGACTGAAAAGGTAGCACCCTATATGCAACCCCTGTTCGATAACCTGAATGTAATAAAACGTCAGTTTGCCTCAAACTCTACCGAAGTGAAGCGGTTGGAAGATATGCAGAAGAGCGAGCAATTGGTGATCGAGGCTTTGGCATTCATTCGCGGACGAAGCCTTAGCGAAACCTACTGCATAATTGACGAAGCACAGAATCTGACCCCACACGAAATTAAAACTATTATCACCCGTGCCGGAGAGGGAACCAAGATGGTGTTTACCGGAGATATCCAACAGATTGACCAACCTTATCTGGACAGTCAGTCTAATGGTCTGGTGTATATGATCGATCGCATGAAAGATCAGAACCTGTTTGCACATGTCAATCTGGTGAAAGGTGAACGCAGCGAATTGAGTGAATTGGCAAGTAACTTAATGTAATATCCATATTTTAAAGGGACGGAAGAAGAGAATTCCGTCCCTTTTTTACACTATTATTCCACTTTTATTGTGTTAAAAACTTTATTTTGTCAAATAAAAACGCACGGGTTAGTGAAAATAGTGTATCTTTGCACCGCCTAAAACAAAAACTGTAAAACAAATGAAACAGAATTTTTTCCATCGGTATCTTTCCGCGAAGGTACTGCCCATTTGGACTATCCTATTGATTGACATATTTATTATTGTCGCATCCTGTTTGCTTGCCTATTCGCTTCGTTACGATTTTCGCAGCATTTTTCTGGATTCGTCTACGATAGATAAGACCATTCTTTGGACAGTAGTGGCTAATTTGATTTTCTTCCGGGTATTCCGTACCTATTCAAATGTACTTCGCTTTTCTTCGTTTGTGGACATTATGCGCATTTTTGTGTCGCTTACGGTCTCTTATGGGGTACTGATGATTCTGAGTGTTCTGCTGGACGCTTATCTGGGTGTCCGGATTGGTGCCATCAGCGTGCTGTTTATGGCGTACGTGATCAATTTTGCCATGATGGCTTGTTCGCGTATAGTAGTTAAGATGTTTTTTGAAGTGCTCAACTTCGATGGTAGTCATACCACTAACGTATTTATTTATGGTGCCAAAGAGGCCGGAGTGAACATAGCCAAGTCTCTGCGTGTAAATTTGCGTAATCATTATCGTCTTCGTGGTTTTATAGCCGACGAGCCGGAGTTGATTGGTAAAGTTATGATGGGAGCTAAGGTGTTTCCAAACGACGAACTACTAATTGAAAACATGAACGACCGTGATGTGCATACCATCATTGTTTCTCCGGCTAAGATGGAGAAACTGAAAAAGTCCGACATGATTGATACGCTGCTCTCCAATAACGTGAAGTTGCTGACCGCTCCTCCTCTGAGCGAATGGGGCGGACAATCACTCAATAAAACCCAACTGAAGGAAATACAGATTGAAGATCTCTTGCAACGCGAACCTATCGAGGTAGATATTCATAAGATTGCTTCCCATTTGGAAGGTAAACGAGTGATGATTACCGGTGCTGCCGGTTCTATTGGTAGTGAGATTATGCGTCAGGTTGCTTCTTTCAACCCATATAAGTTGATCCTGATTGATCAGGCTGAGACTCCGTTACATGACATTCGTCTGGAATTACAAGATCGTTGGCGTGATATCGATGCTGAGACGATTGTTGCTGATATATCGAACGCTACCCGCATGGAAGCTATTTTCCGTGAATACAAGCCTCAATACATATTTCATGCAGCCGCCTACAAGCATGTGCCGATGATGGAAGACAACGTGTCGGAGTCTATTCAGATTAATGTGTCGGGTACACGTACGCTTGCCGATCTTGCTGTTAAATTCGGTTCGGAGAAATTTGTGATGATTTCTACGGATAAGGCTGTCAATCCGACCAATGTAATGGGATGTTCAAAGCGTATCTGTGAAATCTATGTACAGTCATTAGCGAAAAAATTACAGAAGGAAGGCACTCGTTCGGTGCAGTTCATTACCACTCGTTTCGGTAATGTATTAGGCTCTAACGGTTCGGTTATTCCCCGTTTCCGCGATCAGATTCAGCGTGGAGGTCCTGTAACTGTTACTCACCCTGAGATTATCCGTTATTTCATGACTATACCCGAAGCTTGTCGTCTGGTATTGGAGGCCGGTAGTATGGGTAATGGCGGAGAAATCTACATCTTCGATATGGGTAAACCCGTGAAGATTGTCGATCTGGCTAAGCGAATGATCAGCCTTTCGGGACGTACGGACGTGAAGATTGAATTTACCGGTTTGCGCCATGGTGAGAAGCTGTACGAAGAGTTGCTCAACGTGAAAGAGCTGACCAAGCCCACTTACCACGAAAAGATTATGATTGCCACTGTGCGTGAGTATGATTATGACGAAGTGAAAGAGAGAATCCAGAAATTAATCGATGTAAGTTATACCTATGATCAGATGAAGATCGTAGCTGCCATGAAAGATATTGTTCCGGAGTTTGTGAGCAAAAACTCTTGTTTTGAGGCATTGGATAAGAAAGACTAATCATCAGAACCTGCCGGAATATCTTGATCTTAATTATATAATCAGAAGCTATAGGTTTAACTATAACTTCTGATTTTTTTATGTATTAATACCTTCTGCTATTTCGCAAATTTGTTAAACATATCTTTTACTTTGCCTGTTTCAGGCATATTCAATAAATAGAACTTTTCACAGGTACTTGCTCCGTATTGGCAGTTTACTGTACCAAAATCTTCTTCTTTAGCCGACCGGTTATTTCCGTCCATGCGGAGGAATACATTCGGGAAGGCAACTGATTCAATGGTATATGAACCGTCGTTCTGTTCGTGCAGCTTGAAGTGTTCCCAGTCACTCGCTCCAAACTGACAGTTTACATGTCCTGCACCCGATCCTGCAAAGCCACGAATGCCACTTCCGTCCATGCGGAGAAATACCCCGGGATACTTTACTGATTCAATGGTAAACGTACCATTTTTCTGTTCTTGTACTTTAAATGCTCCGGTAGGAGACATATTTCTCTGGCAACTTACTTTTCCTGCACCTGCACCATTGGCTTGGGTAATTCCATTTCCATCCATCCGAAGGAATACATCTTTGAAAGCTACTGATTGAATCAGCAGCGGTTTCGGGAAATTTACTTTAATCATAATTCTTCTTGAGAAATATTTTATTCTCCTGTATTGAAGAGAACTTTCTTCCTACTCTATTTCCGGCTTTTCGGTTCCGCCCGTTTTTATTTATTCTTTGTAAGCTTACGACAGCAAAAGTGAAAAGAAAAGCCCTATCCTGAAAATATAAATTCCGAATAAGCTATAGTTCCTTTTAAAAGGAGGAATCGGTCTTTTGATTGCTTTCCTTGAGGGACAAGGACACGCGGCCCTGTATGCTTATAAGACAATAGCATTCATTCGGAAAAACATTCTTCCGGTTTAAAATATAAAATTGTAACCGGGTCGGGCACTCTCTATTTTTGCCGTCATAAAAGTCTGAATAGAAAATTGAAATTTATAAATAATCACAGATATGGCTGCAAAAATATTAAGTGTAGATGATGAACTCGATTTAGAGGTATTGCTTACCCAGTACTTCAGGCGACAGATACGAAAAGGTGAATACGAGTTTGCCTTTGCCCATAATGGGTTGGAGGCTTTACAGAAACTTCTGGAAACTCCTGATTTCGATATTATCCTAAGCGATATTAATATGCCCGAGATGGATGGATTGACCTTGCTGGCCAAGATCAATGAATTGAAAAATCCGGCGATGAAATGTATTATGGTCTCTGCTTATGGAGATATGGACAACATACGTTCTGCCATGAATAAGGGGGCATTCGACTTTGCTACCAAGCCGATAGATCTGGAAGACTTATCGCGGACTATTGAAAAAGCAATTGAACAAGTCCGTTATATCCGGGAGTCACAGCAGGAACACAATCAACTGGAGTCTATCAAGAATGACCTGGCCATTGCAGGAGAAATCCAGCAAACCATTCTTCCCCGTTCTTTTCCGCCTTTTCCTGAGTTGGCGGGAATGGTCGATATCTATGCCTCCATGACCCCGGCCAAAGATGTAGGTGGTGACTTTTACGACTTTTTCCAGATTGACGACGAGCGCATAGGTCTGGTGATTGCCGACGTATCCGGGAAAGGTGTACCCGCATCTTTGTTCATGGCCGTTAGCCGGACACTGCTTCGGGCAACCGCTCTCCGGGGAGTATCATCGGCTGAATGTCTCACTTATGCCAACAAACTGCTGTGCAAAGAAAGTATGGACTCTATGTTTGTGACGGTTTTTTATGGGATCTATAACTGTAGGACCGGTGTAATGGATTATACCAATGCCGGACATAACCCTCCATCTATTCTTCGGAGAAACCGATCGGCAGCGTACTTGCCTGTCGCTTCCAATTTTGTGGTCGGAGTGTTCGATGACATTGAATTTGAAAGTAATACATTGGAGTTTGGAGTCGGAGATACTCTACTTCTGTATACCGATGGGGTAACGGAAGCCTTCAATGATAAACGCGAACAATTCTCGGAAGGCAAACTGCAGGAAGTTCTGGGTGCTTTGCAAGAAGATACTTCAGCGAAAGAGGTCGTTACGCAGGTGCTTCACTCTGTCAGGGCTTTCTCCGGAGATTATCCTCAGTCCGATGATATCACTTTACTGTCTCTTCAACGAATCAGATAATACTAAAAAATAAGAAAACTATGGAAAAGTATGAAATTCATCCAGTTGGTGCCGTTTTGGATTCAAATACAAGCGCTGACGAACAAACTAAAATTGTAGCTCTTATTGAGCAAGGGCATTCTGTGGCGTTGGACCTCAGCAATTGTTCCTACGTATCCAGTGCCGGATTACGCGTTATGCTCTACGCCTTTAAACTGGCAAAGGCTAAAGGCAGGAATGTATGTCTTGTCGGTGTGTCGCAAGAGATTAAGGACGTAATGCACATGACCGGATTCGATAAGTTTTTTCGTTTCTATCAGACCCTTGACGAATTATCACAATCTTAAAAAATACCTGAGCAATGACGTTACTTCAGTTTCGCCCTGTCGTCGGGAGGTTGGATGAAATTCTCGATATGCTGATGCATAGCCGTGAAGTTACTTCACATCCCTCCCTGTCTTATGCCCTCCGTTTGGTAAGTGAGGAGATAATAGTCAATATTATCAATTATGCTTATCCGCAGGAAACGGACGGTTACCTGACTCTGTGTTTATGGGATGAAGGTGGAGAGATTGTCCTGGAATTCATAGATGGAGGTGTTCCGTTCAATCCTCTGGCTAAAGCCGATCCGGACATTTCATTACCGCCGGAACAGCGTGAGATAGGGGGATTGGGGATTTTTCTGGTACGTGAAATGATGGATGATGTGGCGTATGCCTACGTCAATAAAGAGAATCGGTTAACCATTAAAAAGAAGTATCCGCAATCGGAAGATGAACCTGTATGATGATCAAGTTAAGCCAAAATATAATCCGTTGGATCATAGCAGTCCCTTGTGTACTGTTGACTGTTTGTCTGGTTTTATACCGGGCCTATCGTCATTCGGAATTGGAGAAAGACCGTCTGACTTTGTCTTTGGAGGAGTTTCAGGACAAAGAAAGGCAGTCGGTTCTTATCCAACGTGTCAGTCAGCAAATGGAGGAGATTGCCTATCAGCAAAAAGACATTTCCGAAAAGAGAAGGCAGGAAGCTGTCGCGCAGACCCGGAAAGCTAATCAAATGCAGCAGCAGGCGGAAATAGCTCGTGAAAAGGCATTTACTGCACAATGGGAGGCTGAGAAAGCCTATCGGTTGGCGGATGAACAGAAGAATCTGGCAATGGAACGACAACTACAGGCTGAACAATCGAAGAGAGTGGCCGATACGTTGGCTTTTCTGGCCTTGGGACGTTCATTGGGTACGCTTTCTGTCACCCAATACCGGTCCGGCAACATGGAACTGGCCTCGTTGCTGGCATATACTTCCTGGCAGTTCACAAAACACTATGATGGTGATGTGTATCATCCGGCTGTCTTCAACGCTTTGTCCTTATCTTGCAGGCAAGATCAACTTTGGTTTAGACACAAGGGGGCTATCACCGGCATCAGGTTGTTGCACGAAACAATTGGAAACCCGCAGACTTGCCGGGATTCTCTGCCGGGATTGGTCACTGTCAGTAAATACGGTGAAATGATATGTTGGAAGTCGGGAGATGGACAAACGTACACATCCGGATTTCTGTTGAGTGATTCCCGTTATGATTTTCGGGATGTGCTGATCCATTCGGATTCTCTGGTGTATGCCCTGTCCTATGACGGATGCCTTGTCTCCGTGAACTCTGCCGGTATGGCTGCTTACCTTTTGCCTGAAGGTAAATACCGGCAATTGATTCCGGCTGCTTCCGACCGGCTTTTAGCTATTTCTGCAACGGGTATTTATGCTTTTGACTGTATCAGCCATCAGATACAGCTTTGTTTTCAGCCGGAGTATCCGGTCACTTGTGTCGGGAAGTCAGGAGATAACCTCTATGTCTTTTTAAAGAATGGAACAGTAGCCTTGCTTTCATCTGCCGGTCAATTTGTCCGGTTTATAGAGGGGTGGTCGCAAGGGGGGAGGGTTACCTCTTTTTGCTCTCTTTCTGATGAAAGGTATGCCGTGGGGTGTAGGGAAGGAACCATTTTAATATGTGACAAAGATGGGAATGTCCAGCAAAAGCTGATCGGACACCAGGCCGCCGTCACCGCCATTTTCCGGAAAGGGAATAAACTGTTTTCAAGCAGTTATGACTGTACACTTCGTTTATGGGATCTTCATAAAGGGAAGACGGAATCTGCTGTAATTATGACAAGCAGCGGATGGATTCACTCTTTCTGCCTTCATCCGGATGGTACATCCATTTTTATGGGAGACGAACAGGGCCGGTTATACCGGATACCCGTTTCGCCCGATCATATGGCTACTGTTGTCCGTCAGGGATTGCGACGCGACTTCACACAGGAAGAATGGGAGTACTATGTCGGCAAGCAAATACCATTTGAATCTTATTATTTAAAAACGTACCAGCCATGAAAAAGATACTCTTATTGATGTTGTGTCTTTGCCCGATATGTGCGGATTCACAAGAAGGAGTTCCATTCTTTGTGAACTATCCGTCTTCTGTGTATCAGGCGCACAATCGTAATTTCGACGTTGTGTGTGACAGCTGCGGGAATGTTTATTTTGCCAATTTCGAGGGTATTCTTCATTATGATTACAATCGTTGGGAAACAATCTATACGCCCGGATTTTCCCGTGTCACCCGTCTGTTCCGCGATTCGGGGGATAGGATATGGGCAGGAGGATACAATGTATTCGGAAGGATAGAGCGTGATGAACGCGGATGTGTCGTGTTGAGAACCATTGTGTCCGATCTGGACCCTTCTTCTTTCGGTGAATTGGATGATATGGCGGAAGTTGACGGACTTATTTACCTGAAAACGACATCGGGCCGATGTTATACGGTTCAGGAAGATACCCTCCTGTTTCCCACACAGATACTTCCGGTTCAGTTGCAGGAGAAGTGGCAGAAGCAAACGACATTGGAGGATATCGGCCGTGGATTGTCGGTGAACGACAGTGAAGGGAAAGAACTACTTTCTATAACCGAGAATAACGGTCTGTGCAGCAATTCCGTATCTTCTGTTGCCACCGATGGGCGGGGGAACCTCTGGGGGGCCACTGATAATGGGGTATTCCATGTATTCACTCCTTCTTTATTCAGCCGCTTTACTTCCTATGAAGGTTTGAAAGGAGAGGTCGTGTCAGTCATCCACTACAAGGGGATGCTGTATGCCGGCACCTTACAGGGGTTATATGTATGGAGGCACAATGTCTTTGTACCTGTCAGGGGGATTACGCAAGCTTGTTGGCAACTTGTGCTTTCTCCGGAAGGAGAGTTATATGCGGCTACCAGTGATGGGATATATGCTGTCGGGGATTATGACCGTTTGAGAAAACTTACAGAGGTCGCAGCTTATTCGCTAACATTCGCGGATGGCACCGATATTTTAATGGGAGCTATGGACGGGATTTATCGGTATTCTACCCGGACAAGGCAGGTCGGGAGAGTTTCCGGAATTGAGAAGGTGGTACATTTGGAAGTGAAAAAAGATCATTCTGTATGGGCAAAAACCATGTATGGAGAAATCTATCTGCAGAAAGGGGATGGAACTTCTTTCGTCCTTCAGCCAAGGGGAAACGAAGAAGTGATGACCGGATATACGGACAGCCGCGGATACAATTGGCAAACGAATCTGAAGGGTAAAGAGTTGCAAGTGACGCATCCGCAGGACAATACCGGGAAATTAAACCAATGCCTGCATGCAATTCGAAACTATGTTGTGCGGGTAATTTATATAGAAGAAAGGAATGCAGCCTGGTTTGGGGGGGATTTTGGTTTGATCCGGATGGATCTTGGCAAAGCACAGGCGTTTACTCCGTTTGTTCCTCGTATTTATCTTCGTGAGGTTTGTCTGAACCGCGATTCCATATACCGGGGAGGGGATTTACCGATAAATCCGGAGGCAGCAAACCAACGTATCGACGATATATCCCGTTTTGGAGATGATGTCCGCGCCATTCGTTTCTCGTTTGCCACGGATGCGGCCTGTTTCACGGGCTCCAATGAATATAGATCCCGTCTGGTCGGTTACGATCCGGAATGGAGTTCGTGGGATTACCGGACAGAGAAGGAATATGCCAATCTTCCTTCGGGTACATATACATTTTGCGTGCAGGCACGTGATATTTACGGTACGATAAGCGAAATAAAACAATTCCGTTTTTCGCTGTCACCTCCTTTTTACTTACAGTGGTATAGCCTCGTTTTGTATGCCGTCACTTTGGGAGGGATACTGTTCCTGCTGTTTAAATGGCGGATGCACAACTTGCTGAAAGAGAAGGAAAGGTTAGAGAATCTTGTAGGTCAACGTACCGGACAGTTGGTGCGGCAAAAAAATGAAATAGAGGAAAAGTCCCTGAAGCTGGAAGAGGCATTGAAAGAGCTGAGGCAGGCACAAGATGATTTGGTGCGACAAGAGAAAATGGCCACTGTCGGTAAACTGACACAAGGGCTGATCGACCGTATCCTGAATCCGTTGAATTACATTAATAATTTTTCTCACCTGACTTCGGGGTTATTGCAGGATTTATATCAGAACCTGGAAAGTGCACAAAAGCTTTTGGATGAAGACACTTATCTGGATTCGGTAGATGTCATAGCCATGATGAAAGATAACCTGGCAAAAATAGAAGAACACGGAAGCAATACTACTCGTGTGCTGAAGGCTATGGAGGAGGTTTTGAAAGACCGTAACAAGCAACTGGAGAAGATAGAATTGACGGGTTTGTGCCGGAAAGACATGGAACTGCTGGAGAGTTATTACCGGAAGGAGATCAGTGAAATGCACATTTCGGTCCGGACTTCTCTTCCCGATACACCATTGTTCATTAACGGAAATGCCGAGCAACTGGGGAAAACCATTATGAGTCTTCTTAACAACGGCATGTATGCCATAATCAAGAAGTATGGCAAGAATATATATCCGGCTGAGATTGGTCTGTCATTGGAAAGCCGAAACGGACAGGCAGTCATCTGCTTATACGACAATGGGGTGGGCATTGAACAAAGTATCCTTGAGAAAATCTTCGATCCGTTCTTTACGACGAAGACAACCGGTGAGGCGGCAGGTATCGGATTGTATCTGAGCAAGGAAATCATACTCAATCATCGTGGAAAGATAGCAGTACGCTCAGAGAAAGATGAATATACGGAGTTTGCCATTACTTTGCCTCTATGGGAGGACGGGACAGGATGATCTGTACCTTCCGGACGGAACATCCGTTCATCCTGCTTTTTACAAGCATATGTAAATGCTTTTACATACCGGCGTAAAGGCATTTACCTGCCGACGTAAAAGCATTTACATGCCGGCGTAAAAGCATTTACCTGACGGTGTAATAAGTCGGTAAATGCACTGTTTTGATTAACAGCGTAGTATCCCGTCGGATTATATAAGCTAATAATGATATAGTACTTAAAAAGATTGATTATGGAAAGAAACATTTCACAAGAAAAACGAATTGAAGAGCTGGAAGCACGGCTCAGAGAACAGGAAAAGTTGGGGTCATTGGGATTGTTGAGTGCCGGTATAGCCCACGAAATACAGAACCCACTGAACTTTGTCATTAATTTCAGTAAATTGTCCGGGCAGTTGTTGTCCGATCTGGATACCATTGTTGATGAAACCGGGAACCGTATTCCGGAAGAATCGCTGGAAGATATTAAAGATATACTTTCCGGATTACGTGAGAACATGGACAAGATCAGAGAACATGGTGACCGGGCTATTAGTATTATCCGTGGCATTCTACTCTATTCCAGGGGTAAGGATGATGAGTTTATGCCTTCACAGATACAGAAGTTGACCAAAGAATATGTGTGGCTGGCTTATCATGCAATGCGTGCCAACTACAAGAATTTTAATATTGCCATTCATGAAGACTATGCCAAAGACATTCCTCCGGTCCGGCTGATTCCGCAGGATTTCAGCAGGGCAGTGCTGAATGTGATGAACAACGCCTGCTATGCGGTATGGAGAAAATGGCTGGATACTCCCGAAGGATATTCTCCTGAGATAACGGTGAGTCTGGAAAAGCTGGATAAAAGAATCGTGCTTACCATCCGTGATAATGGAGAAGGTATGAGTCCGGAAGTCAAGCAAAGATTGTTCGACTCTTTTTTTACGACTAAACCGGTCGGGCAGGGGACAGGGCTCGGAATGTCGATCGTCCGCGATATTATAGAAAACAAACATCACGGAAAGGTGCTGTTTGATTCGGTTCAACATGAATATACTTGTTTTCGTTTTATCATCCCGGTCACATGAAACGCTACCTGTTGTTATATATCTTCTCCTGTTTTTTTGCCGTGCAACTGACAGCACAATCGGCAGACAGTGTCCGAAATTCATTTGTAAGGGCAGAAGCGCTTTATAAAACTGGAGATATTGATCAAGCCTGCCGTATATTGGAGGAGAATCTGCCGTTTTTTCGGGGGACGATGCGCACCGAGGCATGCCGCCTGGCTGCTTTATGTCTTCTGGCTTTGGACCGTTTTGCAGAAGCGGAACAATATGTTTCATTGTTGTTGAAGGACGAACCCTACTATTATATCTCGTTACAGGATCCGGAACGTTTTGCGGACATGGTCAGGAAGCACAGGGAGACTAAAGTAACCTTGGTCACGGCTTCGCAACAGGTGGAGACTCCGGAAGAAGCTCCTGTACCTGTCACTCTGATTACAGAGGAGATGATTCGGGCTATTCATGCCCGATGCCTGCGTGACGTATTGATTGCTTATGTTCCCGGCATATCCGGTTTGTCTTCCAATGAAGAGATGAATCTGGCTATGAGGGGAGTCTATTCGTCCGGACAGGAAAACATACTGGTTATGCAGGATGGGCAGCGCCTGAACAGTTACATCACGAATGCTGTTTCGCCGGATTATGGTATTAGTCTGGCTAAAGTCAAACAGATAGAAGTGCTTCGCGGACCGGCTTCTTCGCTTTACGGTAGCGTGGCGCTGACAGCCGTGATTAATATTGTCACTAAGGACGGGGTGGACATTCGTAATGGTGCCGTATCTGTCGGTGCCGGAGACCGGGGGCAGCTGGCTGTCGACTTGTTATTGGGCAAACACGACATGAACATGGATTTTATGGCATGGTTTTCCTTGTATCGTGCAACGGGAGAGCCGGTTTTTGTCCCTGCCGGCAAACAATATGCCCTTTATCCGAGAGACGGATTTATTTATCTGGACGGTTATTCCGAACTGCCCGCTCTGGATGGCGGCATTAAACTGCAACGGGGAAACTTACTTTTCAGTTTTAGTATGAACTATGCTAAAAAAAGGCAGCCTTATAGCATGTGGCTTTTTGCTTCACCCTACTCTTATAAGAAGTTCCGCACTTTTGATGGTGCCGGTCCGGGATATTCCAGATGGTCGGCCAGAGAGCAGGCGGTTTACAGTCGTACGTGGCAAAATGTGAGCTTCAGTACGACGTTCTACACCGACTGGAACAAAAATGTACGTTATGAAACCGCAGGAGATACATTGCAGGATTACCCTATTTACCTCAATCCCAATGACAGCACCAAACTCATTTTTCCGGATCGTGGAGTTTTTCAATACATCCGCTGGATGGACTTCAATGTTGGCTTTAACACTCGTGTGAGCTATACTTACGATTGGGGAAGATACGGAAAAGGTAATATGCTTGGCGGCGTGGAGTGGAATCGGTATGCACTTTATGATTCTGAATACCTGGAAGGTATGAATTTCAGAGAAATAGTCAGGACATGGACCGACAAGCGGCTTTACACTGGTCACGAAATGAACGCAAACGTATTTCTTCAATTCAAACATAATCTGCATAAAAACTGGATTGTAAATGCCGGAATCAGATACGACTATAAGAAACGGAGAAATAACCGGATAATGCAGGCCTTTTCTCCCCGTGTATCGCTTATTTATCTTCGGGACGGACTGAATCTGAAAGCCAGTTATTCCAGGTCGTTTGTCGATGCACCCTATTATTACAGAAACAACGATATGGATACTTACTCCGGTGGCGAGAATCTGCAGGCTGAATATCTGAGTTCGTACCAGTTGACTTGTGCCTATCATTATCGCCCCTTTCATATAGATGTTGAATGCAACCTTTTCTACAACCGGGCTTCCCATTTTCTGTTTACCCAACCGGAAACCCGTATTTACGAAAATGCCGGTCTGCTGGATATGGGAGGTATCGAGGTAACCGCGCGTTACCGGGCAAACCGATTAAATCTGGATGCAAACTTGTGCTATCAGAGAGTATTGGGTTATACCAATTTCTTTGTTACCGACGGGTCGGTTAACAATGTGCCGGATTTTTCCGTAAACCTTGTAGCCGGCTATTTCCTGGTAAAGAAGAAAATATGGAACTGGTCTGCCCATGTAAAAATGAATTGTAATAGCCGTTGCTATACACAGGTCAGCGTATTGGAAAACGGACTCAACGGAGATGCCACCAATTATACTGTCCGTCTGCCGGGCTATACTGTTTTCTCTTTCACTACCAGATGCAGGTACAAACAGATAGAAGGCAGTCTGGGAGTTGAGAATCTCTTTAATAACCGATATGAATGTGGAGGAGCAAATATCCCCATCCGGCAGAAAGGACGGTGGATTTCCGGTAGTATATTGTATAATTTCTAAATCAAAAAACAATAATGAAAACAAATATTCAAGAAACTTTTTTTCAGTCATTCTCTACTTGGGGTGACCAAACGGCCGTCATTGCGAAAGACGGTACTGTCTCTTATCAGGAACTGGAACGTTATTCCGGGAAAATAGCGCAAATTGTCCGTCAACATTTTCCGGTGACTCATGCATCCGGCTTCCGCAATGTCTGTATCGGAGTTTGTATGGGACGGAATAAAACGCTGGTTCCTGCTATTATGGCCATTTTTCGATTGGGGGCGACTTATCTGCCCATAGATCCTGCTTTGCCGGATAACCGTAAACGATACATGGCCGAAAATGCAGGTATGGTTTTGTTATTGACCGATTCACCGGATGAAGTCAGTGGAATTCCGGAAGTCTGCCAGCTCCATCTGGACTTGTCAGCACTCTCCGGCCCCTCCATTGACGGATATGCCGAGGTCTTCCCCGATGATTGCGCCTACATCATATATACTTCCGGGACGACAGGAAATCCCAAGGGGGTACAGATCAGTTATTCCAATCTGGGGACATTTACAAAGAACCTGATGAATACGGAACTTTATCATTTAGCCAACCCCTCGGACAGGTATCTCGCCTTTGCCAGTATCAGTTTTGATGCCTCCATATTAGAGTTAATGATGTGTGTGCCGATTGGGGGGACTTTGGTTTTGGCGGGGGAGGAGGAACGCAGGGACATTTCTTTGCTGGACGTACTGATCAGGCGTGAGCAAGTGAATGTGGCCTTTTTCGCTCCTTCATTATTGGGCATGTTTGCCAATCTTGACTTTCCGTTCATGAAGACTTTGCTGTTTGGTGCTGAGGCTATCAGTGAAAAGTTGTTTAATAGGCTGAAACAACAGCCATACCGGTTGATGAATGTCTATGGTCCGACAGAGAATACGGTACTCAGCACCATACGGATTGTAAATGATGAGACTTCGTACGACAATATCGGTTATCCGCTGGAAGGAACCACCTGCCATATCTTGTCCGAAGATCTTCAACAGGTGGTTGGTGGAGCAACAGGAGAGCTTTATTTGAGTGGTCCACAGGTTTCACCCGGATATATCGGGAATAAAGAGTTGAATGAAAAATCATTTATCTTCTATCATGGGGAACGGTTGTACAGGACGGGCGATTTGGTCCGGCAACAGCCTGACGGTTCTATACGTTTTATCGGACGAAAGGACACACAAGTCAAGATACGGGGATTCCGTATTGAACTGAGGGAGATAACGGAATGCCTGAATAAGGACCCGGAGGTTGAGAAATCTCACGTAGTGGTAGTGGAGCAAAATGGACGGCAATTATTGGGTGCTTACTTGCAACCATCAGTGCCCGGCTGTTTTCATCCGGAAGATGTAAAAGAACGTTTACGGTCGGAACTTCCTTATTACATGATACCTAATTTATGGCAGGTGGTAGATCGTTTTCAGCGTACAATGAATGATAAGATCGATACTCGTTCACTCCCGCCTTTTGCTCCGGTGGAGTTGGAGTATGTCCCTCCGGTGCATCCGGGAGAAATCATTTTATGTGATATTTTGAAGGAAATGCTGAATTTACCCCGGGTCAGTGTTGAGGCCGGTTTGATTGATGACCTCGGAATGACTTCGTTGGATATACTGAGGCTGGTTACCGAGGCAAATAAAAGAGGATGCCCGATTAGTGTATCTGCCGTTTATGCTACCGATACTCTGCGCCGGCTGTTGGTGGTTCCCCGGCAAGAACCCGTTTATTGGTATAAGCAGCAAAATCTCAAAAAGCCGGTTATCATTCTGGTTTGCGGGTCTGCTTATTTCAATCATTGGTATTTTCATTTTGCCGACCGCTTATACGAAAAATATGATATTCTTGTGATAGATGCTGTTTACGATCACTTCTGGAAAGTGGCCGCGGATGTTACGGGATTGCTGGAATATTATGCCCGGGCGGTACAACCAATGATCCGGGAACGTACTGTTTACGCGCTTACCGGTTTCTGTATGGGTGCCGAACTGGCAATCGGCCTGGCCGAGTTGTTACGCCGCTCTATGGGGATAACACCGAAGGTTTTCGCACTCGACGGACAGGCCTGGCAGAATCCCGCTTTGTGCCGGAATTATCCTTTACTGATATTCCCCGGAGATACTGACGAGATGATACGTGAACGGAACGAAATCATTGATATTTATTTCAGTACGACTCCCAACCTGATTTATCAGGGAGAGGTGATTGTGTTGTTATCCGGATTATTCCATCAACAGGCCGGATTGTCTCCCGAAGAGGCATGGACAGAGGAAAACTACCGTATATTCCGGACTGAATATGACAATTGCGAAAGATTGTGGAACAAATATTATCCGAATGCTTCTGTCCTGCGATTACCGACAGATCATTGGCACTTTCTGGAAGGCGAATCACTGGAACAACTGATCACTGTTTTTTTTAAGTAAGTATCTATGCAGACAGACAATTTCACTTTGGGTAAGAAGGATCTTCTTATTTTGCTTGGGCTGACTCTTGTACTTCCTTTTCCGATCAACTGGGCATTGATCAGACTGAATCCGTTGACCCTGATGCCGGGTGCGGACGATGTGCCCACCTGGATTGGTTTCGGAGGTAGTTACATCGGAGGAATCATTGGCGGAGTCATTTCAATCTTGATTTTAAACAAGACACTTCGTCAAACCGGTGTACTCCACCATGACCTGAAACTTTTGCAGTTGGATACCATCATCTATACTCAGCAACAAGATTGGTTTACCGGTTTTAAACAAGAATTGGCAGAGAATCTGAAATCCATTGATCTCTATGTGTTGAATACCATCGTTTCATCCATATCCATGAAGAATTATGCATATGCCAAAGAGGTCTTGAGCGAGATCAATAAAAATCTCGAATATCAGATGGTTGCTGCATCCTTTTCTTTCACCTCCTCCCGCCTTTCGCCGGAAGAGCAAAAATATATGCAATTGGTGCGTCGGATACAGACTGAATACAGTTCTTTTATCAAAGATATTCTTTACTATATTCCTTTGGCGGAAACGATGGCTTCCCGGAAAAAACTGAACTATGAGCAGTTGATGGACTATACGCTGTCCCAATACGATTATTTGCAGGGGCAGGAAGGAGAATCTGCTGTTTCCAGAGCCGTCATACCACGTGTTATGGAGATCGATCCTTCTGATAATATAGGTAAGGAGTTGGAACGGATTATGGAAGAAAGATTAACCGGGCGTACTTATCTATATCACATGAAGTCTGATCTTGCAGAGGTTACCCATCAATTAATTATTTATGAAGAACAGCGTATCAATGCCATCCTATATAAACCTGTGGGAGAAACACATTGACAGATATTAATATAAAATGGTATTTTTTTATTTCAGTATTAAAAGTGAATTTATATTTGTTTTTCTATTGATAAAAGGGTGTTTTAAACTTTATATGTGTTTTATAAGAGAATACTTTCGGAAAGAATAATCTGGTATTCGGAAAAAAAAGCGCACTATACAGAACGTAAAATTTCTATAAGTTAATAAAATCCTATTTTTGCACTAAATGAAATTTAATAAGTTAAGTTATGAGCAAAAATAGAGGTCTATACAGGCTGTTTTTGTATTTTGTCTTTATCATGCCTGTGTTTTTAAGCTGCCGGCATAGTCCGGTAGAAATGCCGGACGGTATGTATGGAAGATGGAAATCATCCACAGACCGTCCGGACATAACATTAGGGACAGACAGCATAGGATATTTTGCTATTGTTCATCATCGTATTAATGACGGACGAGTCTGTCCGGTCCGCTATCCTCTTCATCTTAGTTCACCCACAAAAGGGTATATCCGGGCAGAGGGTTGTATTCTGTTTTATTATGACAGCCTGAAACATACTTTGTACTTTTCTCCCGGAGGAGATTATGCTAAATAATCGCATGGACGTACTTCAGTTAACTAACAATAAAATAATTATGAAAGAGAACTTGATCAAACCGTATTGTTATTGTGGTGAGTCGGAAAACTCATTGGTTGATAATGCTATTTTTGTGTACTTCAGTGATGAGTACAGAAGGGTGCTTCTGGATGAAATCTTATGGGTGGAAGCATCCGGAAGTTATTGTGTCATTTATATGGAGGATGGTGCCGAGATAACAGTGAGCTATCCTTTGGATCGTGTTTTCAACAATGATCTGCCTTGTAGCAAATTTAAAAGGATCCACCGGTCGTATGCTATCAATCTTTTTAAAGTGACCGGGTTTGCCGGTAACTACGTACACATCGGGAAAAAGATGTTGCCGGTGAGTGAATCTCACAAAAAGGACTTTCAAGCCTGTTTCCATAAGATTTATTCAAAACGGGCATTGGGAAAGTGACGAAAGGGAGTGGGAAGAAATCCGGCTCCGTCTAAAATTAAAAATTTACTACGCAAAGAACGTGCACTACCTTTGCATCGTAAGCTTACAAAAGAGAAAAAACAATTAAGTAACAAATTTAAAAAACAATTATTATGGCAGTTGACAAAACACCGTCGCAAGTTGCAACCAGTGCGTTGCAGTCGATTCCGTTTGGTTCTATTATTGGTGGCCCGTTGAAGGCATGTGTGGAAGCGCAGGCTTTAGCAGCAAAAACAACTTGGGAGTTTATTCAGAACGTGGGTATTAATGTGAATCCGGAAACCGGTGAGAAAACAGCGGTTAACGTTTCGTTCTCATTCATTCAGGGCGGACGCCTGGTTCAGTTGAATATTCCGTTGCTGACTATCGTTCCTATTCCTTATATTGCAATCCGTGAAGTGGACATCAATTTTAAGGCTAATATCAGTGCTTCTTCTTCATCGGCAGCAGAAACAAACGAGTCAGTATCCAAAGATGCGGCCCTGAAGGCTTCGGCCAGTTTGGGATTGGGATGCTTCAAGATGAATGCCAATATGAATGCAAGCTATTCATCGAAAAAGGACTCTAAAGCGACTTCCGATTCTAAGTACAGTGTAGAGTATACTATGGACGTGGCTGTAAAAGCCGGACAGGACAGTATGCCGGCAGGTCTTTCTAAAATCCTGGAATTGCTGGGTAATTCATTGGATGTTTCCGATCCAACCGGTACATTGGAAGTGAACAGCAACTTGCTGCTGATTGAAGATGGCAAAGAGAAAGTACAGCTGATTGCTACCTATAAGGATCCTAATGGTCTGCTGGCTCCTGAAAAACTGACTATTTCCGGAACCGGTGCCAACGCTGCTGACTTTAAGGTAAGTGGTGACAGTAAAATTATCGATTTGCCGGAAGGTAAATACACTGTCAAAGCAGAGGGAAGCAAGAAGGAAGTTATTATCGAAGTGAAGAAAGATACGGCAGCTCCTCAGACTGGGACACCGGCATAACATTAATTAAAACTTAAGAACTCATAATATGGCTCAGTTAAGTTCAGTAATCGGCTCTATATTGCGTGATATTGTTTCGGCACAGCACGAGGCCAACCTTTATTCATTGTCGCTTGGCGACTCTTACGGGAAAGACGGAAAGGCGAAAGATTTTCAACTGCCTAATGTCATGGTCAGCGATATGGAACTGGATTTAAAATATGGTGTGAAAAGTGCATCGGAAAGTCAGCAACAGTTTAATATCAAATATGATAAGTTCCGTCAATTCCTCAAGGAACTGTGCGAACAGGTTGCGAGGGTAGCTATCAGCAGTGCCGCCACTACAGTGATGACCTCGGATATAGAGAGAAATGAAGGAGAGAAACACTTCTTTGAACGGCTTAAAAAAGAAAACAAACTTCATCAGGAATTCTGCACTTTTCTGAGCCGTAATATGAGAAACTCTTTCCGGAATAACCTCTATGATGCTGTGGACAGCAGTAATGGTTCTGTGAACAACGATGTTGTGATCAGCAGGCTGACGGATGTCGTGCGTAAAAAGTTTCTTTATGATACGGACCTTGATGATCTTTTTGCCGGAGAAGATGGAGAAAAACTTCGTGATACCGCTGAAAAGAACATTATAAAAGCGATGGAAGCTATTGTGAAAAAGCTCTCGGTAGACGCTAACTTCAAAAGTCTTCATTCATTTCCACAGCTGGATGTGGCCATCACGGCTGATGAACTGATGAATATGCCTGAAGAAGCGATACACAGTTTTAAGATCAAGTTCAGTCCTCGCAATTATTCAGTCAGTCAAACGGACGATGATTCGTTACTGGAAGATTTTGTGATGCGATAATCAATCCTAATCAATTGGTACAATATGGATAAAAAGAAAGTTAGGAGCGTTAGTAGTCAGGTAATGGAACTTCAGCAATTAATTGCCGGTCCTTTGATCGCAACAATTGAAGCAGATTCATTATCTTCGCAAAGATATCTGGATTATTTGATGAAAATAGCATTTGAATCTTATGATCCTGCAACAGGACGGACCGGTAAGATACGTATGCTTACGTTCAACTATCAGAGTCAGGATGCCGGTGGAGGAAGAAAACAAAGTGTGAGTATCCCGATACTTACGCTGGTACCTTTGCCACTGTTACAAGTGCAGGAGGCGGATTTCGATTTTGATATTAAAATCCTGGATGCTTTATCGGAGACAGCAGAAGAGAAATTCTCGCTGGAAGAAGGCAAAAGCGTGAGTGAGCCGCAAAGTGGGGGAGGATTTAAACTCCGGGCTTCGCTGGCTCCCAAACAGGGAGAGGGCAGCAGCACCTCAAATGTGCAGCAGAGCTTGTCGGCGAATATGAAAGTAAAGGTGAAGATGCGTCAGGCAGATGTGCCTGCCGGATTGTCCAACTTACTACATCTGACGGCAAGCAATATGCAAGTAGAAGAGACTGAAACTGAAGAAATAACGGAAGGAGGAAAGAAATGAATAATGTAGCAGAACATGCCCGTGAACAGAAAGCCGGGATGAAGTGTCCGCAATGCGGAACGTTTATTGAAACATCGATTTTTGAGTTGTTGACATCCAATGCTTTGCAATGTCCATCCTGTCACTTGCGTCTGAACATAGACCGTATGAAATCAAAACCGGCTTTTGACGCATTACGGAAAGTGCAGAATGCACAAGAGAATCTGGAGAGAAAGAGCAAATTCAACGGCTAAGTGTACGGACTATGAAATTAACTTTTTTCAAACGGGTGGGGGAGAAGATCCGCCATCCGTTCCGAAAGGAAAATACGGAAACTGTTGTAGTTTCGGAAGCCGTTCCTCAGCCGGAAGTGGATAATGCAGCTGAAATAACGATAAATGAACCTTCCGTTGCGATGTCGGCAGACAAATGTGCGGAACAGGCACGTTGTTTTCTGTTGAAAGATAACAAACTGGTCGGTAAGCCTCTCAGTAGTTATCATCCCGAAATACGGATTATCCATGTCGATAGTTTTGTAAATGCCTTTTTGTTTTTCTTGCGTATGTGCGATCAGCGTTTGCTGACTTATCGCCAGACAGGAGAGCACTTGCATTGCACTGCTGTTTTTCCGGACGAAAGCGGGAATTTGTATTTTACTAACAAGGTGACTTGTCGTAACAAGGAAAATACAGTTGCGGTCTTAAAGATTGACTATATGGGTCTTAAACCCAGGATTAGTGAAATAAGATTTGAATTAAACATTAAAAAATAAAAGAGTATGAATCCTATATTAAATAAAATGGGCGCAAACGCCAATGAACAAAAAAAACTCCTGATGGAGTGTGCGGCAATGCTGGAAAAGTACGTGAACAGATTTCCGGCAGAAAAGGGATGTGCTTCATTCTCAGGTGAAGACATGAAATTATGGAAAGAAGTTTATTATCCCAAACTTGTCCAGACGGACATTCTGCCGGACGGAAAATTCTTTAGTGGTACTTCATCGGGAAATAGCGGTATTGGTACAGACGGTTATTTTACCGGTTATGAATTCTTCCAGTTTATATATCGTGCCTATAAGTCGCTTTACGAGCTGGAAAAGGCAGGACAGATGAGATGATAAATAAAAACTAATTGGAATATGAAAACGATTAAATTGGATTATGAAGGCGAAGAAGCTCTCTTGTTGTGTCAGGGGCTGAAACGCAATGGCTATTCAGTGAATGAAAGCCGGATTTTCACACAGGAAATGAAAGAATCGGTTGTTGATTTTCAACAGAAAAGCCAACTGGATGCTGATGGGATCGTGGGATACCGTACCTGGGAATCCCTGTTTTTTACAGGACGTCCCACTACTGAACGTTTGACAGAAGAAGATTTTGTTCTTGTTGCCCGATTGCTCGATGTGGAAGTGGCTGCTTTAAAAGCCGTACAGCAAGTGGAGACAGGCGGAAAAGGAGGATTCTTTTCTCCCGGTAAGCCCGCTATCCTTTTCGAAGGTCATATTTTCTGGAATCAGTTGAAAAAGCGGAATATCAATCCTGAATCGCATGTGAAAGGGAATGAAAACATTCTCTATCCCAAATGGGAGAAAGGACATTATAAAGGCGGTATGGGTGAATACGATCGTTTGGAACAAGCCCGCCAAATCAATCATGAAGCAGCGGATGCTTCTGCCAGTTGGGGGATGTTCCAGATTATGGGTTTTAACTATGCGGCCTGCGGAGAGAAGAGTGTCGACAGTTTTGTAAAAGCTATGTGTGCGAGTGAATGCAGCCAGTTAATATTGTCTGCCCGATTTATCAAACAATCCGGAATGCTTCCCGCTTTGCAAGCCAAAGACTGGGCAGAGTTTGCCAGACGTTACAATGGTCCTGCTTATAAGGAGAATCGTTATGATGAAAAATTAGCAAAAGCTTACCAGAAATTTTTGTAGGCCAATTACAGACCTGAAGCGTCTCAATGAAATTTGAATTTAAAAAGAACTATGGATTAAAAAGAGCGGTGAGCAAGCTGTGAAGCTTGTTCACCGTTCATCGTTATTATCTTTATTTCTCAGAAAAATATTTCAGGAATTGAGTACGTTCAAACATATTGATACCTTCTACATCTTTGGCGTTCAATTTACCTTTGAATTGCGAGATGTGTTTGAAGCCTTTTCTTTCCATCCATGCACCCAGGAAACGGTTCATTTCTCCTATAAACAAGTTGGTGTTCTGATAAATGGCACTGCATACCTCTATGGCAGATGCTCCGGCTAAAATGGCTTTTACGATTGCGTCCGGTTTATGAATACCTCCCGAAGCGGCATAATCTATTTTAGTAACCAATGATGAAGAAATACCTATCCAACGCAGGGTTGCCGAAAGGTCGGACGCGTTGCTGAACACGTCTCCTGAAGTATGCTCCATCTTCTCTACATCAATATCCGGTTGATAGAAACGGTTGAAGAGAACAACTGCCGCTGCACCGTTGGCATATAGTTGATCGATCAGGGCTACCGGATTCGTAAAGTTACTGCCTAACTTCATAATAACCGGAATACGAATCGTTTTCTTTATATGGCTTAAGATATCGATGTGACGCTGTTCAAATGAACCATATTTATATTGGATGTCCGATTGCAAAGCAAGAATGTTGATTTCCAGCGCATCTGCACCGGCTTCTTCTATTTGCTTGGCAAAGTCTATCCATTCTGAGTCAGTATAGCAGTTTATACTTGCAATGACGGGAATGGTGCAGGCCTTTTTGCTTTCTTTAATCAGTTCCAGATATTCAGCCAGTTTGTGATTGCGGATATATTCAGCCAGATAGTCACTTCCTTCCGGATAATAAGACGGGTTTCTCAAGCGGTCAGCTTCCAGCATAATTTGCTCTTCGAACAGTGATTTCAGGACAATAGCTCCTGCACCGGCTGCTTCCAGCTTAGCGTTTTTAGCAGCGCTGTTAGTGAGTCCCGAACTACTGATGATAACAGGATTTTTTAAAGTCAATCCCGCAAAGGTTGTTTTTAAGTCGGCCATGGTAATTATTGTTAATGGTTTTTCAATGAATTTTCTGTCTCATTGTTTCAATTATTAATAAACTCTTTCCCCGAAAATTTTACTTCCTACTCTTACCAGCGTGCTGCCTTCTGCAATGGCGAGGTGATAATCGTGGGACATCCCCATTGAGAGTTCGCAAAAAGTCGGTTCGTCAGCAAAATATTGTTTTTTCACTTCGTGGAAGAAACAATTTAAAGAACGGAATTCCCGTTCGATTTGTTCTTTCGAATCTGTGTTGGTAGCCATTCCCATCAGTCCGCATATCTGTATGTTTGCCAGTGCTTTCCATTCGTCGGCATTCAACATCTCCTTGCATTCGTCAAAACTGAAACCAAATTTGGTTTCTTCCTGGGCAATATGTATTTGCAGCAAACAGCGAATGACTCTTCCTGCTTTGATAGCTTGTTTATTTACTTCCGCTAACAACTTGTACGAGTCGATTCCATGAATCATGGACACATACGGAGCCATATATTTGATTTTGTTTGTCTGCAAGTGCCCGATAAAATGCCACTCAATGTCCTTGGGCAGGCTTTCATACTTGCCTGTCATCTCCTGCACTTTGCTTTCTCCGAAAATTCTTTGTCCTGTACGATAAGCTTCTTCAATAGCTTCGTTCGGGTGGAATTTCGAAACCGCAACCAGTCGAACGCCGGATGGCAATTCGGCCAGGACCTGCTTTAAGTTATCAGTAACATTCATTTTTTACCAGTTTTGAGTTCACCACAGATTACACAGATTAACACTGATATTTTAATTTAACTCCCAGTAAAATAAATTATTAATCTGTGAGAATCCGTGTAATCTGTGGTGAGTTATATTTATTTCTATTCCAAAATTATACTTCCGGTTTATCATTAGGCTCAGAACTATACGGATATACATCCATAATTGCTGTTTCAGCAACAGAACCGATCTGATAATCAGCCATTGTACCTTTCATGCCTTCATCCAGCTTCTTTACAGCATCGCGCAGATCGGCGGCCTGCACCAAAACTTGAGTCGATGTTTTCTTTTCGGCACCGCTTTTTTCGTCCAGTGTGATAAAAATCAGTTTACACTTAAACCAGCGGTCAGCAGCCTCTTCTTCGCTGGGGAAAAGTTCACTATAGTTGGCTCGTTTGATATCCGATACGGTAAATTCTCCTGTAATGAACGGGGTCATCTCCTCAATAATGCGTGCTTCTGCTTCTGTAAAGCTGAGTGCATCCACGAGATAAGGTTCAGTAACTTTCTTGTTCATTCCGTTTTCCATCAATTTCTCGTAACGGATCTTACACTCAAACCAAGTATGCATTGACATATTCTCTTTTGATTTTTAAGTAGTTAATATATGATTTACTATATAGATCTGCTTGTTTGCTAATCTATTCTACCACAAAGATAGTTCAAAATCTCTCTTTATGCTGTGATAAAGATAAGAATTTATTGCCAGTTTATTGTAATTTATCACCTCGTAGCCCGGAATAGGGGCTTATTGAGGGATTTTTAGTTGATGAATTCGTAAGTTGATACTTGGTATACAATTTCATACAACATATCAAGTATGTGGGATTTAGTGCCTGTAATTTATGGCAATAGTGATTGCCTGAGGAGTGGCCCGCAAGTGGAGGGTAAATTGAGGCAACATTACCTCGATTTTAATAAAAAGCCTGTTTCCCGGTAATATTCAGCGGTAAATTTACCTGTTTCCAGATAAATTACACACCTGTTTCCGTGGTGCGTTTCATTAGGAACTGCAGGGGTTTCGGATTTAGAGAAATGGTATCATTTGATGGCGAGAGACCGGAAAGAGAAGAGGTGTTAGAAGCAAGCAAGAAGGAACTGATTATACAAAAATAGCCTATACGGTTTATATAGACTATTCTTTTTTATATCCGGGTTACCACAAAGCGACTTTTCCTAAATTGCCAATTTCAAGTTTAGCGCTTATTCCCATAGCCTTGAAAACTCTGGAAATAGTAGAAAAAGTCAGGTTCTTCCCGTTCTCGATCCGGGAGATCTGCGCTCTTTGCACCCCGATCAAGTTACCTAATTCTTCTTGGGTCAGATTCTTTGATTGCCGGGCTTGTTTGATCGCTTCGCCAATCAGAAACGAATGCAGGTCCGCTTCAAACTTATCTCTCTTGGGAGTGTCTTTTTCTCCTATGTGCCTATCTAATATTTCTTCTTCTGTATAAAACTTCATTGTTTCCATACGCTTTATTTTTTTGAGTTAAAATATGCTTTTCTGATCTCTTCGGCTTTGGCTGTTTCTTTGGGCGGTGTCTTTTGAGTCTTCTTGATAAATCCATGCGTGGCAATCACCAACGTGTCTGCGCCGCTATCTTTGTCCCAAAAGGCCAGCAGCCTGTATTTTACTTTCTTATAGAATGTCCTGAACTCCCAAATGTCCGTATCATCTAATTTTTTAAAGAGTTCGGGGTCAATCACAAACTTCGCTTTGGCAATGTTGTAGATGATCTTGTCTTTGATCTTTGAGGGTAAGTGATTCAGAAAATCGTCTGCCTCCTTTGAATATACAACCTTGAATTTAGCTTTTACTTCCATTACTTTTATTTTGATGCAAAAATAAGTAAATGGTTCCATATAAAGAAACATTTTCCCAAAGAAATAAAATAAATTAATATAAAAGACAGCTTCCCGGTATGGGGCTTTTTTTGTACCGTTTCTTAATTGGATAATAATAAACAAGGCATTCAGGAGTAAAAAATGTTCCCGTTGTTCAAAGGAAGAAGAACGAGTGGAGTTATCGGTGGAATAAATGGAAGAAAACCATTACAGTTACTGAAATCAGACCAATTGTAACTTTAAGAAGGTTTGTGTTTTCTATGTCGATTGTTTTATCTGATGATGCCTTAGTTAAGATTATGATCTTGTTGGATATAAACTACACAATGATAGTTCTTTAGATACTGAGTTTGAGAAACTGGAACAGGTAATCTATTTTTCCTTTATTTTCTTTTTTGCCTTTACTTGTTCGTCCCATTGTCATTACATTTTAATCATTGTGTCGTGATGTCGTGTTGTTTGTCGCTACAGAAAATGATATCCAAAAGTTCGGTTGCAAGTTTGAAACCTGGACATTTTATGATACTATCTTCTTCTGTCGGATAACCAAGGAGATTAATGCTACCATACCAAACTATAGATTTATCTATGACACATGAACATAATGACAAATTGGGTACAACCCTTACGAATAATCCTTGATTTTTTAGATACTCTGTTTGTTCGTTTGAAGCGGATGTAATAATCGCTACTTCAATGCCGTTTGTTTGAAGTTTTTTTAGGATTTTGACAAATGCATTTCGTTCTGTGTGATAGAGTTTTGGAGAAGATACTACAATGGATTGTTTTGAACTTTTCAATGCTTTTGTAAATGACTGACGGAATGTGCTTCCATTGAAAATCTGTCCTTCATACGAAGATGATTGTAAACTATCGATATTGTTAAACAAGGTAGGGTTGTCTTTGGACAATACACTATAACCAATAGCAGCATATCCCTTGAGCCGTTTTCGGTACATATTTTCACAAACAGGTTCGTGTATATCAACATAATCATAGACACGCACATCCGTTTTACCTTCTCTCTCCCGGTGTAAACGACCTGCATATTGGGCAACCAGCCCTTTCCATGATATAGGAAGAGCAAGAAATAGCGTATCCAATCGTGGATAATCAAATCCTTCGCCAATGTATTTTCCTGTAGCCACTATCACAAGAGGGGCATCTTGCGGTATGTCATACAGTCTTTGAAAGGCTTCTCGCTTGTTCCTAGTTGACCCTTCTCCTGTCAGTTGGATTACATTGGCGATATGTGGTTCCAGCATCTCGGCAAGCAATTTCACATGAGATGTTCTGTTTGTCAATATAATAGGAGTGCGACTTTCCGCTACATTATGCAGCACGTCTTCTACAATAAGTGTGTTTCGGATTTCAGACTCAGAAAGCGATTGCGATAATGCCGTAAACGACTGTTTGTCATCAGTTATTGGACGATAAGATGTGAATCTGGGCACAAGATAACGCCGAAACGATTGTTTTTCTATTTGCGCTTTAGCATCAGACGAGTATCGAATCGGTCCGCATTGCATAAAGATGATGGGTTGCAAACCATCCTTACGGATTGGCGTAGCCGTAAGCCCGTAAACAAAATGCGATGTGATGTTTTTAAGTACATTTTCGAATGTTACGGAAGACACGTGATGACATTCATCCACAATGACCATTCCGTATTCTTGAACGAAAGGCTTGACTTCACCATTTTCAAAGCATGATTGCATAAGTGCAATATCGATAACTCCATGTAGTGTGTTTGAGGTTGAATCTAAACAGCCGATGGGTGAGAAAGCATTCTTTCTACCACGCTTCTTGGGAATATCTGGTTCTGTGAAATCAATGTCAAGAAATTCGGAAAGGCGTTCGTGCCATTGCAAAAGCAATGCTTTTGAGTGAATCAGTATGAGCGTGTTTACCTTTTTTCGGGCAATCAATGCTGCTGCCGTTACGGTTTTTCCAAAAGCGGTTGTTGCTGATAGTACCCCATTGGTGTGAGCCATGAGGGTATTGATGGCATTTAATTGCTCTTCACGTTCCTTGCCTTTAAATGCTACGGCAATATGTTTGCCTTGATTAGTTCTATCTACTATTTCATAAGTGACGCCAAGAGATGATAGCATTGCTGTTATTGCGTCTTCGCAACCACGAGGCATTACAATATATTCATCTGTGAAATCGGCACGACAAATAATGCGAGGAACATTGTAAGTGGAGATTCGCATAGCCTGTTTACTGTAGAACTCAGGATTCTTGAATGCTGCGATACGTTTAAGATGATTGACTACCGTATCGGAAATGGAGTGCAGCGGAATGTATATCTTATCCGACTTGTTGATTTTCAGCCTCCCATCGAAATCATTCCGTGTAATATTCTGAATAATAGGGGACTCCCACGGTTTTGTCTCTGAAGATGTTGCCAATGCTCCAAAATCTTCCTGCCGGTATTGAGCCAGTAATCCATCCACAACACTTTCATCTATCTTCTTTATACCGTATAAATAAGCCCATTGGTCTTTGAAAGGTAGAAATTCTTCATCTACAAAAACACTGTTGCCTGCTTTTCTTGCTCTGCCTTGCAATGGCAAGGCTATCAGATTTCCGAAACCACCTTCTGGTAGCCTGTCTTGATTGGGGAAGAAGCGGTCGTATGAATCAAATGTAATACGCCCGTTTAGTTTCATGGCTTCTGTCAGGATGGTGTTACCTAATTTCCTTGCTTTGTAGGAAGGTATAGGTTCTTTAAAGAAAGTCCATACGTGCGCCCCGTTACCGGAGCGTGAGCGTTCTATGCTGTATGGAATTTCCCAGTTCCTGCAAACTGCAATGAAAGCCAATACATCCTCTTTGTATCCGTGAGTGCAATTCTTGTCGTCAAAATCGGCACATAGAAAAGAGCATTTATTGTCGAGGGTGATAGCATATAGCCCAATTACGTCACATCCATTTTCATCTTTTCCCTCCAAATGGCGATAGATGTCTTGGTTTGCCAAAGGAGCAAAGTTTCGGTTCCGGCATTCTGTACACTTGTTTCGTTTTTTGTCACAGACACCTCTGTACCATTCGTTGATACAGACCGGTTGATAGCCACCTTTTTCAGCGGTCTTGCTAAACCATCTTCGTGCAAAGACATCTTCACGACCTTTGAAGAAACTGCGAAACAAGGCAACTTTTTCATCGAGAGAGAGCTTGATGGGAGGGAACGTGATGGAAGAGAATGTCGACTCGTTCGTAATATTCTTGGCAGGATATACAATGCCGTGTTGTAGAAGAATTGATTTCAACTCTTCGTTTTCATCCAATAGGGTATTATACCTCTTAATTAGAGCATTGTATTTCTCCTGAAGATTTTCCATCTCATTTTGCAGCCAATAATTCGCAAAGCAGTGCTATTCCAAAATTTAAGAAGGTCCCTGCAAGAACATATTCGGTTTTAGCGGTATCCTTAGTAATAACCAATTGTTTGTATTTTTCGGAATTTATTTTGAAGCAAGTGGCATAGTTTCTTTGCTTCAGTTCAATGGCTTTAGATGCTGATAATGAAGTGGAAGACACTATATCTGCAGAAATGGTTGCATACATATTTTTTGCTTTTTGTTTCAAGTGCAAAAATAATAATTTTATCTGTCGCTGTCAAGAACAATAGCTTATAAAAGCTATAATGTTAATTTATAGATGATTTAGGATGTAATTTGGAAATATGCACTTATAGGCTATGCAGTGATTCTGCATTATTATATGTGAAAATGATAGTCAAGACTAAAAATGGTTGCTTTTAATTCTGTATTCCATACACTTGTGAAGTAATGCTTAATGATATTAAATATTATGGGGGTGCGTAGGGGCAAATCGAAGTTTCACGTTCTTAATTATAATATATGGTTACTTGTTTATCCATTGTATGAAAGTAAGGAAATGCAATATATTATTGATTATTCTTAATTAATGGCAAAGTGTTGATGAGATTCATTTTATTTATCATATTTTCTTTATGTTTGCCTTTGGTCATGCAAGGACAAGAACAAAATGTGTGGACACAAAATGACTCTTTGAAGTTAAAGAAAGTATTGGCAGGACAAGCTGAAATCCGAATTAACCAGAAGGTATTGAGAGAACTTGACAGAGTTTTTTCTTCTCCACGACGCTTATTTAAATTTCAATCTCGTTCTGCCATTTTACCAATCAAAGATTTCCTATTCTACAGACCTAACGTCTTTAGTAAATACCATATATCCACTTTTAAAGTTAATGAGTTGAATATCTGGCAAGATTCACTCTTCATGAAGGTCTACATGTTGGGCAATAAACAGTTATTTATAAAATCCCAGTTAGACACAGGGGATCCCCGAGTATTGATAAAGAGGAAAACTGATATACAGTTCAAGTTTACAGACCATTTGGCGTATCGTGTTTATGGTGGCTATACTATTGATAAGAACCGAACAGTAATATTGCCAACTACAGCTACTCCATATTATGTGGGCACAGGTTTTTCTTATAGCCTTAATAAGAAATTACAGTTAAAAACAGGGGTAGAGTATCAGTACAACGTTGTTTATAAGCGTTGGGAATGGGTTTGGAATTCCGGTATCCGTTTTAGCTTTTAATGATTTCAGGCTAGATTCTCTATTTGTGTTGAACCATGGAATAAACCTTTATGCGCTTTACTATATAGATTGGAAGATTTCGTTAAAATAGAGTGGTCTCTCTGATACAAGAAAGTATTCTTATATAGTAGTACGTAAATACAGTTTGTTATCCTTATTATTAACATTGTTAACACCCTTTCTCGGCCATTTTTATTCTTGTGTGCAAATAACAAGTCTTTTGCATTTAAAACACTTGTTATTTGCATCCAAAGAATAAACTTTAACTCTGTGTTAAAACAAAGCTTTTACTGACAGATGTTTTTAACTTTGAATAGTTTGTATTTCAGCTTGTTAAGTTTGATTTTTACTTTTAGCCTCACTGAAGGTCTCTGCAGTATAGAGCCAATATACTTGCTTTTTTGTCAACTATACACAGGGGATTTGCCCTATCCGTTTATTTCCTTTTGCCTTATTCAGTGCCGCTATCAGATACCTTCCTTTTGCCCCTATGTCACTCCAGCAAGTGTTGGCAATCAGCCGCCACACCGTCGTTCCCTTTCTTCCATAGTCCGACAGCCTGAGAATGGCATTTACCTCGCTTACCTCGTTGATCCCCAATCTTTGGAGCGTATCCGTCAGTCCCGGATAATTGTGCGTCATCGTATTGAAAGCGTATCCCGGTATCGGGAGAGAAGCAGAATCCTCCTTCCTTTCTTCCTCCTTCCCCTTGGGGGGAGCTGAGGGGGGTAATTCTTTATTTTCCTTTGCTTTACTTTTCTTTACTTTACTTTGTCCGGAATTGCATGCATTTTTTGCGTTAACGGCTACATCATGTACTACATTTCCTGTGCCGGCAGATGCTTTCCCTTCTTTAAGCGGCTTGAGTTGCTCAATTTCCTGTTGTGTGGATGCATTGTCCGGTTTGCCGCTTTCCTTTTCCGGTCTCACCATCAGGTAGGGGAGCTCCGACAGCTCTCGCTTTCTCCGCTTCGTAGCTTCCAGCCATACCTTCTGTAGGCTTTCCGAAGTCAGTATTCCGTTTTCCAGATAACTGTTTCTGTCCAGTATCCCTTTGATGAAGAGAATTTCGATGATCCCCTGTACCTCAGCGGCCTGCACTTCCCTTCCTGCCTTGTTGGCAAAGATCAGGCACTGCTCCTCATCCCAACGGATGAAGTATCCCTCCTTGTATATTTTGCAAAGCAGCTTCAATACGATTGCCGAACCCTTTATTCCGTATTTTGCCTCTATCACTTCCATTGCGTTCTCTTCCATGAAGTTTACGCCTATCGGGAAATAGTTGATCCCGTCATATGCTATTGCCATTGTTTTTTTAGATTAGTTGTTTTTTATCCGTAATACTTTTATCCCGAATTACACCGGATTCCCAAAGACGTTTTCACTTGATTCCTCAAAATAGAAATCATTCATCTGTGAAAATCCGTGTAATCTGTGGTGGCGCCCTATACGATCGGTCTCCATTCCATGAAGTTCTCCACCTGGAATGTCGTCCACCGTTGTTCATCCACATTCCAGTACACTACTGCGCCTTCTATTTTTGTGGGATCATACTTCTTGTGGAATTCCGCTTCATAGTAGATCAGTGTCGCTTTCACCAACCTGAAGTCTCCGTTCTGCTTCTGATAAGCGATGGCTGCGTGCCCGTATTGCAGGTGGTCTGTTAATGCTTCCAGGCGCTCCGCCATCCATTCGGCACATTGTTCGGTATATCCTTTCTCAAAGACAATCCGTCTCTTCCATCTCAGTTTCATGGCTTCACTTTGTGATGCCGGTCTTTTTTTCCGTTTCATACGTATATTTTTTAAGTTGATAAAATGTTATCGCCACGAAGATAGGGGGCGTTTCATGTAAGACGGATTATCATAATTCATTGTGCGTATTTTTGTGGATGGCGGGTTTGTGCTGTCTATTCTTTTCCACTTCTTCCCAAATGCTGCTGATATAGACTAATATTGAACTGATGGATAATGGTTTAAATACTCCGTTTTTAATATTTCCGATTAGTCTTTTTTCATTGATGTAGCGTGCGAGTGAAGCCTGACATGTATTGATATTTTGTATGTTCGCATCTTCTATGTAGGATTCTATCAACGCTTTGATAAGTTCTCCTTTATGCGAAATTATTCCACGTATTGGTATTCCTTTCTTTCTGCCTCTTGTTCCTTTAACTGTTTCTGTATTAGATTGTTGTGCTTTGCTAATGGTGTTTTTTTACACTTTTGTCTGCAATCTGAAATAATCCTTTTTCTTTGTCCATAATTTCTTTTATTTTGTTAATAACTAAATGTTGTTAATTTGTTGCAAAGGTAGAAAGGAATCTATCGGTAGGCAAGTAAAGATGGAATTAAAGAGAAAATGAACGCTTCTGATTAGATAACTATTTGTTATATAGTATGATATTAATTGAAAAAGTGAGTGTTTCAATAGACGTTCGTTTAATTGAACGCAAAGATAGGGGGTATTTTTAGAACTACAAAATGTTTAATAAAAAAAATGATTTTTCTCTTTTGATTGTTATCCCAATATCTTAAACCACAGGTATTTATGAATTAACAAAAAACAGTTTATTATCTGTCTGATTTTGTTTTCTGTTCTCTTCTGATTTATATACAAAAATCATGTGTTTTTAAACGAACGTCTATTGAAACACTTTTTGTTTTCAATACCCTCGTTTAAAGGCTATTATAATAAATAACTATTTTCTGCCTCTCCTTCTGTGATAGTGGAGGGTCATTAAATAACATGGATGCACTGAATTTTTCATTAAAATCCGCATTACATAACTTGACCGGGAGGTATGCTTCGCTACTCCGGTGTCCCCAAAGAACATCCTGACGTGAACGACATGACAACATCCGCATCTATCGAATCTTCGATGGGGCGCTCTCAATCTCTCCTGTCTTCTTCCGCTTTGAACTGGTATGCCTTGCGTATCACTTACGGGCGTGAACTGGCCTTGCAGGAGTACCTCAATTCGGAGGGGATAGAGAATTTCATCCCCATGCACTATGAATATACCATTAAAAACGAGCGTCGGGTCCGTAAGCTTGTTCCTGCGGTTCATAATCTGGTTTTTGTCCGTTCCTCGCGCAGTTGTATCGATGCCATCAAAGAGAGCAAGGGCACCACGCTTCCTATCCGTTACATTATGGACCGTGAATACCATCGTCCCATCATCGTTCCTGATTCCCAAATGCGTAATTTCATGGCGGTCTCTTCGAATTATGATGAATCCCTGCTTTATTTCGAACCTTCCGAGTTGAACATCCGCAAGGGTACCCGTGTGCGTATCACCGGGGGGCTTTTCGAGGGAGTGGAGGGCGAGTTTGTCCGTGTCCGCAATGACCGTCGTGTCGTAGTCACCATCGAAGGAGTTATGGCTGTTGCTACTACCTTTGTCCATCCTTCATTGGTCGAACCTGTCACCGAAAAATAACATAACAAGATATGAACTATTTAGAATCCGAAATCTCCGCCCTTTATGCTTCTGCTCATGAACTTTGCTACTTAGGCATGGACGGTCGGCCGATCTACAGTGATCAATTCACCCGTCTGAATCGTGATGTTTTTTCTCAGGCTAATGCTTTGTACGACAAGCATGGTGATAGTGATGAAGAAGAGGCCCGGTTGTGCCTGTCGCTCCTGATGGGATATAATGCGACTCTCTATAATAACGGTGACAAGGAGGAACGTATTCAGCATATTCTGGATCGTTGCTGGGATGTATTGGAGCATCTGCCTGCCTCCCTGTTGAAAGTCCAACTGTTAGTTTATTGTTACGGAGAAGTTTTCGACGAGGAATTGGCTCGGGAAGCTCAGGCCATCATTGATACGTGGCAGGACAGGGAGTTGTCAGAAGAGGAGCGTGAGGTGATGGAACGTCTGAAGGATGTGCAAGAGAATCCGTATCCTTGGAGTGAGGTGGAATGATTCCGGTGGAGTGATTTCGGTATAGTAATTTAATTTTAATAAGTATATTGATGAAAGGTATTGTCTTGGCCGGTGGTTCGGGCACTCGCTTATATCCGATCACCAAAGGAGTCAGTAAGCAGTTGCTTCCGATATTTGATAAGCCGATGATCTATTATCCTATCTCTGTACTCATGTTGGCAGGGATTCGTGAAATATTGATTATCTCCACTCCATACGATTTACCCGGCTTTCAACGTTTGCTGGGTGACGGTTCTGACTTTGGAGTACGTTTTGAGTACGCCGAGCAACCTTCTCCCGACGGCTTGGCACAGGCATTTATTATAGGTGAGAAGTTTATAGGTGGTGATTCTGTATGTCTGGTTCTTGGTGATAATATCTTTTATGGTAGCTTTTTTACTAAGATGTTGAAGGAAGCTGTAGTATCCGCAGAATTACAAAATAAGGCTACGGTTTTTGGCTATTGGGTTGAAGATCCGGAACGTTATGGGGTAGCTGAGTTTGATGGAGATGGAAATGTCCTCAGCCTTGAGGAGAAACCTGATATTCCGAAATCTAATTATGCGGTTGTTGGACTTTACTTTTATCCCAGTAGGGTAGTTGAGATCGCAAAACAGATCAAGCCTTCTTCCCGTGGAGAATTGGAAATCACCAGTGTAAATCAGCAATTTCTGTTTTCTCAGGATCTGAAAGTTCAGGTATTAGGACGTGGCTTTGCCTGGCTTGATACAGGTACCCATGATTCTTTATCCGAGGCAAGCACCTTTATAGAAGTAATAGAGAAGCGTCAAGGCCTAAAAATAGCTTGTTTGGAAGGTATTGCTTTCCGTCAGGGCTGGATTGATTCAAAGAAGTTACGTGAACTAGCTTATCCTATGCTGAAGAATCAGTATGGAAAGTATTTATTGAAAGTAATAAAAGAGATAGAGGGGTGAGCGAATCCTTAAAGCATAAAACGGTTAAGGGAGTGGGATGGAGTTTTGCTGATAACATTTCCAGTTCCGGTGTTTCATTTCTGGTCGGATTGGTACTTGCGCGTTTGCTTACTCCTGCAGAATATGGCATTATGGCTATGATTGCCATCTTTATCGCTATTTCGAATTCTATTATTGACAGTGGATTCTCCAATGCGTTAATTCGCAAAACGGATATAAAGCGTATTGATTATAACACAGTCTTTTTTTTTAATCTGGTGGTTGGTGTCATCCTATATGTCCTTCTTTATTTTTGTGCCCCTTCTATCAGTTCTTTTTTTAATGAACCTATATTGATTCCTGTTACAAGAGTTATAGGCCTTGTTCTAATCATTAATTCTTTAGGTATCATTCAACGCACTATTATGGTGCGGGAGATTGATTTTAGAACACAAACCAAAATCTCTTTGATAGCTTCTTTATCCAGTGGTGGAATTGGCATCGTGATGGCTTGCTATGGCTACGGTGTCTGGAGTTTGGTTGGACAACAGGTCTCCCGGCAGTTATTAAATACCGTTTTCCTCTGGCTTTACAGTGCTTGGCGTCCGGTGTGTGAGTTCTCCGCAGATAGTTTTAAATGCCTTTTTGGCTTTGGCTCAAAATTACTGTTGTCGGGTTTACTCGATACGCTTTACAAGAATATCTACTATATCGTTATCGGACGCTTTTACAGTTCCGCCCAGTTGGGTCAATATACACGTGCCGAGCAGTTTAATACAATTTTTTCCAGTAATCTGACTAGCGTGGTACAGCGTGTCAGCTATCCCGTTCTGAGCTCCATCCAGGATGAACCGGAACGTTTGCGTGAAGCTTACCGCCGTGTGATAAAGACTACCATGCTGATCTCTTTTGCCTGTATGCTTGGTTTGGCGGCCGTGGCTAAGCCGTTGATACTGTTACTGATCGGTGAGAAATGGCTGGTGTCAGTCTCTTATCTTCAGATAATTTGTTTTGCCGGAATGTTATATCCTCTTCATGCCATTAATTTGAATATTTTGCAGGTGAAAGGTCGGTCTGATCTGTTTCTCAAGTTAGAAATCATAAAAAAAATAATAGCGGTCATTCCCATTTTTCTAGGTATCATGTATGGTATAGAATATATGTTGTGGGGTAGTGTCTTAATCTCCTTTATAGCTTATTTTCTGAATAGTTATTATTCCGCCGGTTTAATCCGGTATCCTACAATAGATCAGATTAAAGATGTGCTTCCGACGTTCGCTGTTTCATTGTCTGTCGCTTTTGTCATGTGGATTATTTCTTTTCTTGATGTTTCAATATATGTCATGCTCCCCTTGCAATGCTTTTCAGGTCTTTTGTTGTCTTTTCTTGTATATGAAAAGTTGAATCTGGAAGAATATCTTGAAATCAAACAGCTCATACTCTCTTGCGTTCAAAAAAAGTAATATAAATATTAAGATGGATGAAAAACTAATCACGGTTACTTCTCCACTTCTTCCTTCCTTGGATGACTTTATTCCTTATCTTGAGGATATCTGGGATCGTAAATGGCTCACTAATAATGGTCATTATCATCAGAAGTTGGAGCAGGCTTTATGTGAGTATTTAAAGGTACCTTATATTAGTCTTTTTACTAATGGTACACTTCCTTTAATGTGTGCCTTACAAGCATTACGTATAACCGGTGAAGTGATTACGACTCCTTATAGTTTTGTTGCCACTACCCATTCTCTGTGGTGGAACGGGATTAAGCCGGTGTTTGTGGATATTGATCCTGTAACCTGTAATCTGGATCCTGAAAAAATAGAGGCCGCTATTACTCCCAAGACGACTGCTATCATGCCTGTGCATGTTTATGGCAAACCTTGTGACACGGTTCGTATTCAAGAGATTGCGGATAAATATGGTTTGAAGGTCATTTATGACGCTGCCCATGCATTTGGTGTAGAGGTAAACGGCAAGTCAATACTTGAATCCGGTGATATGTCCACTCTGAGTTTTCATGCTACGAAGGTCTATAATACGATTGAAGGTGGAGCTCTGGTCTGTCACGACGAACAGACCAAGAAACGCATTGATTATCTGAAGAATTTTGGCTTTGCCGGTGAAACGACTATTGTTGCTCCTGGCATTAATGGTAAGATGGATGAAGTTCGTTCCGCTTATGGATTATTGAATTTGAAACAAGTTGATTCCGCCATTGAGGCTCGTCGTAAAGTTGCCGTTCAATATCGTGATGCTTTGAAAGATATCCCCGGTATCCGTTTCATGGAGGATATACCCGGTGTCCGTCACAACTATTCTTATTTTCCTATTTTTATAAATGCTGAGGAATATGGTCTGACCCGTGATGAGCTTTACTTCAAGTTGAAAGAGAGTGACGTACTCGGCAGAAGATATTTTTATCCGTTAATAAGTGAGTTTTCCACTTATCGTGGATTGGAATCCGCTAAAAGGGAGAACTTACCAGTAGCAGTGAAGATGGCAGATAGTGTGATATGTCTGCCAATGCATCATAACTTAACAAATCAAGATGTTGATATTATCTTAAATTTTGTTGCTCGATGGAAGTAATGTTGTCTATTATTTGTACGGCTTATAATCATGAGGAGTTTATTGACAAAGCTATAGACGGATTTTTGGTACAACAATGTAATTTCAAAATAGAAATTATTATACATGATGATGCCTCTATTGATCACACGCCTCTGATTATACAAAGATATGTGGATAAATATCCAAATTTAATTTATCCGATCTTTCAAAAAGAAAATCAATACTCAAAAGGTGTTAATGTTTGGGGGAGTTTGATAAATAAGGCTCGAGGGAAATATATTGCAATATGTGAAGGAGATGACTATTGGATCAATCCTTTAAAACTACAACAGCAAGTTGATTTTTTAGAGAATAATCCTTCTTATTCACTTTGTGCTCACAATGCTTTGGTTGTATATACAGATTCGAATTTACAATATCAGTTTCTAAAAAAGGAAAAGAGTACTGAACTATGTATAAAAGAGATTCTATCAAATTGGTGTGTACCTACTGCTAGTATTGTTTTTAGAAAGGAATTGTATGAATGGCCTATTTGGGCAAATAATGTTATTAATGGTGATTTAGTTTTGCAGATTGTATTAATAAAGAAAGGAAAGGTCTTCTTCTTCAAAGATATAATGTCTGTTTATAGGAAACACAATGCAGGCTTGTCTATAATGATTAATAGTTTCCCAGTAGAGTATCTGAGGCAAAAAAACACATTATATAAACATATTAATAAGTACTTTGTATATAAATATTCATTGATAATATACAAGATAATAATAAAAAATGATATTCGTATATTTTTTCAAGTTATATTTAGAATAGCTCCTTTTCTGAGGTTTTTAGTAAAAAAAGTTAGGTGATGAAATACGTGACTAGATGGAGCATGATTTGTTTATCGATATTGATTTTGTATTTTTATATTTTCGCACCTCCATTTAAAGTACTTCCATTTGGAAGTGATAAAATAATAATTATAGTTATATTGTTTATTATATTAATAAATGGGATGTTTTCTAAAATCATTTATTTTTATAAATATGAGATGTTTTTTTTAGGATTAATAGCATTATTTTCTATTTATGTAGATTTATTTAATGGACATGTAGTTTGCTCTTTAAATGATACTTCATTAGTTTTATTTTTATTTCCATGTTCTTATGGGGTACTATGGAGTATTAATCATATAACTGATATTTCTATTAAAAGAATATTATTTATGTGTGTGTCTTTAGCTTCATTTTTCTCATTCTTTTTAATTCTAAATCCTAATATAGCATATGATTTAAAAATAAATTTGTTAAGATACCCAGAGGAACTTTTAAACACTTTTATATATAGAGGGTATGGTTTGGCTGATGGGTTGTTATTTTCGTATCCAGTTATACAAGGTATATGTATTGGATTAATTATTTTAGGTTATTGGAAATACGGGGGATGGGGGGCTTTTTTTGCCAGTATAATGTTGATAGCTGTGTTTACAAATGCAAGATCAGGGTTTGTTCCAATTTTATTTTCATTATTGATTGTATTTGTTCTAAATACTAGAAAATTCCTAAAGGTAGGGTCGTTCTTTATAATAATAGTTTTGTGTATTACTGTTTTGGATGATTTTATGGAAAAAAGTGAAATGTTATCAACATCTTTTGAATGGAGCATGACAACTTTCGATATCCTCAATGATTTTTTATTGGGGAAAACAAGTGAAAATTTAGAAGCATTATTAGGAGATATGCTTGTTTTTCCTGTTAATTTACAAGATTGGCTTCTAGGTACAGGTAATTATCTTTTTGTTGATGGAGTTCGTACAACAGATATAGGTTTCTTATTACGTTTAAATTATGGTGGAATATTCTATTTATCATTGATGTTAGCGTTATATTTTTATATGTTTTATCGTATATGTTATGTTGATAAAAAAATTGCGATATATTTATTATTCACTTTACTATATTGTAATTATAAAAGTGATTTTTTTATATTTAATTCAGGTGTGCGATTTGTTTTTTTACTATATGTTTTAATTACTTGTCCTTTTTTTAATTCAGAAAATGGAGAAAAAACTTAAAATAACAGTCATTACAGTAGTATACAATGGCATAGATTATATTGAAGATACTATATTAAGTGTCATTAATCAAGATTATTCAAATATAGAATATATTATAATAGATGGAAAATCAGATGATGGTACTATGGACATAGTGGAGAAGTATGCTACAAAAATTAGTTATTGGGTTTCAGAATCTGATAATGGTATATATGACGCCATGAACAAAGGAATTAAAGTTGCTACGGGAGATTGGATTATTTTTATGAATTGCGGAGATTACTTTTTTAGTTCTGATATAATTACTCAGGTGTTTAGTCAAATGCTAATTGGAATTGATGTTGTGTACGGAGGTGCGTGGGTTCGTAGTATGTGGGGAGAATTTCAAATAAATCCCTGCATTCCTAAGAATATTTGGAAAGGATTTGTTCATCAGTCAGTTTTTGTAAAATGTGAGGTTTGTAAAGATATGCTTTTTGATGTAGATATAAAAGCAGCTTCCGATTATGATTTTATATATAAATTATATATTGGTGGAAAAAGATTTCAAATGTTAGATTTAATCATATCTAATATCCTATATATTGATTCTGGTTTCAGTTCAGTAAATGAGATCGTCTCTAAAAAAGATGTTTTATATTCTATTTTTAGAAATAGGCATTCAAGAAAAAAATTTATTATTCATTACAGCTATCATTTGATTGCCTACTTGAGGAAGTGTATGCTTATTATTATTAGAAGTTTATTTCCAAATGTAATATTGCAAATTCGTAGATATAGAGATTGTAAAAGATGAAAAGAATATTATTTTATTCAAGTGTAAGAGATTTGTCTTCATTTGTGAGCCAACGATTTTATGTAATAGATATTTTGTTGTTAAAAGAATTAGGATATGATGTGATTATCACTAATAAAATTATAGATTTTATTAGATTTTATCGATATGATCTCTCTTTCTTATATTTTTATAGAAAAAGTTTATTCTCAGCTATATTATCTCGTCTTTTCTGCAAGAAAGTATATATGACAGGAGGAATTGATGCTTTAGACCGAAATCTTGTATCGGAGAAAGAATATATATTTCAAAAAATAATGTTTAAATTATGTTATTTGTTTGCTGATAAATGTGTTGTTGTTTCAAATTCTGATTTGAAAAACATAAGTGGGTTATATAAAAAGAAACCTACAAAGCTTTTTTTCTCATATCATGTAATAAATATAGAAAAATTTAGTTGTGGATTTGAAAAGAAATGTGAAGAGTTATTTGTGACAATTGGCTGGATGGAAACTAAAGCTAATGTAATAAGAAAGGGTATTGATAGAGCTTTGTATGTATTTGAAAAATTGGTTGCTAATAAAAAATACGCAGACTCTAAATTTGTTATAATTGGTAAACTTGGAGAGGGAAGTGATTATCTTAGAGAAATAGTAGAGAATTTAAGATTGGAGGAATATGTTTCTTTTGTGGGGAGTATATCAGAGGAAGATAAAATCTCTTTGTTGAAAAAAAGTAAGTATTATTTCCAACTATCTTCTTATGAAGGTTTTGGCATATCTGCTTTGGAGGCATTGGCTGCCAGTAATATAGTTATTCATTCTGGTATGGGAGGACTTAATGATACCATTAAATCATTTGGTATAAAAATCGATATACAAAAAAATTATGAAAATATGACTGCTTCTATTCTTGACTTGATAGAGCAATTTGATTATAATAAACTCATTGATGGTTATAATTATATTCATGAAACTTTTTCTTTAGAGAAGAGACGTGAGGAGTTTAGGGAACTATTAAAATAATATATTGTGTTTGATAATAAGATACTTTTAATTACCGGTGGAACAGGTTCTTTCGGCAATGCGGTTTTACGTCGTTTTCTTGATTCCGATATCAGGGAGATTCGTATATTCTCTCGTGATGAAAAGAAACAAGATGATATGCGTCACCATCTTCAGAATCCTAAAGTAAAATTCTATATTGGCGATGTCCGTGACAAGCGCTCTGTGGATGGAGTTATGAATGGAGTGGATTATATTTTCCATGCCGCTGCGCTGAAGCAAGTCCCTTCCTGTGAGTTTTTCCCCACACAAGCGGTTAGGACTAATGTTCTCGGTACGGAGAATGTGTTGGATTCCGCCATAGCTCACGGTGTTAAAAATGTGGTGGTACTTTCTACCGATAAAGCTGCCTATCCTATAAATGCGATGGGTATCAGCAAAGCCATGATGGAGAAAGTCGCTATCGCCAAAGGTCGTCAGTTGGGTAATTGTGGAGGAACAACGATTTGCTGTACCCGTTATGGGAATGTTATGGCCAGCCGTGGTTCTGTGATACCCTTGTGGGTAGAGCAAATTAAGAAATGTAATCCAATAACAATAACAGATCCCAACATGACCCGCTTCATGATGACTTTGGATGATGCTGTCGACTTGGTGATTTATGCCTTTCAGCATGGAAAAAATGGTGATTTGTTTGTTCAGAAGGCGCCCGCTGCCACTCTGGGTGTATTAGCCGATGCATTAAAGTCTCTTTACCATAGTAATGCGGATGTCAAAGTGATTGGTACCCGCCATGGTGAGAAACTCTATGAAACTCTTGTTACCCGTGAAGAGATGTCTAAAGCAGAGGATATGGGTGATTATTATCGTATCCCATGTGATACGCGTGATTTAAATTATGATAAGTTTTTTGTGGAAGGAAGTGAGGAGGTCTCCAAAATAGAAGATTACCATTCTCATAATACCCGTCGTCTTGATGTTGAGGGAATGAAAGAACTTCTCTTGAAACTTGATTTCATTCGCGAAGATCTTGGTCTTGAAAAATAGAATTGATAGTAATCAAGGTCAAATAAATTAATTCCTCTTTATTTATGAAAGTTTTAGTAACCGGTGCGAAAGGTTTCGTCGGGCGGAATCTTGTATCCCAATTGCGCAATATTCAAAGTGGCAAAGCAAAAAATTACGCTTTGTCCGGAAACGAGTTGGTCATTTTTGAATATGATGTAGATAGTGACCCTTCTGAATTGGATGACTATTGCCGACAGGCTGATTTCATTTTTAATCTGGCCGGTGTAAACCGTCCACTGGATCAGTCTGAATTTATGAAAGGGAACTTTGGTTTTGCTTCTACGCTTCTTGCTTCATTGAAGAGACATGGAAATACTTGCCCTATCATGATATCCTCTTCTACACAAGCCGCTTTGGATAATCCTTATGGAGCTTCTAAACGGGCGGGTGAACAATTGTTGTTTGAGTATTCCCGGGAAACGGGATCGAAGGTGTTGGTATACCGTTTTCCCAATGTCTTTGGTAAATGGTGTCGCCCTAATTATAATAGTGCAATAGCTACTTTTTGCTATAACATAGCCCGTGATCTTCCCATTCAGGTCAATGATCCGAATGTGGAGATGAATCTTGTATATATAGATGATGTTGTGGATGAATTAATCTCCGCTTTGACGGGTAATGAACACCGGGAAGGAGCTTATTGTAAAGTATCTGCTGTATATACTGTTACTTTGGGAGCAATTGTGGAATTGCTATATTCTTTTCGTGAGAACCGTAACAACTTGAGGGTTCCCCATGTGGGAGATGCTTTTACTAAGAAACTTTACTCCACCTATCTCTCTTATCTGCCGAAAGATGGATTTGGCTATCCTTTGAAGATGAATGTGGATGCCCGTGGCAGTTTCACGGAGATTATCCGCAGTACGGATCAGGGACAGTTCTCTGTTAATATTTCCAAGCCACATATTACAAAAGGTAACCATTGGCATCATACCAAAAACGAAAAGTTTGTGGTTGTAAGTGGTCAAGGTGTTATCCGTTTTCGTAACATACATGATTCATCCTCTGAGATTCTAGAATATTTTGTTTCAGGTGATAAGCTTGAAGTAATTGATATTCCTACCGGTTATACCCATAATATTGAGAATCTGGGTGATACGGATATGGTAACTTTCATGTGGTGTAACGAGTGTTTTGATCCCGGTAGGCCGGATACTTATTTTGAAGAAGTTTAATAGCATTATGGAAATCAAACTGGATTATTCAGATATCAAGTTTCGGTATAATGGCAAACTGAGACTGTTGATTATAGTCGGTACCCGTCCGGAGATTATCCGGTTGACTGCCGTAATAAATAAATGCCGTCAATATTTTGATTGTATTTTGGCTCATACCGGACAGAATTATGATTATAATCTGAACGGAGTCTTTTTTCATGACCTGAGCTTACAGGCTCCGGATGTCTATATGGATGCTGTGGGGGATGATTTGGGTTCGACAATGGGTAATATTTTGAATGCGAGCTATAAACTGATGTCACACTTACGCCCTGATGCCGTTTTGGTTCTCGGTGATACCAATTCTTGCCTAAGTGTAATCAGCGCTAAACGCTTGCATATTCCTATTTTTCATATGGAAGCCGGTAACCGTTGCTTTGATGAGTGCCTTCCTGAAGAGACAAACCGGCGTATTGTGGACATTATTTCTGATATGAATCTTTGCTATTCGGAGCATGCCAGACGGTATCTGAATGCTTCGGGTGTGGCAAAGGAACGTACTTATGTAACCGGTTCTCCGATGGCCGAGGTTCTGTCTGAGAATCTTTCTGCTATAGAATCCTCGGATATCCACGCCAGATTGGGTTTGAGGAAAAGACAATATATCCTGCTGTCTGCACATCGGGAAGAGAATATTGATACTGACAAGAACTTCGCTTCATTGTTTGAAGGCATAAACGCGATGGCTGAAAAGTATGACATGCCTGTACTTTACAGTTGCCATCCTCGTAGCCGTAACCGTTTGGAATCAAGTGGTTTCGAATTGGATAGCCGGGTGATTCGGCATGCCCCTCTGGGTTTCCATGACTATAACTGCTTGCAGATGCATGCTTATGCCGTGGTCAGTGATAGCGGGACATTACCGGAGGAAAGTTCTTTTTTCACTTCTGTCGGTCACTCTTTTCCGGCTGTTTGTATTCGCACAAGTACCGAACGTCCCGCAGCTTTGGATAAGGGATGTTTTATTCTTGCGGGGATTGATAAAGCCTCTTTGCTTCAAGCTGTAGATACTGCTGTGGAAATGAATAGGAATGGTGATAATGGTGTCCCTGTTCCGGATTATATGGATCGAAATGTATCGACAAAGGTGGTGAAGTTGATTCAAAGTTATACAGGAATAGTAAACAAAATCGTCTGGAGAAAATCCTGATAATATCGAAATGAATATTTTGTTTCTGACCCTTAACCGTGTTGCAGATCTTTCTGAACGGGGGATATACACGGACTTGATGCGGGAATTTATTTGTCATGGGCATAGGGTCTATATGGTTGTTCCCGCCGAACGTCGCTTTCATGAATCTACTTCAATAAAAGAGAGTTATGGCGCTCAAATATTGAGGGTGAAGACATTGAATATCCAAAAGAGCAATGTGGTGGAGAAAGGCATCGGTACATTGTTATTGGAGATGCAGTATCAATGTGCCATAAAGAGATATTGGAAGGATATCCAGTTTGATTTGATACTTTATTCAACTCCTCCCATTACTTTCAATAGGGTCATCAGTTCACAAAAGAAACGCTGTAAGGCGAAAAGTTATCTTTTATTGAAAGATATTTTTCCTCAAAATGCCGTTGATTTGGGAATGTTTTCGAAGAGAAGCTTAATTTATAGACTTTTCCGTAAAAAAGAGGAGGTTTTATATCAGATATCGGACTTTATAGGCTGTATGTCTCCTGCCAATGTGGATTATGTGTTGACACATAATCCGGAAATAAAGGCTGATAGAGTAGAGATATGCCCCAATAGTATTAAATTGTTAGAGAAGCCATTAATGACTTCAACTGCAAGAAAAAACATATTGCAGAAATTGCATATTCCAATTAATAAGACTCTTTTTATATATGGTGGCAATTTGGGGCGTCCACAAGGTCTGATTTTCTTGTTGGACGTGATAGCCGCAAACGAGGAACGTAATGACAGTTATTTCATCATTGTAGGCAGTGGCACTGAATATGGCAAGATAAAGTCTTGGTTTGAGACAAATAATCCGGATAATTCAATGCTACTTTCTTCACTTCCAAAGAAAGAGTATGATGATTTGGTAAAGGCTTGTGACGTCGGTTTGATTTTCCTTGACAGACGTTTTACCATCCCCAATTATCCTTCCCGTTTACTCTCTTATTTAGAAAACCGGATGCCCGTTTTATTGGCTACAGACATGAATACGGATATCGGGCGGATTGCTGAACGGAATGGTTATGGCTTTTGGACAGAAAATGGGAATTTGGATACATTTATGGAAATGGTGGATTCCTTATCTGCAGACAGAGAAAAAATAAAAGTGATGGGCGAGAAAGGGTATGAATACTTGAAATCCAATTATACAGTAGAAAGAGGGTACCGGATGATAATGAAACATTTTGAGTAAGTATGTATCAGTATGTTATTAAACGATTAATCGATTTTATTGTCGTGTTTTTTGTCCTGATTATTATCTGGCCCGTATTGCTTCTCGTAACTCTTTGGCTTCATTTTGCCAATAAAGGTGCCGGTGCTTTTTTTCTTCAGGAGAGGCCCGGACGGCATGGTAAAATCTTTAAAGTCATCAAATTTAAAACCATGACAGATGAACGTGATGCAGAAGGGAATTTACTACCGGATGATAAACGATTAACGAAGGTTGGTAAGTTTGTTCGTTCTACTTCGATTGACGAGCTTCCACAATTGATTAATGTATTGAAAGGCGATATGGCTTTGATTGGACCACGTCCTTTGCTTCCTCAGTATTTGTCCTTATACAATACTGAACAGGCTCGGAGACACGAAATAAGACCTGGTATTACTGGTTGGGCACAGGTGAATGGGCGTAATGCTATATCATGGACAAGAAGGTTTGAATTGGATGTATGGTATGTTGATCATTGCTCCTTCTCTCTTGATTTGAAAATTCTGTTTTTAACAGTAAAGAAAGTATTCACACGCGAAGGAATTAGTTCAGATTCGTGTGCAACTATGGAAGCGTTTAATGGTAATAATTAAATAATGGTAAAATGAAGATCAATATTATTGAGTATTTTAAAGAAACAGTACACTTATTTCCTAATAAAATTGCTGTTATAGATCGAGATAGAGAAATAACTTTCTCTTCATTAGATGATAAAGTTCATACATTAGCTTACAATTTTGCATCGAATGCCAATGTTCTGAAAAAGCCAATAGCTGTCTATTTGAATAAAAGTATTGAAAGTGTTTGTGCGGACTTAGCTATAATCTATTCTGGTAATTTTTATATGAATTTAGATGTGAAAACACCTTCCGAACGTATAAAAAATATAATAGATTTAATCACTCCAGCCATAATTGTTACTAATAATCAATATCTTAAAAATATATCAGGAATTCTACCTGATTCTATACAAGTAGTAAACTTAGATGAGGTGGATTGGGACTTGTCTATTGATGATGAGCTATTAGACATTCGTTTGCAAAAACTAGTTGATACTGATCCCTTGTGTATTATTAATACGTCTGGATCTACCGGTACCCCTAAAGGAGTGGTACTAAATCATAGAAGCTTCTTTGATTTTACTGAATGGGCGTTAGATGTATTTAAGTTCTCAAACGATGAAGTGATAGGCTCATTATCTCCATTAGTATTTGATATATATAGTTTTGAACTTTGTATGTTGATGGCAAAGGGGAATACTATTGTAGTAATCCCAGAGCATTTGTCTGCTTTTCCTGCTTCTATATTACAATTATTGGAAAAATATAAAGTTACGTTTCTTTTTTGGGTACCTACTATCATGGTTAATATTGCTAACATGAATCTATTGACCTCAATAAAGTTACCTGACTTGAAAACTGTTTGGTTCGCAGGAGAAGTATTTCCGACTAAACAATTTAACTATTGGAAAAAACAATTGCCAAATACTATGTTTGCTAACTTATATGGGCCTATTGAGATTACTTTAGATTGTACATATTATATTGTAGATAGAGATATAAAAGATGAAGAACCTATACCTATTGGCTTCCCTTGCCGGAATACGGATGTGTTGATACTCAATGAGGATAATAAACTTGTTACAAAAGTAAATGAAGAGGGGGAGTTGTGTGTTAGAGGAAGTTCTTTAGCAATGGGGTATTATAATAATCCGGAAAAGACAGCTGCTGCTTTTGTGCAAAATCCATTAAATAGTGCTTATCCTGAGCTTATCTATCGTACGGGTGACATTGTATATGTTAATGCCTTGGGAGAGATTGTTTTCAAAGGCAGAAAAGATAGTTTGGTAAAACATATGGGATATCGTACGGAACTGGGAGAGATAGAACATATTATAATAAATAAGTTGAAGTTAGTGAACAATGGATGTATTGTTTATAATTTTGTGCATAAGGAAATAACTCTGTTCTACGAATCGGCAGAAGAAATTTCACCAGCGGAGTTTAGGACTAAAATAGGAAAGGAACTTCCTAAGTATATGTTACCTACAGCTTTTTATCGATTGGATGAATTACGACGTAATACCAATGGTAAAATTGATCGTTTGTTCTATAATAAACAGATTAATGGATAATTTACAATCGATCAATGACGTCCAAATGCTAATTCAGCAGATAAGGAGTGAAAGAAAGGGGTTTATTACAAATTTTTTTCTTGATCATTTTAAGCATTCTTTATGGATAGATCGTAATGCCTTCTTTTATGAATCATTTGATGATTGCTTTTTATTGATTAAGCGGAATGAGACTTACTCTTATCTTTATTTTATCTCAACTGATATGCGTGCTTTAAATAAAGCTTTAGTAAAATTCTTTCGAAACTACATAGGTACTTGTGTCGTTGACTTAGTGGGAAATGACTCTATATTACCACTTAAAAACAAGTTTGTACTTTGGGGATTTGAAGAGTATGAATTGCTCTATCGGATGAGTAGGACAGGATATCCGAATGTTTCTCTTCCTATAGATGAACACATAAAAAAGGGAGTGCTGGGTGATGTTGAAACGATAAAAATATTGCTTGATGCTTGTTTTGATCCACTGTCAGAACAAATACCATCAGAAGAAGAATTAGGCCATTTTGTAAAAAATGGGACAGTACTGGTTTATAAACAGAATGGTTCTATAAGTGGTTTCATTATTTATGAACTTACTGGAGTAACACTTTATTTAAGATATTGGTTTGTCATACCAGAGTTTCGTGAAAAAAAAATTGGAGCAAAATTGTTCAATGCTTTCATGCATGAAGGTGCTTTATCGAAACGGCAGATGTTTTGGGTAATCTCAAGAAATGAGAATGCGATAAAACGGTATTTGCATTATGGCTTTTCCCCAGAGAAACTATATGATTATGTTTTAATTAAAAAATAATATATATATGAAAGAAAAGATTGTAGTAATTCTAAATGGTCTAAGGCCTGAATTTGATTTCAATGAACCGGTTAACTTTATAGAAGAAGGTATGCTAGATTCGTTTGATGTAATTAATTTGGTAAATGAATTGGATTCTACTTTTGGCATTTCCATTGATGGTGTTGATGTATTGCCAGAAAATTTTTCTTCTTTAGAGAGTATTATCGGACTTCTAAAAAAGAATGGAGTTGTCTAATGAAGTTGTTATTTCATAATAAAAAAATATCGGGTATATTGACAATATTGCCTGATAAAGAAGTTTTGTTTGAAGATGAAATGGATAATTATAATTTCTCACATGCAAAATCTTTGAAATTGAAATTAGCTATGGGATATAATAAGCATCGTATTGTGGAAAAGGGTGTTTGTGTATCTGATTTATGCTGCTATGGTTTGAACTATCTAATTGAAAGCGGAAAGATTAGTAGAGATGAAATAGATGCTTTAGTTCTTGTAACGCAATCTCCTGATCATTTTATGCCACCTACAAGTAATATTATCCAAGGAAAACTGGGATTAAAGCGGGATATGATTTGTTTGGATATTAATCAAGGTTGTGCTGGATTTATTATAGGTTTAATTCAGTCTTTTATGCTGCTTGATCAGCCAGAGATAAATAAAGTCGTTTTGCTGAATGCTGATGTATTAAGTCAGAAAGTGTCTAAAAGAGATCGTAATAGTAATCCTTTGATAGGGGATGGTGCATCTGTTACTATTGTGGAACGCTCTAATTGTGATTCTGTTATTTATGGTAGAATACAAATGGATGGGAGTAGGGCTGAAGCACTAATGATTCCGGCAGGGGGCTTTCGAGAACCATCGTCGGTTGAAACCGCTGTGATGAAAGAAGATGTTAATGGGAATTTTCGTTCAAGGGATAATCTTGTAATGAAAGGCGATGAGGTTTTTAATTTTGTTCAGATAGAAGTCCCTCCCATGATTAATTCTTTGTTAGAAGATGCAGCTATAGATAAAGATTGTGTAGATTATTACATGTTTCATCAGCCGAATAGGTTTATGTTACATAAATTGGCTGATAAAATAGGAGTTCCTTATGAAAAACTTCCTAGTAATATTGTGGAAAACTTTGGGAATGCCAGTGGAGTATCTATTCCTACAAATATTACTTTTAATTTAGAGAAGAGATTATTAAAAGAGGAACTGAACCTTTGTTTTGCAGGTTTTGGAGTTGGGCTGACGTGGGGGAGCTTATTAATGAAAGTTGGGAATTTATCTTTTTGTGAACAAATAAATTATTAATTATGGAACAATTTTTAGAACAAATTGCAGAATTACTCGAAGAAGATACGGTGAACGTGTCAGATGAATTAAAATCTTTTGAGGCTTGGGATTCTTTAACTATTCTTTCGATTATAGCTTTTGCTGATGAAAGTTATAAGATCACTTTAAATGCCAAAGAGATTACTGAGGCAAAAACTGTTGGAGGATTAAAGGAACTTATAGATTCAAAGTCTAAATAGAATTATGGAATTAGATTTATTAAATCTTTCAGGAAGGAGTTATTTGATAACTGGTGCAGCCTCAGGAATGGGGCGTGCTACTAGTATTTTGTTATCTAAATGTGGAGCACGTTTAATTTTAGTAGATATAAATGAAGATGGGCTCCAAATAACGAAGAAAGACTGTGTAGGAGAAACAATGATTCTAAAAATGGATTTGTCTTTTCCAGAAGAGTTTAAAGGATGTATCCTATCTTCTATTAGCTCGTTCGGAAAGTTGAATGGATTTGTGCATTGCGCGGGACTTCCATATATTTCACCGTTGAAAACCGTATCAGCAGCCCATTGTGAAAAACTTTATACTGTAAATGCTTATGCTGCGGTTGAATTAGCAAAAATATTGATGAATAGAAATGTGTATGCGGGTGAGCATGGCACTATTGTTTTGATTTCGTCGGTTTATGGTTTGGTTGGTTCCGCTGCCAATGTTGGGTATGCACTTTCTAAAGGGGCTATTCAAGGAATTACCAAAGCATTGTCTATTGAGTTGGCACCTAAGAAAGTACGTGTAAATTGTATTGCTCCTGGGTTTATAAAAACTAAGATGATGGAGAATGTATCTTCTTCTTTTTCGGAAGATTATGTTGATCATCTAAGTACTTTACATCCATTGGGACTGGGGGAAGCGGAAGATGTGGCTAATTCTGTTTTATTTTTGTTGTCTGATATGTCGAAATGGATAACAGGAGCAATTATTAGTGTGGATGGTGGATTTACTGCCCAATAAAATATGATATGAAAAAAAGACAGAATGTTATAATCACTGGAGCTTCGTCTGGAATAGGTAGAATCATTGCTATTAAATTATCAGAGAATTATAATGTTATTTTGAATGGGAGAAATGAAGACAAATTAATGTCTGTCTTACAGGACTGTGATAAGGAGGGCTCTCATCTAATTTGGGCCGCAGATTTAGAAGATACGCATACATTAGAAGATAAATTGAGGACTTTTATTGATTTGGAAGATATCTCAATATCTCATTTTGTTCATTGTGCTGGTTTCATGAAGATGTTACCATTAAAATTGGTAAACTTGTCCAATCTATATACAACATTTAATACCAATGTATTTTCAGTGGCTCTAATCATTAAACTTTTAGTTTCGAAGAAAGTTAATAAATCATCTCTTAAAAGTGCGGTTTTTATTTCAAGTAATATAAGTAACCGTGGTGCAAAGGCGTTCAGTAGTTATGCGGCTTCTAAAGCTGCGTTGGATGGTTTAATGAGATGTTTGGCTATAGAGTTGGCACCGAATGTGAGGATAAACTCTGTGTTGCCAGGGGCTGTTCAAACTCAAATGACGCAATCTATATTTGAGAATGAAGAGGTTGCAAAAAGGATGCTTGTGACATATCCTTTAGGGTTAGGAAGACCTGAAGATGTTTATAATGCAGTGAGTTTTCTGCTATCTGATAAGGCAAGATGGATAACCGGGCAACAATTGGTTGTAGATGGTGGACGGATTATTAATATAACAGGTTGATGGCATTAGAATTATTACGAATAGAAAATGAGCCTGTGAATTCTAATTGCTTTATCCTTTTTGATAAAGTTGTAGGCCTGAGATGTGTTGTTGTGGATCCGGGGAGTGAAAATTGTGCTGTAATAGATATGGTCTTAGAGAAGAATAAACTTATTCCTGAATACATTATTTTGACTCATGAGCATTTTGATCATATATGGGGATGTAATTATTTGGTGAATAAGTACAGCACTCGGATTATATGCTCTAAACAATGCGCTTTTGCTATCAGAGATGCAAAAAGAAATCATTCTTTGTTTTATAATCAAAAAGGATTTATTATATCTAAAGTTGATATTCTTTTAGAAGATGTACAATTCAAATTTTTGTGGGAAGGATATGATATTTACTTTGAGAATGCAAGGGGCCATACTAATGCTGGAGTCTTTTTTAAAATAGACCATTATTTATTCACAGGTGATACTTTGATAAAAGGTATACGTACGGTAACGAAACTGTATACAGGATCTAGATCGGAATTAATAGATACATTGGAGGTAATAGAGAAAATGAAAGGAAAAAAATTGGTCGTCTGTCCTGGGCATGGTGAATGTTTTGAATTAGATACTTATGATATGAAGTTGGCTTTATGAATAAAAAAATTGTATTTATAGGAACTGGGGCTGTAGCTGCTGAATTAACCTCTTATTTGGAGGATGGAAGTTGGGGAAATGATTGTACCTTTGAAATAAAGGGATATTTGACATATGGAGTGTCGGGTATTGATAGTTGGAAAGAATATCAATTAGCCCATTCATATTTAGGGCTGTTAGAAGATTATCAAGTTCAAGAGGAGGATCATTTTATTTTGGCTTTAGGTAATAGTGAAGTTAAAAGAAAAATAGTGGAGATAATAAAAGCTCGTAATGGTAAATTTATGACTTTGATTCATCCTACCGCAATTGTGGCAAAAACAGCTAAGATTGGTGAGGGAAATATATTGTGCCCTTTTGTTATGATTGGTCCAAATGTCCTTTTAGGGAACTTTAATTTGCTAACTTCTCAAAGTATTATTAGTCACGATTCAAAAGTCGGTGATTTTAATTTTTTTGCAACAGCTTTATTATGTGGACATACCATTGTAGGAGATGCCAATTATATGGGTATTCGAGTAACAACTGTTCCAGATATAATTATTGGAAATAGAAATAAAATTCAGGCAGGGATGATTGTTGATAAGAATGTTGGTGATGATTCAACTTTGTTTTATCGATACAAAGAAAAACTGATGTTTGTCCCGTCTAGTGAATAAATTTATGTTGATATAAAATTATTATATATTTAATCATATGGATAGTTGAAAAACAATGTGCCATTTTATTAGATTGTTTTGTTTAAAAATATATGTATTGCTATCTTTCCTTTTTATTCCTTACTACGTAAGAAAATCAAATAAACATAGATAATTTCGTTATGAACAAACGAATCTGGCTTTCGCTTGCTCACATGGGTGGCCGTGAGCAAGACTTTATAAAAGAGGCTTTTGATACGAACTGGGTTGTTCCTTTGGGACCTAACGTGGATGCTTTTGAGCTATCTTTGGTCGAATATTTACATGAAGACCGCCATGTGGTGGCCTTGAGTGCTGGAACGGCTGCACTTCACTTGGGCTTGATTCTTCTGGATGTGAAGCCCGGTGATGAAGTGATCTGCCAAAGTTTTACTTTTGCCGCCTCTGCCAATCCGATTTCTTATCTGGAGGCCAAACCTGTTTTTGTGGACAGTGAGAAGGATACCTGGAATATGGATCCGGTATTGCTCGAGGAGGCTATAAAGGACCGTTTGCGCAAGACGGGCAGGTTGCCGAAAGCGATCATTCCCGTTCACCTTTACGGTATGCCTGCCAAGATGGACGAGATCATGGATATTGCGGGGCGTTATGGTATCCCCGTATTGGAGGATGCTGCCGAGGCTTTGGGTTCGGAACTGAACGGACGGAAGTGTGGCACATTCGGTGAACTGGCCGCACTCTCTTTCAATGGCAACAAGATGATCACGACTTCCGGTGGAGGTGCTCTGATCTGCCGTACGGAAGAGGAGGCCCGGCAAACAAAGTTCTATGCGACGCAGGCTCGTGATGCCGCTCCGCATTACCAGCATACCCATATCGGCTACAATTACCGTATGAGCAATATCTGTGCGGGTATCGGTCGTGGGCAGATGTTTGTCCTCGATGAACATATTGCCCGAAGACGGGCTATACATACTCTTTATACGGAGCTGCTTAAGGACGTTCCCGGTATAACGGTTCTTCAGAATCCTGATTCGCGGTTTGCTTCCAATTTTTGGCTGACTTGTATTCTGGTTGATCCGAAGCTTGCGGGCAAGAGTCGTGAGGATCTTCGCCTGAAGCTGGATGCCGCAAACATAGAGACTCGTCCTTTGTGGAAGCCGATGCATCTTCAGCCTGTGTTTACGGATGCTCCGTTTTACGGGAATGGTACGAGTGAGAGGTTGTTCGATATCGGGCTTTGTCTGCCTTCGGGACCTACATTGACAGATGAAGATATCAGGAGGGTGGTAGATACGATTAAGAAGATATAATAGATTCATTGTATCAGTATTATAAAGGAAAGCCGGCTGGAATATTTGAAAAATTCCGGCCGGCTTTCCTTTATATATATGGGAATACAAGAAAACTAAATTTTACTTTTCCGGGAAACGAATTGCTTTTGAATATATTTCTTTTACCTTTGTGAGAAAATACTTAAAATAAATTGCTATGGAAAAATTATACTTTCAAAGAGCTGCTTCATTAGGGCTGCTTTTCTGTCTTCTTGCAGGAACATGGGCTCAGACACCTCTGAAAACAAAGAAGAAAAAAGAACATAAGTCGCAAACAGAAGTATCGGTAAACGAATGCGTATCGGTGGATACGTTGTCTTTGGTATCGTTTAACGATTTCCATGGGGCCTTTGCCAGCGATAAGGGAGTGCCCGGGGCAGGGAAATTAGTACAAACTATCTTGACTCAGAAAGAACAAAATAAAAATACAATAGTGCTTTCGGTCGGCGATAATTTCAGCGGGAGTTATTTCTCAAGAATAACAAGAGGTAATCCGTTGCCTGAAATGTTTCGGGAGATGGATGTCAAGATGTCAGCGGTAGGTAACCATGAATTTGACTGGGGATTACCTTATCTGACGGATACAGCCAAAGTATATATGAACTTTGTAGCTGCCAATATCATTTCAGAACGGGGGGATTCGTTGGAGTGGGCAAAACCTTACCGGATTGTGAATCTGGAGATGAAAAACGGAGGAATGGTGCGTGTTGCTTTTGTTGGATTGACAACAACGGAAACTGCCCATAAGACGAGTCCGGAAAATATCAAAGGATTGGCTTTTGTACATCCCACATATGTTGCCCGTGTCGAGACGGCTTGCCGGTTGAAGAAAGAGGGGAAGGTGGATCTGGTGGTGCTTCTGATGCACATTGGTACCAATATGAAAAATAAAGATATTATTGAAGAAGAGAATGCCAAGTCACTTCCTTATCTTAATGGAGTGGACGCTATCATTTCCGGTCATTCCCATGAAGTGGTGCTTAGTAAGGTGAACGATGTTCCCATCATTCAGGCAGGAGTCAACGGTACACACGTCGGTAAACTGGATTTCAAGGTTGTCAGAGAAGGAGGGAGTTGTAAGGTTTCTTATATCGGTGGCGATACTATTCGTACCGGTGAGGTTTCGAATCCATATATTGATTCATTGGTCAATAATGTACTGGAAGAATATGGATTGTCGGATAGTTTGACTAATGCTAAGGATGCTTTGATCCATGACCGTACCGTCAATAAGTGGGACTATACATCTGTGGGAGCTTATGTGACTGCTGCCTACGTGCAGAGTTTCTTGCAAAGTGAATGTGTGGCGGATGAATTGAAAAAATTACCAGTGATTGGAGTGAATCATTACGGGGGCTTACGTGCCAGTATTCCGGCCGGAAAGGTCACAAGGTTGCGTGCCGGTAATGTGCTTCCATTCGGTGGCAATGTGGTGGCTTATGAATTTACGGGTGAACGATTGAAGCAGTTGTTGGACGATGGACGCAGAAATAAAAATGGTTTTCTGCAAACTTCTTACTTAAAATTACATTTGAATTCTAAAGGAAATATTGAAACGATAACCGACTGCCGTACCAATAAGATAATCCGTGATGACGATAAATGTATTGTTGTGTTGGATGCTTTCATTACTTCCGGTGGTGACGGTTATGACAGCAAATTATTTTCAGGTTATGAAATAGGAGATTTTAATAATCAGAAACTTGAAACAACCACGGCTTTTATCGATTATTTGAAGAGTCTGAAAGGGTTTATTTCGTCTGCGGCTGCACCAATACCCATAGTGCAAAAGTAAAAAATTAGAGCTAAGATGAAAGCGATCAGGCGGTTTAAAATGTAATTACACATTTTGAGCCGCCTGGTCGCTTTTGTGTTTTTTAAGTTTTTTGTCTTTCACTTATTAATAAATTATTGCTAAATTCGAACGATTTTTAGCAAATCGACATTGTTTACTAATAATTTAATTTATATGGAAAATCTGGAAACAGCGCTTCTGCTGATGGTAGTGGGAATGGCAACTGTCTTTGCTATTCTCCTTCTTGTGATCTATTTAGGAAAATTACTCATCTCTTTAGTTAATAAATATGCCCCTGAGGAACAACCTCTTGTGAAACAGGGAGCTAAAGTATCAGCTCCTATTCCCGGTAATATTGTTGCAGCCATTACAGCGGCTGTCAATGTAGTGACACAAGGAAAAGGGAAAGTGACTAAAATCGAGAAAATCTGAAAATTAATCTTATAGAATAATACCGAAAACGGAAATGAAAAGAGAAGTAAAATTTAGTCTGGTTTTTAGAGACATGTGGCAGTCTGCCGGTAAATATGTGCCTCGGGTAGACCAGTTAGTGAAGGTAGCACCTGCTATTGTTGAAATGGGATGTTTTGCCCGGGTAGAAACAAACGGCGGTGGTTTTGAACAAGTAAATCTATTGTTTGGTGAGAATCCCAATAAATCTGTGCGCGCATGGACGAAGCCCTTCCATGAAGCCGGAATACAAACCCATATGTTGGATCGTGCCCTTAACGGGCTTCGTATGAGTCCGGTTCCGGCCGATGTGCGTAAGTTGTTTTATAAAGTAAAGAAAGCACAGGGGACGGATATCACCCGTACATTCTGTGGGCTGAATGATGTACGTAACATTGCACCTTCCATCACTTATGCCAAAGATGCAGGAATGATTTCGCAGTGTTCACTCTGCATCACCCATTCGCCGATTCACACGGTGGAATATTACACCAATATGGCACTGGAACTGATAAAATTAGGGGCGGACGAGATTTGCATTAAAGACATGGCAGGTATCGGACGCCCTGTTTCTTTGGGCAAGATTGTGGCAAATATCAAAGCTGCACATCCCGATATTCCTATTCAATATCACAGTCACGCGGGACCGGGCTTTAACATGGCCAGCATTTTGGAAGTATGTGAAGCCGGGTGTGATTATGTGGATGTCGGAATGGAGCCTTTGTCGTGGGGAACGGGACATGCCGATTTGTTGAGTGTGCAGGCTATGTTGAAGGATGCGGGATTCCGGGTGCCTGAGATTAATATGGAGGCTTATATGAAGGTGCGTGCCTTGATTCAGGAATTCATGGACGACTTTCTGGGACTGTATATCAGTCCGAAAAACCGGCTGATGAATTCATTATTGATAGCTCCGGGACTTCCGGGTGGAATGATGGGAAGTCTGATGGCGGATTTGGAAACGAATCTGGAATCCATTAATAAGTATAAGGCAAAACACAATCTTCCTTTCATGACACAAGATCAGCTTCTGATCAAGTTGTTCAATGAAGTGGCTTATGTATGGCCCCGCGTCGGATATCCTCCTTTGGTAACTCCTTTCAGCCAGTATGTGAAAAATCTCTCGATGATGAATGTTATCGCGATGGAGAAAGGAAAAGAGCGTTGGGGAATGATTGCTGATGATATTTGGGATATGATTCTGGGCAAAGCCGGACGTCTGCCGGGCAAGCTCGCTCCTGAGATAATAGAGAAAGCCGAGAGAGAAGGAAGGAAATTCTTTGAGGGAAATCCGCAGGATAACTATCCGGACGATCTTGACAAATATCGCAAACTGATGAAAGAAAAGAAGTGGGAGATAGGCGAGGACGATGAAGAACTCTTTGAATATGCGATGCATCCGGCTCAATATGAAGCTTATAAGAGCGGGAAAGCGAAAGAAGATTTCTTGGCTGATGTGGCAAAACGCAGGGCGGAGAAAGAACAGGCACCTGCTGAAGAGGCAAAACCCAAAACACTTACAGTACAGGTAGACGGGCAAGCTTACCGGGTGACAGTTGCTTACGGAGATACGGAACTGCCTGTTGCACCGGCTTCACAGCCGTCTGCTGCAGGTGAGGGAAAAGAGGTGCTTTCTCCGCTCGAAGGAAAATTCTTCCTGGTGAAGAATGCGCAGGAGACTCCACTCAAAGTAGGCGATGCAGTGAAAGAAGGTGACGTGCTTTGCTACGTGGAAGCAATGAAAACCTATAATGCCATCCGTGCCGAATTTGGTGGAACGGTAACGGCTATTTCTGCAACCCCCGGTGATACGGTTTCTGAAGATGACGTATTAATGAAGATAGGATGATGAACGGAATATTTGAAAAATTATATGATATGACTGCCTTCAGCAATATTGTTGCCGAACCGCAGTTTTTAGTGATGTATGTCATTGCCTTCGTTCTCTTGTATCTGGGTATAAAGAAGCAATACGAGCCTCTTTTATTGGTGCCGATTGCCTTTGGAGTGCTGTTGGCTAACTTCCCCGGCGGAGGCATGGGAGTGATACAGGCTGACGAGAATGGCATGATCCTGGTGAACGGAGTAATGAAGAATATCTGGGAGATGCCTCTTCATGATATTGCTCATGAATTGGGACTGATGAACTTTGTGTATTATATGCTTATAAAGACAGGGTTTCTTCCCCCGATCATTTTTATGGGAGTGGGAGCTTTGACGGACTTCGGGCCGATGCTTCGCAATCTGCGTCTGTCGATTTTCGGGGCTGCGGCCCAATTGGGTATCTTCACCGTATTGTTGGTAGCTATCCTGATGGGATTTACACCCAGTGAAGCGGCTTCTTTGGGAATTATCGGTGGAGCGGACGGACCTACGGCTATCTTTACCACCATTAAGTTAGCTCCTCATCTGTTGGGTCCGATTGCGATTGCCGCCTATTCTTATATGGCACTGGTTCCGGTTATCATACCATTGGTCGTTCGGCTTTTGTGTACCAAGAAGGAACTGAGCATTAATATGAAAGAGCAGGAAAAGAAATATCCTTCGAAAACGGAAATTAAAAATCTCCGCGTACTGAAGATTGTTTTCCCGATTGTGGTGACTACGGTCGTAGCTCTTTTTGTACCGAGTGCAGTGCCTTTGATCGGTATGCTGATGTTCGGTAACCTGGTGAAAGAGATCGGTGCCAATACTTTCCGTCTGTTTGACGCAGCTTCGAATAGTATAATGAATGCGGCAACCATTTTTCTGGGTTTGTCGGTAGGAGCCACTATGACAAGTGAAGCCTTCCTGAACTGGACGACTATCGGCATTGTGGTAGGAGGATTCCTGGCTTTTGCGTTGTCTATAGCAGGAGGTATCTTCTTTGTGAAACTGGTGAACCTGTTTACGAAGAAAAAGATTAATCCGCTGATTGGTGCTACGGGACTTAGTGCGGTTCCTATGGCCAGCCGTGTCGCCAATGATATTGCCTTGAAATATGATCCTAAAAATCATGTATTGCAATATTGCATGGCCAGTAATATCTCGGGAGTGATCGGGTCTGCCGTAGCGGCAGGGGTGCTGATCTCTTTTCTGTCTTAATTGAAGCCGGAAGGGTATCCGGTTTATCATAGATGATAAAAAATGTTCCTCCGACCACGCTTGGCCGGAGGAACACACACAAACAAAACAAATAAAAGCAGTCACGATTCGCATCGGGACGCCCCTACACCCGGTATTAAAACCGGGATTTATAAATATTGAAAGGGATCAACATTTATTCTTTTGAAAAGTCTTTGATTCGTTGCTCTTCGGATAATTGGCATATAAGCAGTATATTGTCTTTTTCAGCCACGATATAGTCATTCAGGCCTTGTATGACTACTCGTTTCTCTTGTGAGGTATGTATTATACAGTTCCGACTTTCATACATCCGGACATCCGGTCCTACTTTGGCATTTCCTTCTTGGTCTTTGGGCAACAGACTCTGTAGTGCTCCCCACGTTCCTAAATCTGACCATCCGAACTTTGCGGGTAACACATAAATCTCTTCTGCTTTTTCCATCACCGCATAATCTATCGAAATACTTTCGGCAGTGGGAAATAGTTTTTTTACGGTCTCTTCTTCACGTTCCGTATAGAAGTCGGGATATATCCGGTCGAAGATTTGCGCTATGCCCGGTGCATAGACCCGCATAACAGCTGTGATTGTTCTCACATTCCATACGAAAATCCCTGCATTCCAGAAATAATTACCTGCTGCCAGATATTTTTCGGCTGTCTCCCTATTGGGTTTCTCCCTGAAAGACTCTACATGGAATATTTCTTTGTCCCTTGTTATAGGTTCGCCTGCGGCAATATACCCATATCCGGTTTCCGGACGTCCGGGTTTTATTCCGAGTGTAATGATGGCACTGCTTTTGTCTGTAAACGAGAGTGCTTTGTCAATTACTCTGCGAAATTCAGTGGTGTCAATAACCACTTGGTCAGAAGGAGTGACCACTATGTTGGCATCCGGATATTTCTTTTTTATTTTCCAGCAAGCATAGGCAACGCAAGGAGCCGTGTTTCTGGAGCAAGGCTCTGCCAGTATATTGCTTTCCGGTATACCCGGCAATTGTTCCCGAACAATGTCTGTATATCTTTCAGATGTGACCACCCACATGCTTTCCAATGGACAAACATTACCGAATCTTTCGGCTGTCAATTGTAGCAGCGTCTTCCCACATCCCAATATGTCTATGAATTGTTTGGGATATTCCGGTGTACTCATTGGCCAGAAGCGACTTCCTATGCCACCGGCCATAATTACTACATGATTATTCATCGTTGCTCCTTTCCTTTTATTTGTTACGTTTGCCGAGCAGTTTCCCTATCCAGTTTGAATCACCGGCCGATTTCTGTCTGTCAGATAGAACGGGTTCGTATGGTTTTTGTTCATGGATCATCTGGTAGATGGTTCCCCAGTCAGGTAAACCTCCCAGGTTTCGGTCATCAATAAAAAGGTCTGCTTTCAGTTTGCGGGAGAATCCGTGATGATTCTTTTCTTCTTCCGGATAGTCTTTATTGACGGCATAGAAGTAGACTCCCCGCTGCCGGCACCATTCAATGGCTTCTTCAAGTAACTCACCTTCGCGTACAGTCCATAAAATCAGTTTGTGACGTTCTTTTGCCAGCATTTTCAGAGTCTCTGTGGCGAATGGAATTTCTTCTCCGATCTTCGGATAGCGGTGTTCTACGATGGTACCATCAAAATCAACAGCAATCGTCATGTAATTAGTGTGTGTGAATGGTTATTATTATTTAGTTTCGGGAATGTATACAATCATGGCATTGCATCCCGTTTTGTTTTCGTATCCCATCGCTTCCGGAGTCGATTCGGTGATTCGTTCGGGCGCGATATGATGTTTTTCTATCAATCTTTTCCGGATGGCTTCCGAACGGCGGCTGCGCAATTCCTGGTCTGCTTTCTTGTCTGTAAGATTATCGCTGAAAGCAATGATTTGGATGCTTGAGTTATTATCCTTCATCCATTCACCTATACCGTCTATCTTCTGTCCCTGTTCTTCACTGACGAATGAACTGAATTCATCGAACATGATGTCGATGGAGAGTGCATCTTTTTGCGGAACAATCATTAAGTTCTGGCCATCCATTATCTTCCGGCGTTCCTTTAATTCCTGTTTCATTTGCATTACCTCTTCACAAAGTATCCCTACTTTCTGCTTTATTTCCAGAAGATCCGTTTCCGGCATATAGAGTGATTGGGTACTGTTATCTATACTCTTCCGATATTTATCTCTGAAAGTATATGCAAGTCCGATTGTCAGGTTGCTTTGCATATAAATTTTGTTGTTCAGTTCCTTGTTGTAGTATTTGGGTAAAATCTTCAATCCCGGTTCTATAAATACACTGAACTTTCTGTTTACATTGTACGAAGCCTGAATTGAGAAGTTGCCCGAAATAGTGTTTACTCTTGTGTATTTCGGGTCATTGTCTCCAAAGTCATAATAGTTGAAACCGGCACCTAAAATAGCCGTCAGGTTGAATCTTTTGAATCCATTATTTCCTATCAGAGTCAGCATATAATCCAGGTTTGCGCTGAGTTGTGTGGCCTCTGCATTATTTTCTATCCGGTTCTTACCAATCTCCGCAGTGGCCCTGAAGCCCGAGAAAGGTGTCAGATATACTCCTCCGGAGACTTTGCCGCCTGCATACACGTTACCGATAGTCTTGGTCATCCATTCTCCATTCAGAGCACCCGATACAAACCAATTACCCCTTTCAAACTTTTCCTTGACGTTTGGCTGTTCCTGTGCCTGTAAGTTACAAGTTGTCAGTAGCAGTGCTGCCCCAACGATCCATTTATTTTGTTTCAATCCCAATATACCTGTCATGGTTGTTGTTATATTAATACGACATTTATTGATGCAATCTGTTTCTTTTTGTTTCCCGGACCGGTCACGACAATTGAAGTGATATAGAGTTTATCTCCTTTTTCCAACTGTCTGATCAATTCCATTTGCCTGGCCGAGAACTTGTTTCCGGTGTTGGTTATTGAAGTTACCGCTTTACTGTTTCCTTTAATCAATACCATTTCAAAACTGTTAATCTCGTAGTTGGCTTTCGGACCATCACTGATTGAAGCCCCCAATTGTGTCATGTTGGATACCAGCCGTTTGTTAATGGGTACATTTCCCCGGTATTGCACTGTATTTCCATTGTCATCCGTACAGAGGATATAGGGTGTCGGATCGGGCAATGCCTTTACGGTATATCGATACTCGGCCAGTTGTCTTGCCACTCCGTTTTTTATCTGTGTGGCGGTTATGGTTGCTGTCTGTGCTTTTTCATTGGGAACGGCGATGCATTGATTTCCTCTTTTAAGTATCTTTCCATTAGTCATATTGAATGTCACCTCGTTGAATGGGATTCCCGCAGTCAGTATATTTAACGGGTTTTCATAGTCGGTATACAAGATACTTGTTAAGGTGGGTGTAATCTGTACTACAGGCAGATCTACCGTTCCGTCTCTATTTACTATCATCTGGTCTTCATTGATGAACACAAAGGCTCCGCCTTTTCCGTCTTCCGCTTCTTCATACAGCAATGACCGGTATGCTTCGTTTACACACAGCAGCACCTCTTCCTGTATTTTGTTGATGAATGTCACTCCACCGATGGCAGGGAGATAGGAGAACGTCTCTTTTTCCCAGGAAATGCCCTTGCCCGGTCCTTCCGTATCCAGATAAGTGCCGACCAGTTTCCGGTGTGATTCATTTTTAATCAGTGACAGCGTCTCCGCTTTGAATGCTTCCAGTGAGAGCCTGAGCATTTTGCCTTTACTTCCGGTCACCGACAGGAATACTTCCGGCACAGCATTCAGGTCGTCTTTAGCCTTCAGTTTTCCCGTTTCATATTTTTCTTTGTCCGCTTTCCGCGCAATATCTTCTTTCAGTTCTTCCAAGATGCCCATCAGCCTACCTGCTGTTGCCTCTATACTCTGTGCAGATAAAGTTACCTTGTCGTTCCTGCTGTTGTTGATTCGTTCCAGTAAAGTCCGGTTATATTCTTCCAGTTTTTCTATCTGCGGAAGATAATCATTGTTCATCAGTCCATATCCTTCCAAGACATCCGATGATATATTGATAGCCAGCATGGCAATCAGCACCACATACAGCAGGTTTATCATTTTCTGTCTTGGTGGTAATGTATATTTGGCCATGTGTTTCTGTTATTTCCCTGTTTTCACGTTCATGGCATTCAGCATCTGACTGTATTGTTTGTTAAGCAATTCAATGTATGCTGCCATTTTTTCCATCTCTTTTTTCAACTCTTCCGAATTCATATCGTTCAACGACCTGGTATGTTCGGCCATGCCTTTGATCTGTGCTTCGTATGTTTCATTGAGTTTTCCGATGTTACTTTCCAATCTTTTCAGTTGTTGCAAGTACTTTTCCGTCACCAGTGTGTCTGCTACTCCCGTATTCGGGTTTATGTTTGCGTTTTTGTCATTCAACAGCGGAAATACTCTTTCCCATTTGTATTCTCTTGCCGGTTCGTCAAATCCGGAAATGAAGAAAATGAATACTTCTGTAAACAATCCGATCATCAATAACAGGTTATCATAAGGCATGTGAGCTATTTTGAATACAGCTCCCAGAATTACAAGACAGGCTCCCCAACAATAGCAGAGATTATAGAAACGTTTCCCTGTTCTGCTCGAGAAGAATTTACTTAATTTCATTAGTCAATCCGTTTTTGAATTCCCCACAGAGTGCACAGATTTTCACCAGTTCCAATCAGTGTATTCTGTGGGGAATTTCTGAGTTATTAGAATTTGTATATTACGCCTATGGTCATCATGCCGGCGGCAAACACATCATCCTTATTTTCCATGTCATAGAACTTGGTGCTGATTTTAATTCCCGGTTCTGCAAAGACACTTAGTTTTGCGTTCAGTTTGAAGGCAGCCTGCAGAGAGAAATTACCGCTTATCGTATTCGTTTTCGATAAATTCGGAAAGTCGTTATCAAATGAATAATAGTTGTATCCCAGTCCGAAAATCGCATTCAGCCGGAACTTGCTGTCTTCATCTGCATAGTTCTTCATCAAGCTCACCATGATGTCCGCTCCGGCACCTGCCGTTACAGCGTTGTATCCGCCTTTCAGCCACACGTTACCGGCCTCTGCGTTGACACGCAGACCGATAATCTTGTTTAGCCACACTCCGCCGGATACTTTTCCGCCCAGCATGTTGCTTGCCGAACCGTTTAAAGCCGATAGTCCATTTATACCTCCCGATACAAACCACTCCGGTTTGAACGGATTGTCCTGTGCTTTCATACTTCCGAATGTCATTAGCACTCCTACCAAAAGCAATACTGTTTTTATATTATTCAGCTTCATAATTTAGTAATTTAGTAAAAGAATGGTGTTTGCAGGATAGATTTTAAACTTTACCTCCCGAGTGTTGGCTTGCTTCCACATTCGTGTAAGTTATCTTCATGCCCGTATAAAATTTCAGAGTAATCGTTACAGTTCTTCCGCCACTGATTTTGAACGTGTATTTCTTTTCGCAATATTTGGCCTGGTTCAGGTAATAAAGAATATGATTACCGCTGATACCGGCCACCAGTTCCTGATTCACTTTGTATATGCCTGTCGTACCTTCTTGCGCTTCGATGGCACTGTTGATCATGGATGCCATTCCTTTTGCATCCGTGGCGTTTACACCGGCATTGGCTAATGCTGTTTCCGGAGTCACTGTGTATTCCCATCCGGCTGTTGCCTCAAAGTTGATTTTGTATTCAGGAATTGCTGTCATATTCCCTTCGTTACTTTTTTTCTCCTCTATGTTTGTCTCGCCTATTTGCTCAGATCCGGTAGTCTTGTTACTTTTGATACGCATTGAATACTTACCGGACAGTGTTGCTCCGGCAGGTAATGTAAATTTATAGCTGTTCAATGCCACGTCATAGGTGGCATCAGCTACTTTGTCCCAGCTCTCTCCGGCTCTTGTTGCCGCTTTCTGGTTGTACACTTCCACGTCTTCAAATGTGGTATTTTCCGAAGCCTTATTCATCACTGCCAGCGTGACCGGTTGGGCAAGTGTCACGGCCTCCGTTGTTGCCACTTCGATGTTGGCAATAGCCACCGGAGTTTCCACCGTTCCTGTTGTTACGGTAGTTGTGGCGGCTGCCGGTTCTTCATAAGGGGTGATGCTTACGTTGGTTGTTGTTTCAATCGCTCCCGGAGGGACAATCATGGCTACTTCCGCCTTTGTCATGTCGCTATGCCCTTTGTCCGTTACAATTGTTTCTTCTGTAGCTTCAGCGTCTATTTTCTGGGCGGGACTCTGTTTGCTTAGTTTTACGCTTAAGCTCACCATGCTGCGGTTCTCCGCATTGTCTGCAATGGTGGCCTGTGCATTATCTATACTCAGGTATCCCTCCTTTGTAAAAGTAACGGTATATGCTTTCTTACTGTCTACCGTCAGTTTGTATGCTCCTTCCGCATCTGTGGTAGCTGTAGCCTCGCCTGCTTTTACTTCCACACCGGGCAGAGCAGTACTTCCTTCGGTAACCTTGCCCGCGATATAGTATTCTATCGTTTTCTCGGCCGGATCCACTACTATTTCCGGCTTCTTCTCGTCTTCACCGAAAGAGCATCCGGATGTTCCCAAGGTGGTTGCCAGCAGCAACACACCTATTTTAAACAAGTCACTTTTTTTCATAATCATTTTTGTTGTTAAGAAAATATTAAAATTACTTTTTATTTCTCTCTTTTTCGATACTTCTGATCAGGAAGTATCGTATATATTCCGGTTGGAAGTATCCGCTGCTCCGGTTCTCTGCCGGACGTGTCTGATAGGTATATCCCATTTTCTTATCGGCATACTCACCCCATGACACCATGCTGTATTCGGCTGCAAAGAATTCGGCCGGCTTGATTCTTATAGCATGGTTCCGGTTCCATTTCTTTCCGGGCAACGGGATGGCAAAATGAAAGCCCCCGTTGATCTCTCCTTCTACGTACATGGCGTATACTCCCACGGCATATTCTCCGAAGTGGCGTGTGCAGTCACCTCTTACCCCGTAGTCGCCGTATAGATACCTTCCGGCCTGTAAATCCAACTGGACATTGAATTGCGGAACATAGAGCGAACCTTTCACTGCCGCGTTGATGCGTTGCCTTGTCCCGATATACCATCCCTCGTCCGTGATGGCCGAATATCCGGTTGTTCCTATCTGTGCGCCCAGTTCCACCCGTCCGTTCCCGGTGCGGTATTTCACTTCCGCCTGTGCGCCGATCCGGTGATTGGTAAAGTTACCTATCACGATGCGTCCCAGAAAGTTGTTACGGAACCTTATCTCCTGTGAGAGTGTCATCACCCCCGGCCGTATCTTCCGGTATTCCCCTTTCATATTGGTCGCGATGGGGAAAACCACCTGTGCTGTTGCTTCTGCTCCTTTCCATAAAGCCATTTCCACGGCAGGAGACAGATTCACCGTATATGAATATAATTTCTCAAAAGTCGAGTTCTCTAAAGACACTTCCGGATATAGGACGATGTCCGCTTTCCATGCCGAGCGGTTGATCACTTCTGTGCTTTCCTTCAATAACCGCATGGGACGGTCGGTGCTGTAACTCAGCTCCATTCGTTCGTATACCTCTTTCAGTGTTATCTTACCGGCCTTGTAACCGGTTATCAATGTATCCGGCAGACAGATACTCAGTTGGGGAATCCCGTTTCCGTCCAGCGCCACCAGTTCCAGATTTCCGTTACTTATGCCTTCCATTCCGGCGACAATCGCTTTTCCTATTCCGCGATAAGTTCCCCGATATACATTGTCCTCAAAAGCAGCGATGGTTGTTCCCCCGGCTTCGGCTGTCCGGATATTCTCCAGACCCAGCTCCCTGAGTTTACGGGCCACTTGCGCATGGATCATGACAGGGCAGGAGAGGAGCAGGCCGATTATAATTATCAATTTCTTCTTCATACGGATTAATGGATTAAAACGCATTCATATCGTATTCCGGCAGAAATACATTTAAACTCCCGGGTAAATACATTCAGTGAGAGATGTTTCCATAATTTAGCTGCTGCTCCTACGTTAAATCCGTCGGAGTCATACTCGGCTATGACGGACAGTGGTTTGCAAAAGGAGGGAGTATAGCTGAGACCGCCGAATATACCGTCCTGTAAGATATACTTGTCTTTACTCAATGGGTGATAGTAACCTGCGGTCGCTGCCAGTCGATGTTCGCCTATCCTAAAGTTCTTTGTAACCACTCCGTATACGGACGCGAAATAATTTGTACCCTTGTCTTTGAACGGATCGTTACTTCCAATGACTACTGCCGGCCAATATTTACCTTCTTTCAGTGGACGTATCCTGACCGATAAAGACCTGTCCTGCTGATTGAATTTGGGCTTTGTAGCCATATAGTCACTTTTCAGCAAGATGCAACGGTAATTCAATTCCAGAAATGAAAAGAAAGTGATGTTCACGAAATAGTTTCCGGAATTATATTTAAACGGATTCAGTTCTTTGGGCAAGTAGTTGCCACCGATCATAAACGTTCCCGTCTGCTGCATCTCGGCGGTCGGAATGTTCATCATCCCCGTTGTCCCCATGGTGTACTGTGCCTTGATTCCCGATGCCATCACCATTACACAGACCGTTAATACTGCTTTTTTTAATCTCATTGATTTATGTTATATGGAGAATTTTTCTTTGGTGATGTTCCATAGGAACAAGGCATTTCCGATGATATACCGGCGCCACATCCGTTTAGGCTCTTTGATCAGGCGATACAGCCATTCCAATCCGTGCTCTTGCCACCAGACCGGAGCACGTTCCACCGTACCCGCAAAGAAGTCGAATACCGCTCCAATGGTCCCTATGTGTCCGTTCACCTCCAGTTCATCCAGATGCGTATATGCCCATTTCTCTTGTTTGGGAGCCGTCATGCCTATCCATAATAAGTCTGGCTTTACTGCATTTACGGCATCTATCATCATTTGGTTTTCTTCTTGTGTAAACTCCGGTTTGTAGGGAGGAGAGTAAGTCTTGATCTGAATATTCGGATATATGGTTTTAGCTTTTTCTTTGATCAGCTTAAGTGTATTCCCGTTGCTTCCCAGAAAATAGCAAATGCCTCCTTTCCGGTTCAACCGTCCCATTTCATATTCAAAAAGATCCCATCCGGCGGTACGTTCTATGCTCTCTTTCCGGAGCCACCTGAAAGCCAGCACCATGCTTGCCCCGTCCGGAATCAGTGCTCCGCCTTTGAGCAAGGCTTCTGCAAATTCAGCATCTTTCAGCGCCGTATTATATGAATGGGCATTAATCGTGTTTATCAATAATTTACCTTCAGGCAATACCGATAAGTCACTCCTGTGCTTCAGGAGTGAAACTGTTTTAAGCTTCAACATGTTTTATGAAAAAGGAGTGGGTGGTTATAAGTACGCTACGCTGTTACCTGTCACGAAGAACAGGCTTTCGAATGATGTGGTAAGAATTTCTTTGCAAAGGTATGCTTTTTCTTGTAAAGAGAAAACTATTCGATGTAAAAAAGATGTTTTTGAGCATCTTTAGGCTGTTGGAGGAAATATCCTTTTATCCTTTTGTAATTTGTTCCATCTCCTTTATATGGTCAAACCAGCCTTCCACCATGCTTGGTGCGTGAGTCGACAAGATGATTTGCATATTCGGATTGATATCATAAATCGTTTTTATAATTTTTGAATCGTTATTTTTCCTTCATTATCTATTTCTTTCAGGTTGCCATAATATTCATATCCTTCTTCCCGTACATATTCGGCAGACTCTTTTTTCTTTTTTCCAATTCAGTTTATATCCGTTCAAGAATTCAATTTCTATCCCTTCCGCCATTTCTGTTTGTTCTGCATCCAGAAAACCATTGTGCAGTAGTGAATATCCATATTTTAGCAATGTCGATTTGCCACTGTCATTGATCCCTCCCAAGATGTTAACATCTTGCCTTGGTTTCCAATCAATGTTTTCTTTTCCCAACAAGTTGTACACTTGCATCCGGGTTATATAGAAATTAGTATCAACCATATCGTTTTTATCTAATAGTATGGTAAAAATACGATTATTTTGTTAGCTTCTGCTATGAAATTCCTTCTGAGGAGCAGCATCCGTTTGATGACAAAATAAAAAAACACTGTAAAATTTACTCATGTTCATAAAATTATTACTTTAAAATTATGAGGCAAAAGTAAGGGACAAAAGTATAAATGTCAAGAACCATACAGTAAGTACTTACCATATGTAACTCTATATTGAAGTTATACAATCCTTTAGTATATCTTTCATTCGGTTTTCAAACTTATCTAAAGTAAATTCTTTCAAAAATTTCTCTTTTCCTGCTTTCCCCATCGCTGTACATTGTTTGGGATGTTCCATTAGATACTCTATCTTTACAGCAATTTTTTCTGGGGAGTGTTTTTCTATTATATATCCGGTTTTTCCATTATCTATAATGGCAGGGATACCTCCTTCATTGGTGCTGATACAAGGAATACCTTGTCCCATAGCTTCTAACAGGACTAATGGAAAACATTCATTATTATAATAGGTAGGAAATACAAATACATCGGATTTTTGTAGAAATGTATCTTTCTCATTATTATATTTCGCTCCGTAAGCAGATACGCATTCTTTAAGTCCTCTTTTGTTGATTTCGGCAGCAAACTGTTCTTCCGTAATGTCGCTCCATTTACCTACAAAATGACATTTTGCAGACTTCCCATTTTTCTTTAATATCCTACATGATTCTACCAAGTCCCATACTCCTTTTTCTTCCATCATGTTTGACAAAAACAAAATATTGAATTCTTTTTTTATAATTGTAGGAAGATTTGGATTAATAGGTATTCCATTAGGGCAGATATAGACGTCTTTGTGCTTTACGTATTTCTTTATGTCTTGATATAGATTCTCTGCCAATAAAATCACTTTTATATTTTTGAAAAATATTTTGTAGAGTAAATTGTCAAGCCATTTGCTTTGCCTTGTTGCTACTCCTTTATTATGATAATGAATGATAATTTTTTGGTTTAATATTTTCAGTAGTAGCACTACGAAGAATTCTTTGTAGAAAGCACCGCCTTTTGCATTGGGGGTTACATAACAAAGCTGTGGCTCTATGAATTTCACTTGCTTTCTTATCTGTGTTAGTAGCTTGTAAAAATCTTTTAGTTTTCTTATACCTCCTTTTCCTATGTCGTTTATATCTTTGGCTAATGTAAGGTTCAGATAATGGCATTCAAAGGTGTTATTTATAATCTTACTGTCATGTATATATTGACCTACCATAGAGGCTCCATGTACAGGAGGAGGTAAATGCATGATAAATAGTATTTTATTACTCATTTGCGATGATATTCTCTGTACTTCAAAAAAATAGCTAATATTCTCCAGGTTAAAGATGAGTGTTTTGCTATATTCATTAGTATTCCGATAAGATCTTTACTAAAGTACTTACCATATTTTATAGCCTCATTTCGACTCAATGAGAGACGACCAGACAGAATTTGGCAGTAGGTTAAATTTCTTGAAATTTTACCCCTTGCTTCCTTGTAAGATTCTGTGAGTTCTGGAAGGCGTGGAATAATTCTTTTTTCCCATTCTGCAATGCTTGTAGCATTATTCCATCTTATAATCATTTTATTTAACCATCCTTGTGAATGAGTTATACTGTTACCATCACTAACAAAAAGAATTTTTGGGATAACTCCCCAATTACCGTAAGTAGATAATAGTGCCCAAAATTCTAAATCTTCTGTAATACGTAAATCTTCTCGTTGTCCATCAGTACTGCGTAATATTTTGGTTTGAATGGTGACACTGCCTGTACATACATGCATGTATTTTGCCCAAAAGGCAAAGAAGTCATCTAAAACAAAAGGTTCTGTGTATTGTGTATAACATATAGGGATAATTGATGAACCAGATAGTGTTATATGATGTTGTACAACATTAACTGCTACACACTCCGGATGGTTTTCCAAAAACATTACAGTATTTTCGATGAATCCTTCTTTCCAATAATCGTCAGCATCAAGATATGCACAGTATTTTCCATGTGCGAGTTCTACACCTTTGTTTCGTGCTGCTGCTGGTCCTGCATTTTTTTGTTGATATAGTATTATATTTGTTTCTTTTCTGGATTTTATAATTTCAATACTATTGTCTGTGCTTCCGTCATCTACAATAATTACCTCATAAAGATAAGTTGTAGTTTGATTAAATATGGAATCTAGACATCTGTTTATCAACGATGCTGTGTTATATACTGGAATGATTATTGATAATTGGATCATATATATTAGTTTCTAACAATAAATTTTCTTTTATGCTTCATCCAAGCATTAGTCATCCAATGTGGCATATGATTTTTAAATGTTTGTATCCATCCATATCGTAAATATGTCCACATAAGAGCAATAGGATAATACCACTTTTTTGTAACATGATGAATTTGCAATCTTTCTAATCTTAATGTTAATGGATTAGTAGCTGATAATCCATACTGACCATTGTATCGGGCTACGACTACAGGGATGTATTGAAATTTTATATGATTTTTTGTTAGTCGAAAGAAAAGGTCATGATCAGCTACAATCCGGTAAGTTAAGTTGAATTGATATTCTTGCATAAGCTTTGTTTTTACAAAACAAGATTGGTGACAGAATGGCATTATTTGATTATCCTTCATGTAATCAGATGCTTTCGCTATTCCGCTTCCAAAGTCAAAAACTTGTAATGTATCTCCATAAACGACTCCCACATTGTCTGTTATTTTGTGAGAAAAGACTTCTTGTAAAGTTGTAGTTGTATAGAAACTATCCCCTGCATTCATATAATTTATCCATTCTCCTTGTGCCATTCGTGCACCTTTATTCATGGCATCATATGTACCATTATCTTTTTCAGATATATAGCGAAATGACTTTTTTGCAGATACAAACAAAACCTCATATTGTTTTAATAGTTCTAATGTATTGTCTTGACTACCTCCATCTATAATAAGATATTCAAGATTTGCATATTCTTGATTAAGAACAGAGTTCAATGTTTTTTGTAAATCTTCTGACGCATTAAAACATACGGTAATTATAGTTACTTTCATATTCTTCTTGATTAATTTTGAGTTAGGGCTTTGAATACACGTTGTGCACAATTTTCTGTGTTGAATATTTCTTCTAATTCAATGGACTTTTGCCCTAGTGCTTTTAAATTTTGATGGTGAAAATAGTCAAGAGCTGCAATCAATGTTTCTTCTTTGTAAGTATCAAAAGTGATCCCATTTTCTTCTTTGTGTATAAGTTCTGCATGACAACCATTGTAGATAGAGGTGGCTACAGGAAGTCCGCAAGCCATGGCTTCAGGGATCACAAGGCTCCAATTGTCTTGCAAAGTTGGTAATATGAAAACATCTGCTATGGCATAATATTTATAAATATCAGCATAGTTTATCATCCCTAATAAACGTATGGATGTTTCATCCTTATATTTTTCTTTGTAATAATCATATTTATCTCCATGACCGATCAATATAATTACATCTTTGGGATTCTTTTTTATATGTTCTTTCCATGCTTTTAATAAATAGCTTACACCTTTTGCTTCTGATATTCTACCGGAGAACATATATAATAACCCTGTATTTTCAATGTTAAAACTTGATCTAAAACTTAGCTTTTCTTTTAATGTAAATGTTGTAATCTTGCTTTTTAACCATTTGGAGTCTGCACTCATTCCTCCTATATGTATTTTTTCAGAAGTTACCCCTAATGATTCTAAGTAACGTTTAGTTTCTTGCCCGTTTACTAAAAAACCTGTAATTTTTTTGTTGAATATTTTTCGTTGTAGGGTTTTTAATTTACCTGTATTTCGTTCTGTATGTAAAGTACGTTCATATCCCATGTATACGGGGATATGATGAATGATGCCATATAATAAAACTAAAGGTGTCCATTGAAAATATCCTTCTGTGATTAGTATATCGGGATTCACTTTAGAAATAGCACGCATTAAACCAAGGGTAAAAGGTATTCGTTTTCCTTTTTCTATATTAGGCATTTTATCCCATTTCTTTGAATAGGTATCAAACAGGTGGTCGCTTGTCAATGGTATGGCATTTTTACCTAATTGATTCTTAATTTGTTCACAAAGTTGTTCTTTGTTACACATTTTATAGCGAATAGGTGAATACATTACATAAAATTCACCGTGAAATAATCGGATAAGTTCTTGATAAAATGGAAGCCTGTATTCAAAAAATACAGGGTTGCAATATAATACTCGCATAATGAATAAAATATTTGAAGTCTGAGAAGTTTATTGTTAAATAGAAAATATATGTGTAATTTTTATTTGGAATTTTTATATTGGGGTCTAGGTTTTATGTTTTTTTTAGTAGGCATAAATGAAACTCCTATTATTAAGTAGATACAAGATGAGATAGGTCCCCAATCTGAACCAATAGAAGGGCAAGCAGCACTATTAATCACAATACTAATGTATATCGGGAGTAAAATGGTTGACAATACATTCCAATGGGAGTTTCGATATAGAATTATTCCCCATTTATAAAGAAATCGTATAAATATGAAAAAGCCGATTAGGCCTGTGTTGACTAGAACTGATAGAAATGCATTGTGTGCGGAAAGTTGGCGGAAATCAAAACCGTATTTAGGGCCTAACTCTCTTTCACCGATTACAAAACCGGAACCTAAAATGGGATTATCTTTAAATGACATATAAGCAGCTTCCCAGATAACAGAACGTCCAGTTCCACTTTGCATTTCTGCTTCACTATGTCCAGCTCTAATGAATGAATAAATAATGTCACCAGCAATGGCATAGAATATTATGCATAGGACGAGTACAATTATGGCATTTTGAATATTCAGCCCACTTTTGTTTGATGAATATAATAAAAATAATCCTGCAAGACAAGCTATATAAGATGCTGTACTTGTACCACCGACCCATGCAATAGAAGCTAATATTATAGGCCATTTCAATTCCGTAAACTTAAATAAACTGAATCGAAGAGAGCCGAGGCATAATAAAAGTGCAATCATTGCTGAATAAGAATATGCATTCGTATGATGAAATCTGAGTCCCTTTCTCACCATTTCTGCCAATACTTCTGAATAAGTGGCTATTAAACAAAAGATAATGATATAATATATAATCTGTTTTATGTTACATGATTGAAATAGTAATATAAGGATTATACCAATAATATAAATATTAGCAAGGACTTCTGTTGCTTTGAATAAGATAGAGAATATGTTTCCTGCCCATAAAAAACTTAATGCTGCTACTATATATACCATTATTAATGCAGCCATCAGTTTACGAATATATTTTATAAACTTTGAGTATTGGATAATGCATATTAAAGAACATGCTATACCTAATATTGCTAATGACGTACTAGAGTCTATAGTTGCTGAATAGTCACCGACCTCGCGAGATACATTGAATATCGTTTTTCTTGATATAAATATAAATTCGATTAATGTTAATATCCAAATGGGTTTAGGATACATTTTGAATATTTTTTTTATTTGTATCATTTTATTTTAGTAAATATGATATGTCTTTAATAAATCTTTCAGTTACTATTTTCTGGCCATTTACATTCAGATGGATAGGGTCGAAAAATATATTATAGTTTTCATCGTAATAAGGACTATAGTTGATGAAATGTATGTATTTAGAAGAGTTGTCTAACAACTGATAATAATCAAGTATTTTTATATAATCATCTGAATGTATATCTGTTAATACTTTTAATATAGGGGTCTGAAGTAAAATAACGTGTATTTTCTTGGTTATACAAAGTTTGATTGTTTGTTCTAACTCAGCCATTAAATGTTTGTTGAATGTGATGTTGCGTGTCCATTTCATTTTATTTGCTTCAAACAATGAATCTGTAAAGACGGATGTCTTATAATTGCGGTCATCGTGTTTCCAACCTCTTAAAGATTGTTTTATTAAGTCATCATTATATCTAGACAAACGAAAGAGTTTGTGGGTATAGTAGGTAACTGGGTCAGTAGATTTTTTAATATACTCGCCTACATATTTATCATCCATCCAAGGATAAAATAATGTATAGCAATTTTCGCTAAGACCATTTTCGTTAAAGGAGAAAGGATCAACTCCAATGACTATAACTCTCAGTGAGTCGGAGTATGGAGAATTAAGAAACATTTGAGTCATTAGTTTGCGTTCTGTCATTCCCACTCCACTGCGTGTATGTTTTGTTACTTTACAACCAAGACTGTCTTCTAATATACTTTTGTCTAGTCCCATCATTAGGTGGGAATGTCCCACTATTAGAATCTTACTATGTTCATTTAATCCCATACCTTGGTCAAGTCCATGTTTAAGTATTTGGCTTCCGATAAGGTCGATGGTGAAAAAACATAATAGCACTATAATTTGTCTGTGAATATTTTTCATGTTTAAAATTGAAAATAAACAAATGATGATCCGCTCGTTCCTAGTAAACAAATCATTGATGCAGCCAAAGACATAAAGATGAGATTTATCCAAGTAAAAGGATTGTCATTGGATTCCGTAATTTTCACTACACGTTTATATATTGTTAGTTCAATTATTAACCAAATGAATAGAATGAATAACATTAGAAAGAACTGAGTTGCAAACATCGTAAATAGAGGAATATTGAGATTGCCTAATGAGGATAATACATTCCATGCTTGTTCTATACTGTTCGCCCGGAAGAATACCCATGCAAGCGATACTATAGTAAAGAGGGTACTACCTGCTACTATCTTGCTTAAGCTGTTTTTGAACTTCTTCTTACCAAGCACATAGTGCTCTATAATTTGGTAAATACCGTGTATCCCCCCCCATACAATAAATGTCCATGCTGCTCCATGCCATATACCACTAACAAGAAATACAATAAGTATGTTTAGCATCCATCTCCATTTTTTCACTCGGTTACCTCCCAATGAAAAATAAACATATTCTGTTAGCCACGAAGTCAGTGATATATGCCATTTTTTCCAAAAATCATGGATAGAGGTAGAAAAATAGGGAAAATTAAAATTTTTGTAAATATAAAATCCTAACATACGTCCTATGCCTATTGCCATGTTACTATATCCTGCAAAGTCACAATATATCTGGATACTATATAGGGATATTGTTAATAAAATGGTAGTTGTACCATAGCTTTCTGGATATGCATAGACATGACCTACATATTCTGATATTCTATCTGCTATTACAATCTTTTGAAACACTCCCCATGTGAATAATTGTATTCCATTTAGTATGAGATGAAAATCACAATGTTGTAGGTTCTTTATTTGAGGCATTAATGTACGGGCACGTTCTATCGGTCCACTAAGTACGGTCGGGAAAAAAGCGGTGTAAAGGGAAAAATCAAGTAGTGATGGTATCACATTTTCTTTTTGTCGGTAGATGTCGATGGTATAACTCAGTGCCTGAAAAGTGAAAAAAGAGATTCCTACAGGTAAGATTATTTTTCCAAACACTTCTCCCTCTATTCCTAAGACATCATTCAATAGAAAATAAGTGTATTTAAAGAATACCAGTGGTAGCAATGATAATATGATTCCTAAAGTTAGTATGCTTTTATCCTTTTTTTTTGATAGCAACAAGATTATCCCATAGTTTATGATTGTTATATATATAAGTACAAACAAAAATTTGGCCTCAAATAATCCATAAAATAGGTAGCTTACTGCCAATAAAAATGTATTTTTTACCCATTTCTTTTTGGTCAGATTCAATAAATGGAATATGATTAGGACTGGAATGAAAAAATATATAAATTTTAAATCGTTGAATAGCATAATAATTTTCTGATGTTTTTTAATGCTTCTCCAATAATTCTTTAATCTGAAGATACGTGGTTAAGCCAATGATAGAGACTATCTTTTTTTGTATTCCTTTTGCGGTTGGATGTATCGGCTTTTCTCCCAATGCGTAAATTCGCCTTTTGGCTTCATTGAACCATTTTGAATTCACTGGTGAATTGAACATTACAATGGAGTAGTTTAGTGCTAACCCTCGTCTAACAAGGGGCGTATTACGGATGGGTAATATTGTTTTTTCATAATTGATGCGAGAATCAAGTGATGATTGCATTTTAGTTGGTGATAGGCTGTTTTGCGTGCTGACGGAAAAATGTCCTCTTCTGTAGTAAAATTGGGGAGATTTGCAAAATAGAACTTTTGAAGTTTTACTTAATACCCGACAAAAGAAATCTCCATCTTGATTTTTTGTAAGTTGTTCATCCCATTTTCCAACTAAAGATATAAGCTGACGAGGTACAAGATAGCATGTTACTGCAAACATTTCACTTTTTGTCCAAAGGTCTGTTAGTAATTCGATAGGATCGTTATAATCTTTATAAATGCAGCGTTTGCAGAATTTAACATTTGTGCTATTCCAAAATTCTTGCCATGAGCATGTCGATATGGCGAGAGAATCATTTGCTTTTTCTAACCGCTTCATTTGCATTTCTATCATATCATCAGACATCAGATCGTCTGCATCTAGATATTTGATATAGTCTCCTGTGCTTTTTTCAAATGCTAAATTTCGCGCCCTGCATCCACCTGAATTGGGCTGACTGAAGACGTGGATACGTTCATCCTTTCTTTCATAATCACGAGCAATGGCCAGTGAATTGTCTGTGCTCCCGTCATCAACAAGGATTATCTCAATGTTGGGATAAGTCTGGCGAAGGCAGCAGTCAAGTGTTTCACCGACCCATTTTTCCGAGTTATAACAAGGTATGAGAATAGATACTTTTTTCATTATAATCGTCCGTCTATTAGCTGTCGGTCAAGGACACCTTTTACGTCATAAACCACACCTGTTATGCTATCTTTTAAAAACTCCCGAATATTGATATCCAAGAACTGGGTATGAGCAACTCCAAGAATCACAGCGTCAAATTTACCTTTTAATGTTTTGATAGAGGAGTCTGTTAGTTGAATGCCATATTCCTGTTGAACATGATTCGTATCAGCCCAAGGATCGTATATTGTTACATTCTGAGTATATTCCGTAAGCGTGTGATAAATATCAATAATTTTGGTGTTACGGATATCAGGACAGTTCTCTTTAAAAGTAATGCCGAGAAGCAATATTGCGGCATCTTTGACTAATATTCCTTTTTTGTTCATTAGCTTAATGGTTTGGTTGGCCACATAATCACCCATACCGTCATTCAATCTACGAGCAGCAAACATGATACGAGGGAGTACACCATATACTTGTGCTTTTTGAATTAAGTAATATGGGTCAACGGATATGCAATGACCACCTACCAATCCCGGTTTTAATTTGATGAAATTCCATTTGCTGGCAGCAGCTTCAATGACATCGTTTGTATCAATTCCCATAGCATTGAATATTTTTGCTAATTCGTTCATGAAAGCGATATTTACGTCACGTTGTGAGTTCTCTATAATTTTGGAAGCTTCTGCGACACGAATAGAGGGTGCTTTATGAGTTCCATTAATTAGTACAGAATTGTATACTCCATCGACAATGTCTGCTATTTCTGGAGTGGAGCCAGATGTAACCTTTTTTATTTTTTCAACTGTATGTGATTTATCGCCGGGATTTATACGCTCTGGGGAATAACCTGCAAAAAAGTCTATATTGAATTTTAAACCTGAAACACGTTCGACAACCGGTAAGCACTCTTCTTCTGTGACTCCAGGATATACTGTGGATTCATAAACTACGATATCGCCTTTTGAGATAACCTTGCCAACAGTTTCGCTTGCCCCCCATAATGGTTTGAGATCTGGATGATTGTTTCTATCTACTGGCGTTGGAACGGCTACTACATAAAAATTACAATCTTTGATTTCTTTTAAATCATGAGTACAATAAAATCCACCTTTTAAGGCTTCCTGTAAAAGTTCATCACTGACTTCAAGGGTACTATCATGTCCGTTATTAAGAGCATCAACACGAGATCGGTTCATGTCAAAACCTATAGTCGGGTATTTAGTTGAGAAAAGTCGAGCTAATGGTAAACCTACATATCCGAGACCTAGTACACAAATTTTTGTTTGTTCCATAATTCTTAATGATTTATAGTGTATGCAATTTTATTAAATTTAGTATCATTGTTTTTCCTCTATGAGGTATAGATAGACATTTTGTGATTAATAATATAAATGTGTAATAATAGAGGTGTTTTGATATAGATTCTTTTAAAAACCATTTGTATAAATATGGATATTCTCCTAATGATGGATAGCTAATGAAGCGAGGTGCAAAATAGCATAAATAGAATTTGTACTGCTGCTTGAAATACTTTCTGTCAAAGTTCAAAGTTACTATTTTTAATATTTTGCTTATATGGTATGCACTTTTTTGTTGGCTGGAGGTACTTATTATAGAGTTAGGAGTACAATAGTGCTTGTATGTAATTTGATGGGTAAAATATATATGTTTTAAAACTTTTGTAACATAGAACATCCAAAGCTCATCCTCGTGAATTAATCCTTTTTCAAAAAAAAGATTATAGGTTGTGAGAAAATCTTTCTTTATAAGCTTATTCCATGCATTTATGGGGATGGGGGAATTTAAGTCATAGAACCAATATCGAATACTTTCGTTATTAACAAATTCTGTTGGAAGATTATATTGACTGATATCATACCAATCAATATCAGCATTTTCAGGAAGTCCTTTTGTGTTTCCTTGTACAATTTCGATGGAATCATCTGTTTTTGCGATATCTACTAAATGTTCAATGCAATTAGGCATAAGTTCGTCATCGCTATCCAAATAGTAAATATAATCACCTGTAGCTTTTTCTGTACCAGTATTTCGACTTGCTGATAGTCCTTTATTCTTGGTATGTTTTAAAAGTAGGAAACTGACTGCACCATTATATGTAGATAATAATTTTTGTGTGATTTTGATACTGTTGTCAGGAGTGCAATCATCAACAATAATGCACTCTATGTTTTGATAAGTTTGCTCCATGACTGAAGTAATACATCTTTCAATATAATCTTCTACGTTATAAACAGGAACAATAATGGATATTTTTACATCATTTTGATATTTACAATATTTTTCATCCATAGATTATATACTCCTTTAATTTTTCCATATGAGTTATCAATGGCATATACTTTCTTCCCAAGTAATGTTGCAAGTATTGCCACATGTAATCGTGTAGAATAGATTGTTTGATACTTGTTTACAAATGATATACCTGATCGAATAATGAGATTTTTAAAGTGTTTTTTATATAGGTAATCTGTAATGGAACAGTATGCATTTGTTTTTAATAGATAATCAATTTTTTTGATGTATGGGATAATTCTATTATATATTTTGATAGTAATGGGCAAGTTCTCTATAGTGGGCCAATCTTTTACTACTGCTTCAGGAGGTATTTTGTAATTAGTGTATGTAATAGCTTCTGAATCACATCTTTTATTGAATAGAATACCCTTTCCTTTTTGGGGAGTTGTGTATTTATTGGTATTGAATATTAAAACCAAATCCGGTAATAATAGAGTTTTTACGTTATCATACATTTTAGAAACAAAATTATAAGAATTTTCATCTCTTAAACAAATGGTTATATCTCCTTTATGTTTGGAAAATATCTTGATGTCTTCTTGTAGGTATGTTGGATTTTTAAAGCATACACTTTGAGGTAATTGTATGATAGGGTTTTGGGGATAATTATTTAAAACCTGTCTTCTAAAGTTGTGATGTCTTATCCAAAGATCTCCCCAATTTCCTCCTCCCATAAATATGATTATACATTCTTGGGGAAGTGATTGTTTTTGATAAGTTTCAATACTAGAAGAATATATACATTTATGGTTGATGTCTTTTAGTAAATCTAAAGTAGATTGCCATATCAATACATCTCCAACATTAGTAAAATATGGTAGATCTAAAAGGATATAGTCATTTGTTATGAGTGGGAAAAGACTCTTTTTAAATTTTTCTTTATAAGTTGTTTCCATGAAGATATTCGGGCATACTGGTAAATAATATATTTAAAGTTGTAGTATTTTTTTTGTTTATTATTTAAGAGTGGATTGGTATCTTGAAATTTTTGATATAGAAAACTTTTCATTTCTGCTGTATACCAATGCGCATTTTCTCGATTTCTCAATTCTCCATAAGAGGGTAGAGGCTCTAATTCAGGGATAATTCCTTGGGAAATAAAGTGAGATGAATTAAAACAATATTGAAAATTGCAGTGTTTACCGATAGGACACCATTGAATTTCCTTGTTTAAGTCCTTAAATATATTTTGTTGTATTCCATTCCCATAACATCCTGTCAGGATTCCTGTACTTAAATTTAATTTTCCAGACCAATAGCCAGCATAGCAGTATTCATTCCGCTTTACCATGAAATTTTTATAAGTGAAATCGAATAGAGGAGAATGCATTTCTTTTCCTATTTTTATATATTCTTTTGTTGGAAGGTGAGAATGAATTTCAAATGTGTTGTTTTTTTCTTTTCTGGTCAATGCTACTTGAGGATATGCACCGCAATTTTTTAATGAAATTTCTTTTATTTCTTCCCAATACTCAAGATATTCATCAGATAAGTTTATTTGTAAAAGATAAGAACAACCGGCATTTCTAACCATTTTTATATTATCAAAAAAGGTTTTTAGAAGTCTTTTTTTCTTTAGTTCTACGTAATGGAATGAAAAAGAAATGTGCAAATGGTTATGATATCCCTCAGTTATAGTTAAGAGTTGTTGTATTTTTGATGATAAAGTTCCATTGGTCGTTATATTGACAAAATGTCCTTGTTTAAGGATTTCATAGGTTATTATTGGTAGTTCTTTAGGAATAAAAGTTTCTCCACTTCCTGTTATAGAAATTAAACTTATGCCTCCTAATCTTTCGGGACTTAATGCTTTTCCTATATGTTCAGGTGAATATTGAAATATGGCTTTTTCATTGGTTCTTCTATTCCCTTGAATAACGTAGCAATAGCTACAATGTAAATTACAAGCGGTGATTGGTAATAGACATTCTATGAATCTTCTCATTTTTTTATTTGCAATTTATTCTTTATACTATTTATTACATATTTTTTTTCGTCTATAGATAAACCTATTTTATATATTATAAATGTATTTACTATAAGTGCTGTAGCTGTTGTTATGAATAGCCTTAAAAGGCTTTCGTCTAAATGGGTAGATATAAAAAGAGGAATGGGTAAACAAATTGCTAATATTATGAAAGATTTGCAGTAAACCTCTTTAAAGAATATAAATGGGGAGAAACCTAATTGTTTATAAATAAAATATAGACGAATAAATAATAAACAAAAACTAATTGACAAAGAAATCGTCAATGCAGTTTGTGGTGGAGCTTCTAATTTATATGATATATATGAGAAAGGGAATATAAGCAGATTCATGCCACTGATGATAATTTGATAATTTCTGATGTTTCCTGTCGCTTGTATAGCACAGCTAATGGGATAATTGAAGCATTCAATTAAAGTTAGAAATAAAACGAGTCGGGTTAATGTAATGGTGTATGCAGGAAATTCTCCCAACCATAATGTTAAAAGATAGTTTGTTTCTGCAATGATAGGTACAGTTAAAAATGTAAGTAAGAAAAAAGAGAATTTTCCACCTCTTATAATGAGATTTTTCATTCGTTCTTTATCATTAGCTGCATAACTTTTGATAATTTGCGGGTTAATGGCTGTTGTAAAATTATTGCTAAATTGAAAAACGGCGGAATTTACTTGGTATGCGATGCCATTGGCTGCGTTTATTGCAGGACCAAAAAAAATATTAATTAGGATATTTACTCCTTGATTCTTTAGCATAATAGCTGTTGAACCTAATAGATTCCAGCTTGAGAATCCTAACATTTCCTTGATTAATTTATAATTTTTCTTTTTAGAAATATAAAATATAGAACTATATGTTTGTTTACAGTAGTAGTAATAAAAAAAGAATATGCTACTCGCAGCAATAAATTGTAATATGCTGAATGAAATTAGTCTATCATATGGAGTAATTGTTATCAATAAAGCAATTATAAGTTTGGATAATGCGTCAATGATGCCAATATAAGCATATATATTCATTTTTTCATTTGAAATAATTAATGCTCCGAATGGAGATTGTAGAATACTTGTGACAGCAGAAAAAATAACGATTTGAAAAACAATATTACAAGCAAATATTCTATCAGTTGGAATATTGAGTATATTGTTAATTCCCCATATGCCAATAAGTTCACTTAATATGATAACAATGAGTGATATAAATAAGTGAATATGAACAGAAGTAGAGAAAATGTTTTTGATATTGTCGGTGTTTTTTTCATTTAAGTGAAAAGTTATGAATCTTGTAGTTGCGGTTGCTAAGGAATTATTTATGAAACTGAAAATGACAATTGAACCTGCTAAAACATTGTATAATCCATAGTCTGTAATGCCAAGTGCTTTTAATGTAACTCTGCTTGTATATAAGGATACAAACATTATAAGCAACATGCGAAAATATAGCATTAAAGTATTTTTAGCTATGCGTTTATTGTTATTCATAAAATTGATAAGAATAGTAGGCACTCACTGGTAAGTACTCAACTTAGGGCATACTGTAAGTGTCCAATTGTAAGGACTCACTGTACGGCTATAATGCCCGCAAAGGTATTGTAGCCCACATTGAGTTGTATTTTTGTTTAATAATTAAGTTGTTTTGCAATATTCATAGGCAGAAGTGTCATATTATCCGTTTCACCGGATACTAATTTTCGTAAAACATCCGCAATATATTTAACAGAACGGATTCTGTTCATCTTGTAGCTTTCTATAAATGAGTAAATCAAAGACGTATTTTTAGCGGCTTGTTCCGAACCATAAAACAAATAATTCTTTCTTCCCAAGTAAATTGGCTTCATCAGCCGTTCTGCGGTGTTGTTGTCGATCTCAGCCCGATCATTATTCACGTAACGACGCACAGCCTTCCATTCGTTAGCCGCATAACGAACCGCTTTGATAAAAAGAGTAGCTGCAATATCTTTCGTATCATCAAATATCGGTTTAAGAAGCTGCAAAATTCAGATAAAACAGGTATAGGCCGGTGTTTCCTCTCTAATGCATGTTCTGACTCGGAAAGAAAATGAATCCGGCAATCCGATTCCACCCAATAAAGTTTCGAGATGAATTGAACGACTTTGGCCGAACTGGAATCTGTGTGCAAGGCATCCACAAACTTATGCTTGACATGAGCCATATAACCATAACGGGTGATTCTTTCTCGATCCCGGTCAAATAACTTGTAAACATTATAACCGTCGGTAGTAATGCTCCTAAAGAAGTTCTTGAAAAATTTACGGACGACTTCCATATCCTTCATCTCACCGCTTCCATCTTTCCCACTCTCTCCACGAACCCCACCGGCATATCCACATGGGCGCAGCCCAGCATATCCAGCCTTACCGCCACCTTACTTTTCCCGTTGATGGTCACCAGCTCGCCTTCCAGTCCGGTAAGCGGGCCTTTGATCACCCTCACCTGTTCGCCGGGGGCGAGGGGGGAGGAGCACACTTCGATGGCTTCTTCGGAGTAGTCGAGCATGAAGCGGAAGCGCTCCATCTGCTCGTCGGGGATGACGGCGGGAGTGCTTTGTCCGCGCAGCACCATGTAGCGGCTGACGGACGAAAGGGTCAGCACTTCGGCACGTTCTGCCGGGTCGACGTGTACGAAGATCATCATCGGGATGACCACACGCTCTATCTTTTTGCGGCGGTCGCTCCATTGATGGATTTCTTCCTGCACGGGCAGGAAACTTTCGATGCCCATTGCCGTCAGGCGGTCACGGGTTTTCTTCTCGTGATAGAGACGGACGTAGGCGGCAAGCCAGGATTTCATGTCGGTTGGGGAGTATGGTTTGAGAAAGTGGGAGGGTCGCTCCCGGATACGCTACGCGGTTACCTGTCACAGTTGTCTGCTTGGGTAAACCGAATCTTACGTTTGATTTTGCTGCAAAGATAGATATAAATTTACTAAATACAATAAATTGTTCATTAAAATAGAAAAAATAATGAATTTTTAATCTTTGGATCGTACTTTTGTGAGTTTAATAATTAACATATATTTCAAATTTAATGATTATGGAAAAAAAACTACAAGTTAAAGAGCTCGAATGAATTGCTTAGAGAGTTGTCCGGACAGGTGTTTGCCCTGGTGCGTGAGCTTCCCAAACCGCTCTCGAGGGAGGAGATGCGGGAGATGAAACGGTTGTGCCGCTTCCTGAGTAACACGGTGAAGGATCAGGAGCGGAAGCGGGAGGTGAGAAAATAAATTCGGGTGTTAAAAAAAGCCGGGAGGCGGACGGTGAAAGTGGCGTGTGGGCGGGTGTGGAGGCTTTCCGAAGGGACTTTTACGGCGGTTTTAACATTCGGAAGTGTAAAAAGTTTGTTGTTCTTTTGCATCATGGTTCATTGCAGAGGATGCGGAGTGGCAAGGGTTTTGCTGTGTGCGCTTGGCGGTGGATCGGGATTAAAAACATTAAAATTTAATACTCAATGAAAAGGAGAGAGTTTAAAATTTCCTTTTTCCTCCATGTGTGGGAAAAGAAAGCGGAAGAGATTTCGTTGGAAGAGTTTCATAATGACCTCAGGGGAGCACGCTGGAAGGTGCTTGCCGAGTCGTATCGGCGGTGGATGCAGACGGGGATGACCGAGGAAGCCAAGAAGCTGAAGGGTGCCCTGAATGCAGTGGTGGTAGCCGGCAAGTGCCGGGGCGGACATGCGGCGAACCAGGTGAGCGGGCTGAGCGGACTGGCGCTGTTCGACTTTGACCACTGTCCGGAGAAACTGTCCGGGATGAAGGAGAAGGCCAAGGCGCTGCCTTATGTGGTGGAGGCCTTTGTCAGTATCTCGGGTGAGGGGTTGAAGCTGATTGTGCGCATCGATGCGGAGAATGCCGGGCAATACGCGGTGGCTTATCCTGTCGTCGCCCGTGAGTTGGAGCGCGTGTTGGGGCATCCTTGCGATATGTCGTGCCGTGATTTAGGACGGGCATGTTACGCTTCGTATGATCCGGAGGCGTATTATAATCCCGCTGCAGAGGTGTTTCCGTGGCGGGAGCAGGCGGACGGACTGCCGCAGGCGGAAGGGGAGTATCCTGTGCAGGCGGTGGACGGAGCTCGTCCGGCAGGCGTTGCTCCCGAAGCGGGGAATGGCTTTATGCAGGCTTTCCTGAATGATTTTGATGTCCGGAACCCGTTTGCGACGGGAGGGCGTCATGCGTTTATGTTGAAGTTGGGACGCTATGCCCGGTATAAAGGTTTTTCGCCGGAGGAAATGCGGCTGTTGCAAAAAACAGTGGTTGAGAAATACGCGCAGGCTGATTTCGGAAGCGGAGAGATTGAGAAAACTTTATTCTCTGGTTATCAGTATGCTTCTGTCAGAAAGGCGGACGCTGTCGGGGAAGAAAAGGGCTCAAAGGCTCAAGGCTCACTTTATACCCCTCACGGGGAAGAGGAGGGGGATGATTTGGAAGATCTCTTGTTCGGAAAAAGTGAAGCTTACAGACGACAGGCGCCTTACTTTCCCGAAGAGGTGTTCGAGCATCTGCCCGAGGTGCTTGCGGAGGGAGTAAAGGTGGCGGGCAGCTATCGGGAGCGTGACATGTTGCTGACGGCGATGGTTGCCAACATCAGCGCTTGTCTGCCCGAGGTGCGTGTTTTGTATGATCAGGTGTACTACTCGCCGCACCTGTATTACATGGTGATTGCCCATGCCGGAGGCGGAAAGGGGGTGGTGTCGCTTGCCGGCATATTGCCCGGAGAGATTCACCGGTATTATGAGAAGCAGAACGAGGATATGCGTCTGGTGTATGATAAGGCTTTCTTCGAGTGGGAACTGGAGCTGAAAAAGGCGCAGGCGGAGAAGCGTTCGCCGGACTTTTCGCTGCGTCCCAAAGAGCCTGCCCGTAAATTGCTGACACTTTCGCCCAATGTGTCGAAGAGTTTGCTGATCAGTGCATTGGAGGAGAGCGGCAAGTTAGGGTGCTGCATCAACGCTACGGAGCTGGACATGGTGTCGGGAGCTATCCGCAATGAGTACGGAAAGCATGATGACGTGTTTCGGGCGGCTTTTCAGCACGAGGTGGTTTCGGCCGATTTTAAGGTGAACGGGCGCCAGGTGGTAGCCCACCATCCACGCTTGGCATTGTGTTTCGCCGGTACTCCGAATCAGTTGGCGCGTTTCATACCTTCGTTGGAGAGTGGATTGTACAGCCGTTTTCTGATCTATACCGGACAGAGTGATTGGTGTTGGCGTTCGGCCGCTCCCCGGGCAGGGGGTGAAGATCATCAATCGGTGTTTGCCCGTCTGAGTCACAGGCTGTTGGAGTTACACCTGTTCTTGCTTCAGTCTCCCACGGAGGTCACGTTTACGGCTGCGCAATGGGAGGAGCATACGTCTCGTTTCTCCTCTCACCTGTCTGAGGTGGTGAACGAGCGGGATGATTCGCCCGGGGCGATCGTGCTGCGTCACGGATTGATGGCAAGTCGGATAGCTGGTGTGCTCACTGCTCTCCGCAAGGGGGAGTGTGCCTGGGCGATGCCGCAGTATGTGTGTTCGGACGAAGATTTCCATACTGCCATGCTGATGACGGATGTGCTCCTGGAGCATAGCTTGCTGCTGTCTACCAGTGTGCAGAAGAGTGAAACGAACTCCAAACCTCTGAAGCCTTATTTCAGGTTACGGCCGGTATTACAATCTTTTTCAGGAACTTTTACCTTCGCCGAGATGGTAGAAAAGGCGGTGAAAATGGGAATTCCCCAGTCCACTGCCAAGAGGCTTTTTAAGAAGACTGTAGACTTGGAACTCGTTGTGAAAGAGGATGGAAAATATCGTAAGACTCACCGCAAGTGGGCGTAATGATGCTTGTAGAGTGAGCCTTGAGCCTTTGAACCTTCTCAAAAAGGATAGGGGGGAGGCGAATGTATGAAAAAACTCTTAAGCCTTTTCTGAAAAGACTTAAGAGTTTCTACTAAAAGACTTGGATGTTTCGGGGGAAACGTCTAAGTCTTTTTCACGTTTTTCACCACAGAGGACACAGAGTTCACAGAGGAAAAATTTATTTTCCCCGGAACCGGTTTTTAAATTAAAACTCTGTGTCCTCTGCGTCCTCTGTGGTGAAATCAAGGTTCTCCCAGGTAATGCACAATCAGCCCGACTTCACGCTTGAGGAAGCTGTGGCGGTATTTGTTGTAATTGACTTCGGACAGTGCCTGTGTCAGGGCGGTGTTTTTACGCATCCAGCGGTAGAGTTTCTGCAGGGCGAGCACCGGGTCGAGTCCCGGGCAGTAAAGTTGTGCAAGTTCGGCTTTGGTGTACGAGCGGATAATGAAATCGGCTTCGGTTGTGTCTTCTTCTTTTCTTTGGTTCATAGTTTTGATTATCTGATTGTTATCTACTGTAAATATACGAAAAAATACCCGGAATGCAGCGTGTTTTTATACTCTTTTTTCGTCAAACTTCGTCATCGGTCCTCTTTCCTTGTCATTGGCGCACCGGGGGTGTCGTATCTTTGGAATGTGATTGAAAAACAGATGTTTAACTCTAAAAGAAAGTACGATTATGAGTAAAGAAGTTACGTATTCGGTAGTGGCGCGCAAGAACATGCTGAAGAAGGATGATCCCGCCAAGTATTATGCCCAGGCCCAGGCCAGCGGCGATGTAGGGCTGGACGAGATCTCGACCCGGGTGGAAAAGGCCTGTACGGTGCACTCGGCGGATGTGGTGGCGGTGCTGAAGGCGCTGGAGGATGAAATTGTAGACGGGCTGTCGAGGGGAGAGATTGTCAGGTTAGGGAATATCGGGACCTTTCAGGTGGGCCTGCGAAGCAGGGGAGCGGAGAAGGCAGAGGATTTCAAAGCGGCGAATATCAGCAAGGCGAGAGTGAACTTCCGTCCGGGGCCTGTGCTGGCGGATGCGATGAAGACGCTCAGCTTCAGCAAGGTGAGCACGCGGGCGGCGCAAAAGGGCGACGGCGGCGGAGGCGACGGGGGGATTGTGGATGACCCGACGGCATGATTTTCACCACAGTTTTTCACCACGGAGGACACAGAGGACACGGAGGAGGAATTAAAACTCTGTGTTACTCTGTGGTGAAACAGAGTGGTGAAAATTAAAAAACTCTGTGTCCTCTGTGTCCTCTGTGGTGAATAATGAAACTTAATATAGCAAAGCAACGATGAAGAAGTTACAAAGAATCTTGGAATGGGTGATCGCGTTCCTGATGTTTCTCAGTGGGAGGAATGTCGAAAAGTGAAGGAGGGGGTATGAGGAAAATCGACTTAATCGTGATTCATTGCTCCGCAACGAGGGAAGACCGGTGCTTTACGGAGTTCGATCTGGATGTCTGCCATCGCAGGCGTGGATTCAACGGGCCGGGGTATCACTTCTATATCCGCAAGGACGGGCGGATTGTGTCCACTCGTCCGGTAGAGAAAATAGGGGCGCATGCCAAAGGGCACAATGCGACGAGTATCGGTATCTGTTATGAAGGAGGGTTGGATGCGAGGGGACGTCCCAAGGATACCCGGACGGAGTGGCAGGTGCATTCGATGCGGGTGTTGGTGAAGGCTCTGCTAAAACAGTATCCCGGCAGCCGTGTGTGTGGCCACCGGGATCTGAGTCCGGACTTGAACGCCAATGGGGAGATCGAGCCCGAGGAATGGATAAAGCAGTGTCCGTGTTTTGATGTGTCTGATGATAAAAAATTACATTGATGTTTTAAAATGGAAATTTAACCGCTATAAGAGTTAATTAAATTAACTCTTATAGCGGTTTGGATTTCATGGCATAAGTGTAACAAATAATTAATTCTTCATATTTTATAAAATCATAGAGATGTCTAAGTGTGTTTTTGGCCGTAACCATATCCATAGCCGTACTTTTTGCCGTACCCGTAGTAGCGTCCGTATTTTCCGTATCCATAGTAATAACCGTATTTCCGTTTTTTCATGTCGAGCCCGTTGATGACGGTACACAGGTTCGGAAGTTTGTTGCCCAGACGAAGATCCTCGAGCAGGGTATAGTCGGCTTTATGCGTATAGTCGGCACGGCATACGTAAACGGAGAGGTCGGCTACCCGTGCGATGATCTGTGTGTCGGTGACCAGCCCGATGGGGGCGGTGTCGAGTATCACGTAGTCGAAGTGCCTTTTCAGAATATCGATGGCCTGCACCAAAGCCTGGCGTGCCAGCAGCTCGGTGGGGTTGGGCGGAACTGTTCCACCGGGGAGGATACTCAGGTTGGGTGATATCTCCGAGGGCTGCACCATAGACAGCAGGTCGGTATGCTGCGGATTGGCCAGGTATTGAGTGATTCCTTTCTCTTTGTGCGAAAGGGAGAATACTTTGTTCAGTCCCGGCTTGCGGATGTCGAGTCCCACGATGACTACTTTCTTGCCGAGCAGCGAGAGGCTGATGGCAAGGTTGGTGGCTACGAATGTTTTTCCTTCGCCGCTGATGGTGGAGGTGACCAGGACCACTTTGTTCTCTTCGCCCAGCATGAATTGCAGGTTGGTGCGGATGCCCCGGAAAGTTTCCGCCATCAGGTCGTTTTCGTTTTCGCGGACGGCGATGCTTCCGTGTTTCCCGTCTCCCTCTTCCGCCAGGGGGATGTCCCCGATGATAGGGACGGAAGTCAGTTTCTCCACGTCCGCCCGTCCTTCTATGCGGAACTGGAGCAGGCCCATGACGTAGATGACGGCTACGGGGATGCCTATCCCCATCAGGAGTGCGATCATGTAGACCGTCTTTGTCTTGGGTGAGACGGGACCGTTGTCGGCCATGGCTTCGTCTACGATTTTGGCATTGTTGGCAGTGGCAGCCAGCGCGATGGAGTTTTCTTCCCGTTTCTGGAGCAGCATCAGGTAGAGTCCGGCTTTGATTTCCTGCTGGCGCGAGATGCTGACAAGCTGGCGTTCCTGGGCGGGAGCATTGCTGATGCGGCGGTTGAACTTGTTGGCCTGCCGGTCGAGGTCGGCTTTGGTGATCAGCAAACCTTTCTGAACGCTGTGGATGGTGGTCAGGATGTTTTCGCGCATGGCACGGATGCTGGTATCCAGATTCACGATCACCGGGTTGGTTTCCGAAGAATTGAGCAGCAGGCGGTTGCGTTGGAGCACCATTTCGTTATACTGGCTGATAAGGGTGGACAGGGACTGGTCGGTCAGACCGACGTTGACGGGCAACACGGTGTTGAGCTTGTCCGGAGCGGAGATATATTCGCCTAAGTAGCGTACCAGGTTGAGCTGGGTGCCGTTCTCCACCCGTTGTTTCTCGTAGGCGGAGTTTTCGCTGACGGCCAGTTGGGCATCGCTTGCCAGGTCCGTCAGTCCGGCATCCCGTTTGAAGTTTTCCAATTCCTTTTCGGTACTGAACAACTCGTCGTTGATGATGCGGATGCGTCCGGCGATGAACTCTTCCGTTTTCTCCGCCACCTCGTTCTTGTCGTTGTTGGTGTTCCGGTTGTAGACCTCGATCAGCTTGTTGATGAAGTCCTCGCCCCGGCGTTTGTTGGTATTCTTTAAAGAGACGATAACGATAGAGGTGGTTTTGGACGTCGGTTCTACACTGAGTGCTCCCGCATAGCCTTTGGCTGTCCACAGGGGATTGCTGACAACGGCGGTGAGCGTCTGCGGTTCTTTAACGGTGACGGAGTCGTGGGCAAGCGTAAACGTGAACGTGCCTGCGGGAGTAGTGAGCAGTGCCGGCAGCTTGGAGAACTTTTTACTGTAGGAGCTCTCTCCGATGGTAGCTTTCACGTCGAGCCGGTTGCCGGGCGACAGGGTGAGTTCGAACACGGCCGGCGCTGCTAACTTGTCCGCTTCTTGCGGAGTGAGTCCCACCAGTACCGGCGAATTTTTATAAAGTTCCGTTTCGTTGAAACTGCCTTTGGCTGTATAGGTGGTGTATAGGTTCAGTTCGCTGACCACATGTTTGACCAGCGTTTTGGAACGTAGTATTTCAATCTCGTTGTCGATGTTCGATACCGAGCTGACCAGACCCAGGCCTTCGAGCGCGGTGAGGTTTCCTCCACTGTTGCCCCCTTTCTTATCGTCCTTGATGACTACGGAGGCCGAGATGTTGTAGACCGGAGTGGTCTGCCGGAGGTATAACCATGCTCCCGCCAGGCAGAGGATGATCGAAGCCACGAACCAGGGCCACCGGATGATGTAGCGGAACAGCATGGTGTGGAAGTCTATTTTCTCTTCTTTTTCTTCGTATAGATCGTCGTATAAGTCTTCTTTCATTTTCGGGGTTTCTTTATTTGGCGATTGTAATGATTAAACTGGCAAGCGACACAAGCGTGCCTACCACGGAGAACCAGATGGTGGTGCTGGTGCTGATGTCGGCTGTTTTTGCCTTGGTCTTATTGGGCGTGACATACAGGATGTCGTTCTGTTGCAGGTAGTAGTAGGGCGATTGGACGATATCTGCCCGGTTCATGTCCAGCGTGATGATGTGCTGGTGTCCGTCGGCGTCCTCGCGGATCAGGCGGACGTTGTCACGCAATCCGTACACGGTCATGTCGCCTGCCATGGCAAGGGCTTCGAAGAGGTTGACCTTTTCGTTGCTGATGGTGAAAGTTCCGGGAGCGTTTACTTCACCGATGACAGAGATCTTATAATTGGCCATACGGACGGTGACGATGGGCGATTCTTTGATATAGTCGCTTAACTTCCCTTTGATCAGTGTTTCCGCCTCGCTTTTGGTCAGCCCGCCGATGTGCAGGGTGCCCAGTATCGGGAATTCGATATTGCCCCGGTTGTCTACCAGGTATTGCTGGAGTGCCGGCTGGCTGGTCAGGCTGTTCTGCGCGGCGCTGACGGGAGTCGCTACGGTGAGGTTGAACGGTTCAGCCAGTTCGGGGTCGGTGCAGGACACGACGATGGTGAGTAGATCCTTCGGCATGATGCGTGCATCATAAAGCTTGGCTTCCGCAACGGCACGCTGCGCCTCTCCCGAGTCTTGCAAATAAGGCACTTTCTTGTAGGACTGGCAGGAAGCCAGCAGGATACAGGTTAACGTAAAAAAAAGTAGTCTTTTTGTCATTTATCTTAATTTTAGAATATTACTATATGGGGTGGTTCACCACAGAGGACACAGAGTTCACAGAGGAAGAATTTAAGATCTTTCTATAAACCTGGTAAATAAAAACTCCGTGTCCTCTGTGTCCTCTGTGGTGAACCCTTTGTTTTAATAAGCTTCTTTTTCTCCTTCTAACGCATTTCTTACAGTTTTATATATTATATATAAATCGAGCATGAAGGTCCAGTGCTCTATATACCAGATGTCCCGTTGCACGCGGCCTTCCATTTGCCACAGCTCGTGGGTTTCTCCACGAAAGCCGGTGACTTGCGCCCAGCCGGTTACACCCGGCTTCACAAAATGGCGGACCATGTATTTGTTGATCAGTTGTGAGTATTGCTCCGTATGTTTCAGCATGTGAGGGCGGGGGCCCACTACCGACATGTCGCCCAACAGTACGTTGATGAACTGCGGCAGTTCGTCGATGCTGCTTTTACGCAGGAAGTTGCCGAATCGGGTTTTACGCGGATCGTGCAAGGTGGCTTGCAGGGTGTCGCTCTGTGCGTTTACTTTCATGGAACGGAACTTGTAACACCAGAACTCGCGTCCGTCTTCTCCGCTTCGCTTCTGCTTGAAGAAGATGGGGCCCGGTGAGGTGATTTTGATGGTCAGTCCGACGATGATATAGATAACGGGGAAGAGCGTGCACAGGAACAGCAGGGAGAAAACGATATCGAACGTACGCTTCCTGAAGCGGTTTTCGGTGAAACTGAGAGGCTCCTGACGGATGCAGAGTACGGGCACGTTGCCCAGAAGCTCGAAGTACATCCGGCGTTTAAGATAACTGCGTACGTTGGGGACGCTGAAGAAGCGTATCAGGTGATTCTCACAATAATCGATGATGGGGAGTATCTCCTCGCTGCGGGCGGATGGCAGGCAGCAATATACTTGTTCGATTCCTCCCCGTTTCAGATAATCCACAATCTTGCCGGGTTGTCCCAGATATTTCACTTTTTCGGGAAAGCGGCTGCCGGGCTGGTCGTCGAAGTATCCGATGACACGAAATCCGGAAGTGACATCGTCCGTCATTTGATGATACAGTTCGATGATATTGCTGTTGCTGCCCACGAGAATGATGCTGCGGGAGTTTCCTCCATGCTTGCGGTAGCATTTCAGGAGTCTGCGAAACAGCAGACGGTAGCAGACTAACAGCGTGGTGAACGTGAGATAGAATATCAGGAAGAAACGTGCGGAGAGGATACCGAAGTTTCCAAAGGTGAGGGCGCAGGAGAAGAATAGGGCGTGTCCGGCGCTGTTGCGTATGGCGCGCCATACAATTTGTTCGGGACGTGCTACGCGGCGATGCAGTATGACGCCCGATGACATGTTGCTAACCAGATAGCATAAGTTGAGTAATACTAAAACCTGTGGAAGTGAGTGTGTAAATGGGTCTGCAAAGAATTTACTTCCTAAGAGTGCGTACAGAGATAGAAAGATACCATTCAAGAGAATTAAATCTCCGGCGAATACTATCCTTTTTATAACTTTATTAAACCGCAACACTTGTTTCATATTGTATGTTTAGAAATGGTTCCTAACGACATGTTCTTTTGAATCTTTTTGATATACTTTTGACTCGGAAACACAAAAGTAGATTTATAACTTTTATTTTTATTCAGAAAAACTCCATAATAGTTATGAATTTATTGTTAGTTTCTCCACCGAACTTCCGGGAGCTCCCGGAGTGGGAAGTGACGGTGAGCTGATTTCCACCGTTTGTCTCTATTTCCTTGTCTTTCCGATAGTTTGTATCCAAAGGGAAATCAACGTAGCGCTTCTGATTTCCGAAATCACGGAAATCCTGCCGATACCAACCCGTATAAGTTACGGATGTTCCTTTTGCAGAATCGGCGGGGGCTATATAATCACTCTGAATCAGGATGCCGATACAAATTACATCGCAGTACATCTGAGACAGGTTCATGTCCTGTTCGGATATGTACATATCCCGTTTACAGATATGATTTGCGATAGTCGTCAATGTTCTATTTATTGTCATCTTGCTGTGTGCATTACAATTTGTTCCCTTACTTATTAGGTAATAGAATGCAGAATAACGAAAAGATATAAAATATGGCTTGGAGAGGTTAACTAAACATAAAAGAGGGAGTAGCTTATATAACTACGATGTAAAATTATCGCAATTTGGTAACTCCTGTTTGAGTAATTACATCAAACAGGAATTATGACTAATCTTTCTATTATATGAATAAATTATTTCAAACTGATATTTAAACTGATTATTATCCACTTTATTGGGAAAGAAATTATCATTTTGTTTGTGATATTTCAATTTTTATCTCTACTTTTGCAGCGATAAAACAAACAAATCTGTTCTATTACCTAATAAGTAAGGGATCGCTTTGTTCTATTACCTAATAAGTAAGGGAACCATTTATATCACTCTTCTTCTTCCTTCTTTAGTCTCACGGCAGCAATTACTTTTTTATTCGCATTACTCAGTGTTTTATTATCAAAAGAAGCCAGGTAGATGTATGTCACCTTTTCCGAAGCATGCCCCATGCCGGCACTGATTACTGAAACCGGAACCCCCTTTTGCAGGGCTGTGGTGGCCCAGCTATGGCGTGCTACATAAGAAGTGAGCGGAGTCTTCAGCTTAAGTATTTCAGATATCCGGTTGAGTCGCTTGTTATACACCCTCAGCGCACTCCGGTATTGCTTATGCCCTTCTTCACCGGCTGCGCTAATGACCGGTAGCAGATAGATGGAGTCTGCACAGAGTGCCGCATACTTCCTAAGAATCGCTTTGGCACAGCTTTCTATGATGACCGTAAGTTGCTGACCCGTTTTCTGACGGAAGTAAACCAGTGTTTTCCCTCTCACGTCTGTTTTGCGGAGGTGCACCAGGTCGACAAATGGGATGCCACGCAGATAGAAGCTCAGCAAGAAGAGGTCGCGGGCAAAATCGAGCTTACTGTTCTTACCCAGATCGGCCTCCAGCAGACGGGAGATGATGGAAGGCGAAATAGCCCGTTTGGCGGTAGGTTCGTTGCCGATGAAAACATTCTCGAATAACTCCCGCGTATTGAGTGAAGCCAGGTTTTGCTCGATGGCCTGATTGCAAATGGAACGTAACATGCGCATATAGAGTGAGATCGTATTATGCCTTTTCCCACTCAAAAGCAAATACTGTTCGTACTCCTTGATGCTCTCGGGAGTGATTTCTTCAAAAGTAAGCGAATCTTTTCCTGCAAACTTCTGATAACTGTGCAGGGTGTAAATGTAAGTGTTGGCTGTACTGTAACGACCACCTAACTTAGCCTTCTTGGCTAAAGATTTAATGAACTTTTCAATTTCCATTTTCTTGTTTTTTTTTAGTGTGTTCAACAACAATGATTCTAATAAAAAAGATTTTGAGCGGTAAGGCAGAAAATTTGCAGGAAATTAGTAAAAAATCAATAGCCATAAAGTATAGACGAATGAAAGTGTCATAAATACCCAAATGGTCCGATGAAAAAGGAGAGTAAAAAAGTGTCCCGAATTTGGATGAATAGCCGTTCTTTCGTGGTGTATTAATCAATTAAAAACATGAAATTATGGTAATAGCTTATTTGAGAGTAAGTACGGAAAAACAGTTTTTAGCTAATCAGAAAGAAGAGATTTTGCGATTTGCAGAGAAAAATGGATTATCGATCGACAAGTGGTACACAGAGACTATCAGTGGAAGCGTAAGCACAAAAGACAGGAAATTATCAGAGTTACTGAAAAGGATGCACCCGGGGGATACACTGATTGTAACGGAGATTTCGAGGCTGAGCCGTACATTGCTCGAGATTATGACTATCCTGAATTTCTGTATCAAGAAGCAGGTGGTGCTTTATAGCACCAAAGAAGGCTATGTGTTTCAGGACGACATCAACAGTAAGGTGCTGGGATTTGCATTCGGGCTGATGGCGGAAATCGAAAGGAACCTGATTTCGATGCGTACCAAAGAAGCACTTGCACGTAGAAAACAGGAAGGAATGACTTTAGGCAGAAGAAAGGGGGATACGCCTAAAATTAAATTGCTGAGTGCCAACAAGCGGGTACTAACCAGAGAACTTGACAAAGGAACTACTTACTCGGAACTGGCGGAAAAAATGGGGGTGTCCAGAACAACATTGTTCCGGTTCATGAAAACGATGTATTAGTGAATGATGAACGATTAGGGGAGCCATGATTCACCACAGATTACACGGATTCTCACAGATTAATAATTTATTTTACTGAGAGTTAAATTAAAATATCTGTGTTAATCTGTGTAATCTGTGGTGAATATGAGTTCATTCACTGTTTATCATTTACCGTTCATCGTCGATGATCGTTTATGAAGGCTTTTCAGTTCGAAGGAGAGCATGACCCGGAAGAAACCGATGATCAGGAAGGTGAATGCCAGCATGTATATAACGTAAAGTGCACCCACGGCCGGTTGCCAGAGTATGATCAGCGAACAAATGATGGCAAGGATACCGAAGCCCATGTACCATCCCCACTCACGGGTTCCATAACGTTTCAGGTCCATGGAATAGCCTGTGGCAGAGAAACCGCGGAACATCATCCAGAAAGCGACAATGAACGGTATGACTTCCATGCTGAGCAATGGATAAGCTACCAGGTAAATACCTAAGATCAGGTCGATAATACCTCCTGCGAGATACCATCCCCAGGACGAGATGCTTCGCCGGTTGCTGATGGAAAAGATGATTTCGATAATACCACTGATCAGCATGGAGATGCTGAAGATAACGCTGAGGGCAATGTAACTGCTTCCCGGTGCAAACAGCAGGCAGAGAGCCACGATGATGTACAGAATACCTAAGATAAGAGATAACCACCAGTTTTTGACTGCGTGTTCCATCTCGTCGAATAAAGTTTTCATATCAATTCTATTTTTAGATTATTGTCCCACGTGAACAAAGTAAGCGTACCGATTGTTTAGAATATAGTAAATAAAACTTAGAGATAACAATTATGGCAACAACAAATTTCAAAGGACAACCGGTAAAGCTGATTGGCGAATTTATACAGGTTGGAAAGGTGGCTCCCGATTTTGAGCTGGTGAAAAGTGATTTATCTTCTTTCTCACTAAAGGATTTGAAAGGTAAAAATATAGTTCTGAATATTTTCCCAAGTATGGATACCGGTGTCTGTGCTACTTCGGTGCGTAAATTCAATAAGATGGCAGCGGGATTAAAGGACACGGTGGTATTGGCCATTTCGAAAGACTTGCCGTTCGCTCAGGGACGTTTCTGCACGACGGAAGGCATTGAAAACGTGATTCCATTGTCCGATTTCCGTTTCTCGGACTTTGACGAAAGCTATGGAGTGAGAATGGCCGACGGACCGCTTGCCGGATTGCTGGCACGTGCGGTGGTGGTGATCGGAAAAGACGGGAAAGTGGCTTATACGGAACTTGTTCCGGAGATTACTCAGGAACCTGATTATGAAAAGGCACTGGCTGCCGTGAAGTAATCTGTGTAGGAGAAGATTTAGGAAAAAATAAAGTCCGTGTTCACTCCAAGGAGGTGGGAACACGGACTTTTTCATGTGGAATTGTTACTTCTTTTTAGTCATATCGAAGTCGAACTGTACTTTAGAAGTCGGTACAACCACATCTGCCAGTTTAATCTCGTCGGCATTGAGCTTCATCTTCAACTGATTGTTTTTGTAAGCGAAGCTGCCTTTTTCCGGAGAAGAAATGGTTACGGTTACAGTCTGATCTTTTCCACCTTCTATGGTAGAGGGCAACTGGAGGATCAGCGGTTTCGGTTCGAATGCAAGGTAGATACTGTCTTTCTCTGTATTGAGAGCCGGCTTGTAACCTACTTTGTATTTCACGTCACCGATAGCTTTGATAATGGCTTCTGCTTTGTCTTTGTCACCGATAATAGAGATGATAAGGTCGTCAACCGGCAATTTGTCGAAGAAAACGGTATCATTCTTTACTGTCGCATTGACATCCTGTCCCTTGGGAGTTTCACCTTCGCCGGCATTCTCTCTGCCTGCAAGAGGAGTAATTTGGGTGATCAGTACTTTTCCGTTATAGGTGCCTGCCACGTCATTGGTCGACGGAGGAGGGAGCGGAGAGTTGTCATCGTTGTCACAAGAAGACAAGGTTACCACTGAAAAAGCAATCGCAAAAGCATAAAAAAGCTTGGATAGATTAAATTCTTTTTTCATTTTCTTAAACATTAAATTTGTTACATAAATCAGTCGTTCATCAACCAACTGTAAGGCCTAGGATTTGTTTTTTGATGAATTGTTGATTAACTGGTTTGGTGTACGTACAATAAGTAAATGCAGGGAATATAAAGATACTGCATGGAAGAGGAAAAAAAAGAAAGATTTTTTTGAGGGAGGGATGAAGGCGGAGTTTTACCACGGAGTACCACAGAGTCTCACGGAGTAATAGAGAGTAGAGAGTAATACAGAGTAATACAAAGTTCTTAGAGTTCACTGCCATTCGTTATCGATAGATTAAGTTCACTCTGTGTTGCTCTGTGTTACTCTGTGGTGAATGCTGATTCTTGCTGTGGAGGCACTATTTCTTTTTCTTCATTCCTTTGTAGATAAGGAAGCCGACGATGAAGACTCCGATGGCAATGAAGCAATAGCCCAGTTCGTGGCTGTATTCTGTTACTTTGGCAAGCAGTTGCTCTTCGCTTTCGATGCCGGGGACGGTAGACAGATAATATCCGATGGCGGCAAGGATGGTGTTCCATAGTCCTGCACCTAAGGTGGTGTAGATAAGGAAGGTGTGCAACTTCATGCGGGCGAGTCCGGCCGGGATGGAAATCAGTTGGCGTACTGCAGGGATCAGACGGCCGATGAAAGTGGACAGCGCTCCGTGCTTGTCAAAGTATTCTTCGGCATGTTGCACTTTGGCTTCATCGATCAGGCACATGTGCCCGAAACGGCTGTTGGCGAATTTATAGACGATGGGACGTCCCAGCCAGCGGGCCAGATAGTAATTGATGATAGCGCCGATATTGGCTCCTATGGTGGCAAAAAGCACTACCAGGTAGATGTTCAACTCTTCGTTGACTGCTGCTTTGTAAGCTGCCGGAGGAACTACCACTTCGGATGGAAAAGGAATAAAAGAACTTTCAATGGCCATTAAGAGTGTAATGGTCCAGTAATTGAGGTGGTCTAAACACCACTGAATGAAGGCTACAGATTCCATTTGTTTAATTTAGATTGAATTTAATATAGTTTTGGTTTTTGGATTATTTTTCGTCTTTTAAGAAATCATCCAGTTCACGGAGCATCTGTTCTCCATCCGTTCCCATTTCCAGGATCATGTTCCGAAGCGATTCGAGATTGATGGAGTTGCCACACATCCCGTTGTATTTCTTGAATCCTTCGTGGTCCTGAAGTACAAGGCATACAGAAGCCAGTTGTTCGCAGACTTTGGGATATTCGGGATCTTCCTCCAATACTTGCTCGAAGCAAAAACGGGCATTCTCGAGCATACGGTATTCGAGGCTGTAATTACCGATTTCCATCCATGTATCGGCTTCGGGGGCATAACGGAGAGCCAGTGCCCATTCTGCACGGGCCTGATCGAAGTTGCCCTCTTCCATGTAAATGCGTCCCTCAAGCAGATAGGGTTCTGCATCCTGTGGAGCCAGCTCTTTGGCCAGCCGGCAAAGGCGGTGGGCTTCTGCCGAGTCACCCAGATGGGAGGCACAGACCGCTTTGTTTGAATAGATATCGGACAGTAACGGAGAAGAGCCGTTGCCGCTTTCTTCAATTGCCTGAAGGGCCAGGCGGTAGCTCTCGGCGGCTTCTGCCCAGTTCTCCTGATGGGCATAAGCCAATCCGATGAACATGTAGGTGAATTCGGGAGAGAGCGTTTTATATTCCAGTGCTTTCTGATACTCTGCGATGGCTCCTTCGATATTTTCAAGGTGAAACAGGCTGTGTGCTTTGATGATATGGGCTTCGCCGAATTCTTCATCGGCTGCGATAGCGAAGTCGCAGGATTCTACGGCCTTATCAAAGTCTTTGGTGGCGAACTGACATTTGGCCAGCCCCACCCAGTAAGCCGGGTTGTATGGGTTCTTGTCGATCAGCTTGTTGTAGAAGAAGGTGGCTTTTTCTATATGTGCCGCTCCGGCTGCTCCATAACAATCGGCGGTGGCTGCCAGAAAATCTTCGTCGTCCTTATACAGTTCTATCCCCCGCGTAAGCCACTGTATGCCTTTTTCCGGATAGCCTAAATCGGTATACAGGTAGACAACATCGACCAGGATGCCGAGTTCGTTTTTCTCTTCCTCTTCTATGCTGTCGAGTATTTGGTCGGCATCGTCCAGCTTGCCTTCGTTCAGCAATAGTTCGGCTAAAAGTAGTTTGACGTTGGCGGAGTAGGTGTCAGTGATAAGGTCGGCCACTTCCCGGGCTTTCCGGGGTTGGTTGAGATCCAGAAACAGGTAAGCTTGTTCTACCATGAGGTCGGTATGCCCCGGATGAAGTCCGAGTCCGTACGAAATGACTTCCTGGGCTTCCTTGAACCTGCGTTCGGAGGCGTATTGATCGGCAATATCGGCCAATTGGTCACCATCCATATAGGGAGACTGGTTTTTGGCTTTTAATGTTTCGTATTGCACGATCATATTATGTAATTCCCGCTCTCTTTCGGACGGGGAGTTCTTTCTACCCAATTTAATTAGTAATTATACAGTTAATAATGATTTGATTCGGAGGGAGAAGGTGTGTCGAAACTCACCACGGAGGACACGGAGGACACAGAGTTTTAATTTAAAAACCGGTTCCGGGGAAAATAAATTTTTCCTCTGTGAACTCTGTGTCCTCTGTGGTGAGTTTCGACACACACTCTCTTGCCAAAAAGCTATTTATTGATTTTTCCCCAGGTATCTTTCAGTCCCACCGTGCGGTTGAATACCAGATGACCGGGCGTAGAATCTTTGTCTACATTGAAATATCCGATACGTTGGAATTGCAGATAGGAAAGTACGGGCAGGTCGGCCACGTATTTTTCTATGTAGCAACGGGTCAGAGTGGTCAGTGAGTCCGGGTTGATCATTTCCTTCATGGCTTCGAGAGCATCACAACCTTTCGCCTCACGGATGGCAGCCATCTCGTCACGCGGGTTTTCTACTTTCCAAAGGCGGTCGTACAAGCGTACTTCTGCCGGCAGGCAGTGTGCGCAGCTGACCCAATGGAGCGTACCTTTCACTTTGCGGTTGGCATCCGGCATACCGCTTTTGGTATTCGGGTCATATTCGCAGTAGACTTCGGTCACCGTACCGTTTTCATCTTTCTTGCAGCCTGTACATTTCACGATGTAAGCGTTCTTCAGGCGCACTTCCTGTCCCGGAGTCATGCGGAAATATTTTTTCGGCGCGTCTTCCATGAAGTCTTCGCGCTCCATCCACAGCTCGCGGCTGAACTCAATGGTATGACTTCCGGCAGTGGGATCTTCGGGGTTGTTAATGGCATCCAGTTCCTCAACTTGTCCTTCGGGATAGTTGGTAATGATCAGTTTCACCGGATTGAGCACGGCAGATACACGCGTGGCGCGGGCATTCAGGTCTTCGCGTACAGCGCTTTCGAGCAGGGCGAAATCATTGAGGGCGTCGTAAGTGGTGTAGCCGATTTTGTCGATGAACTTACGGATGGATTCGGGAGAGTAGCCGCGACGGCGGAATCCGCAGAGGGTCGGCATACGGGGATCGTCCCAATCGTTGACCAGGCCTTCTTTGACGAGGATAAGCAGGTTACGCTTACTCATCAGGGTATAATTGAGGTTCAGTTTGTTGAACTCTGTCTGGCGGGGGCGGTTGTCGTCCAGATCCTTACCTTCTTTCAACCAGTCGATGAACAGATCGTAAAGAGGGCGGTGAGGTACGAACTCGAGCGTACAGAGTGAGTGGGTGACTCCTTCGAAATAGTCGCTCTGACCGTGTGCGAAGTCGTACATCGGATAGGCTTTCCATTGGGTTCCGGTGCGATGGTGTGCCACATGCAGAATGCGGTACATGATCGGGTCACGGAAGTGCATATTGGGGCTGGCCATGTCGATTTTGGCACGAAGCACCATGGAGCCTTCCTTGGCTTCGTCGCTATTCATCTTTTCGAACAGGGCAAGGCTCTCTTCGATCGGACGGTTGCGGTACGGACTCTCGATACCGGGTTGGGTGGGAGTTCCTTTTTGTTGGGCAATCTGTTCTGAGGTCTGTTCGTCTACGTAGGCTTTGCCTTCTTTAATCAGAGTGACGGCAAAGTCCCATAACTGCTGGAAATAATCCGAGGCATAATATACGTTGCCCCACTGGAAGCCTAACCATTGGATGTCTTCCTGTATGGCTTCTACATATTCCATATCCTCTTTCGTCGGGTTAGTGTCGTCGAAACGAAGGTTGCACACACCACCATGTGCAGCAGCGATGCCGAAGTCGAGGCAAATAGCTTTGGCGTGCCCGATGTGCAGGTAACCGTTGGGTTCCGGCGGGAAACGTGTTTGTACTCTTCCTCCGTTCTTTCCTGCTTTCAAATCATTTTCTACTGCCTGTTCAATGAAATTAAGGCTTTTCTTTTCGCTTGCCTCTTCGTTTTTTATATCTGTCATATCTGTCATTATTATAAAAGCTCGTAGCTAATAAGTTGCTGCAAAAGTAGGATATTTTTTTTGTATAACCTTATTTCACGGGTATATATCCACTCTTTTTTATAATATCCTGTCCCTCGGGAGAAAGAATAAACTCGAGCAGGGGAGCGATTTGTGCTTTGTTCTTTACGTCATAATAATAATAGAGGGGGCGGACAATGGGATATGTCTTGTTGGTGGCGTTCTCTACGGTGGGGCCGGCATAGTGTTCTCCGTCATATGAAACGGACAGGGTTTTGATGCGTGGAGACACATAGGCGAGTCCTACGTAACCAATGGCACCTTTGGTCTGGCTGACCGACTGGATAATGGCTCCGGTGGCAGGCATGGAAAGGCTGCTGCTCATATAATTTTTGTTTTTGAGGACGCTCTCCTTAAAGAATTCGTAGGTACCGGAAGAGGTTTCGCGGGAGTAAACCACTATTTTGCGGTCATCGCCTCCCACCTGTTTCCAGTTGGTTATCTTGCCGCGGAAGATGTCTTCAAGTTGCCGGCGGGTGAGTTGCTTCACCGGATTGGACGGGTGGACAACAACGGCAAGCGCGTCATAGGCAACGATCACTTCGTCTATGTCCCGTTTGGCAGCTTTGGCTTTCATCTTTTCGCTGAACTTAATGGGGCGTGAGGCCATGGCGATGTCAGTGGTATTATCCAACAGGGCGGAGATACCCACTCCTGTACCACCTCCGGTGACGGTGACACGAGCATCAGGTTCCCGGTTCATGAAGCGTTCGGCTGTTTGCTGGGCTACGGGCAATACGGTGTCACTGCCTTTAATGCGTTGGGCATTGGCATTCAGTGCTGCGAGGGAGAGGGCGGCGAATAAGATAGTTCTAACTTTCATATAATTGAGTTTTGAATTTGACTCACCACAGAGTACACAGAGTACACAGAGTCTCACAGGTCTTTAATCTCTTGTTACAGTATTTTAGAGAAAACGAATTTCTCCGTGTACTCCGTGTACTCTGTGGTGAATCCTGTGGTGGATTCTATATTTATGTGCAAATAAAGCAATAGTGTATTACATTCTTGTTTCAAAACGTTCGATATTCCGCCTTGTAACACAAATGTAACACCTTTGAAACACTTCCTTCAAACGGTATTCACACATCCTTAATACTTACTCTGTTTCTTTGCATCATGAAAATCAGATGGTATGAAAAAGGTTTTTGAAAGGATTATAGAAGGAATTTTGACCTGTAGCGGATTTGTAACGAGTATTACGATTGTGCTGATTGTGCTTTTCCTTTTTACAGAGGCATTCGGGCTGTTCAGCAGTAAGGTTATCGAAGAAGGGTATGTGCTGGCACTGAACAAAGATAACAAGGTCAGTGAACTGACACCGATGCAGATTAAAGATGTTTTTGACGAAGAGATCACCAACTGGAAAGAACTGGGAGGTGAAGATCTGCCGATCCGGGTGTTCCGCCTGGAAGACATCACGCATTACTACTCGGAAGAAGAACTGGGAGAGGCATACGAAAATGCCGGGGCAAAGATTATGGAGTTGATTCAGAAGACGCCCGGGATCGTAGCTTTTATTCCTCAGAAGTTTGTAACTCAGCCGGATGCGGTGCATTTTATAAAGGATAATACCATTTCCGTGAAAGATGTGTTTGCCGGAGCGGAATGGTTTCCCACGGCAACACCGGCACCCCTGTTCGGCTTTCTGCCGCTGATTACCGGTACGCTTTGGGTGAGCCTGTTTGCCATATTGATTGCTTTGCCGTTCGGGCTGTCGGTGTCGATCTATATGTCCGAGGTGGCCAACCCGAAAGTGCGCGGTTGGCTGAAGCCGGTGATCGAGTTGTTGAGTGGCATTCCTTCGGTTGTATATGGTTTTTTCGGGTTGATCGTGATTGTGCCTCTGATTCAGAAGGTATTCGATTTGCCGGTAGGTGAGAGTGGACTCGCCGGAAGTATAGTGCTTGCCATCATGGCATTGCCCACGATTATAACGGTGACTGAAGACGCGATGCGTAATTGTCCCCGTGCGATGCGTGAAGCGAGTCTGGCACTCGGGGCTTCACAGTGGCAGACCATTTATAAAGTGGTGATCCCTTATTCTATTTCAGGCATTACTTCGGGGGTGGTGCTCGGCATCGGACGTGCCATCGGCGAGACGATGGCTGTTCTGATGGTAACCGGAAATACGGCCGTGATTCCGACTACGATTCTCGAACCTTTGCGTACGATCCCCGCCACCATTGCGGCCGAACTTGGAGAGGCACCGGCAGGGGGACCACACTATCAGGCTCTTTTCCTTTTAGGAGTCGTGCTGTTCTTCATTACATTAATCATCAACTTTAGCGTGGAGTGTATTTCATCTAAGGGCGTAAAACGTAGTAAGTAATATGGAAATACTGAATAATACAAGAGCTAAAAGGCGTTCGCAGGGCATCGCTTTCGGCATATTCCGGCTGCTGAGTTTATGCATTGTGCTGATTCTGTTTGCGATTTTAGGGTTCATCATTTACAAGGGTATCGGTGTCATCAGTTGGGATTTCCTTACATCGGCACCTACCGACGGGATGACGGGAGGAGGTATCTGGCCGGCTATCGTGGGCACATTCTATCTGATGACAGGCAGTGCGCTCTTTGCATTTCCGGTGGGAGTGATGAGTGGAATTTACATGAACGAGTATGCGCCGAAAGGAAAACTGGTGAGGTTTATCCGTGTGATGACCAATAACCTGAGCGGCATTCCGTCGATTGTTTTCGGTCTCTTTGGTATGGCTTTGTTCGTTAATTATATGGACTTCGGAGATAGCATTCTGGCCGGTTCATTGACATTAGGATTGCTTTGTGTACCTTTGGTGATCCGTACCACGGAAGAGGCGCTGAAGGCGATACCGGACAGCATGCGTGAGGGAAGCCGTGCACTGGGAGCTACCAAGTTGCAGACCATCTGGCACGTGATTCTGCCTATGGGGATGCCGAATATCATAACCGGACTGATCCTTGCCTTGGGACGTGTGTCGGGAGAAACGGCCCCGATCCTGTTCACGTGTGCGGCATATTTTCTTCCGCAGTTGCCGACAAGCATTTTAGACCAGTGTATGGCGCTGCCCTATCATTTGTATGTGATATCGACCAGTGGCACGGATATGGAGGCACAGTTGCCTTTGGCTTACGGGACGGCTTTGGTATTGATTGCGATCATACTCCTGGTGAACCTGCTGGCCAATGCTTTACGGAAGTATTTTGAAAAGAAAGTAAAAATGAATTAGTGACGGAGTACAACAAAAAATATGGATACAACAGTGAAAATTGATGCGCGTGACGTGAATTTCTGGTATGGTGACTTCCATGCACTGAAGGGAATCAGTATGCAGATTGAAGAAAAATCTGTAGTCGCGTTTATAGGTCCTTCCGGATGTGGAAAATCTACTTTTCTGCGTCTTTTCAATCGTATGAACGATTTGATCCCTGCCATTCGCCTGACGGGGGAAATCCGTATAGATGGTGAAAATATCTATGACAAAGGAGTGCAGGTAGACGAACTTCGTAAAAACGTAGGCATGGTGTTCCAGCGTCCTAACCCTTTTCCGAAAAGCATTTTCGAGAATGTAGCTTACGGATTGAGGGTGAACGGAGTGAAAGATAATGCTTTTATCCGGCAGCGGGTGGAGGAGACCCTGAAGGGTGCCGCCCTTTGGGATGAAGTGAAGGACAAACTGAAGGAATCGGCTTATGCTTTATCCGGCGGACAACAGCAACGCCTTTGTATCGCCCGTGCGATGGCTGTATCTCCTTCGGTGCTGCTGATGGACGAGCCGGCTTCGGCACTCGACCCTATTTCGACGGCAAAGGTGGAAGAATTGATTCATGAACTGAAAGAACGGTATACCATTGTGATTGTGACGCACAACATGCAGCAGGCCGCCCGTGTCAGTGATAAGACGGCATTTTTCTATATGGGACAGATGGTGGAGTTTGGCGATACAAAGAAGATCTTTACGAATCCGGAGAAAGAAGCCACCCAGAATTATATTACCGGACGATTCGGGTAACCTGTGATTTTTCGGCGCAGATCGTCGAAACATGGTTTTATATTGTATATTTGCTTAATAATTAATTTAATACATAGAGTATGGTGAAGTTTATAGAATCAGAACTTGTTCTGCTGAAAAAGGAAATAGACGAGATGTGGACATTGGTTTACAATCAGCTGGATAGAGCAGGAGAGGCTGTACTGACACTGGATAAGGAACTGGCTCAGCAGGTAATTGTCCGTGAGCGCAGAGTGAATGCTTTTGAGTTGAAGATAGACAGTGATGTGGAGGATGTGATTGCCTTGTATAATCCGGTAGCTATCGATCTTCGCTTTGTGTTGGCTATGTTGAAAATCAATACGAATCTGGAACGTTTGGGCGACTTTGCCGAGGGAATCGCACGTTTTGTGCTGAAAAGTGAGGAGCCTATTCTGGATGGAGACTTACTGAAACGCCTTCGTCTGGAAGAGATGCAGAGACAGGTGCTTTCTATGCTCGAGGTGGCCAAACGTGCGCTGAACGAAGAAAGTCTCGAACTGGCAACTTCCGTATTCGCTAAAGATAATTTATTGGACGAGATTAATGCCGAAGCTACAGCGATATTGGCTGATTATATCAGAGAGCATCCCGAAAGCACGCTGTCTTGCCTGAATCTGGTAGGGGTATTCCGTAAGCTGGAGCGTTCTGGCGACCATATAACGAATATTGCCGAGGAAATTGTCTTTTTCATAGATGCTAAAGTCTTGAAGCATAGTGGCAAGGTGGAAGAGCATTATCCCGATAAATAATAAATCGCAAATTTTTAAACAAAAATTAGTGCTACTTAAAAAAATGTCATATATTTGTCTCCTGTAACGGTTCGGTTACAGGAGTTTTTTTTGAAATGATAATAAATCCAAAGAAAAAACAAAAAGATGTTATATGACATGTTTTTATATTTGGTTCATAACGAGAAAAGCACCTATATTTGCACCGTTATCCTGAAAACAATCTTTTTACCTTAAAAAAAAACTAA
>ERZ791737.60-NODE-60-length-152462-cov-20.173942_pt1 | contig 152462 bp, 106 predicted proteins | sample MGYA00510042_ERZ791737 | MGnify/ENA primary metagenome ERZ791737 (study PRJEB30046, sample SAMN00791965) | human gut metagenome | study: EMG produced TPA metagenomics assembly of the A metagenome-wide association study of gut microbiota in type 2...
CCCCTCCGCCCTACGGGCACCTCCCCTTTCAGGCGGAGGAATTTAAGATACTCCGCTAAATTATCATTTATAATCCCCTCACCGTCTTCATCAACTGTTCCCCCAACCCGATCGTATATCCTTGCGAAACAAAGACTACCCGATTGAATGTATCGGCAATGATGAATATCGGCAAGGAATCTTTATTCTTTAGCTTCATGCCTTCCGCTATCTGTCCGGCAATGCCATCCGTATCTATACCATATATAATAGTAGACGGCAAGTTGGGGAATGCCTCTTTACTGAATTTTCCGGATGAAGCCTCATCCGGGAAGAGCAATACCATCTTCCGTCCCCATTTCTCCAAATCGGCCTTGAAAGCAGCAATATCCCGCAATGCATGGTTCGTTGGCTCCTGATTGACACCCAATATCCCTACGACGAAATAGCCACGTCCGCAGGCTTGCAACAAACTTTGTTTGGAAGAAGGCTCTGCACCCTCCAACGGAGTAAACAGAGACTCTGAATTGAAGTTGCCGATAACCTGCACCTCATCCATACTTTCGCGCATCACCAGATCAATCTCTGTGCTCTTCTCCGGCACAATGCTGAAGAATGTAGCTTTGGAAAGCACCGCACCACTGGCCAGTCGGGTACCGGTAACCAACACATACTCCCCGGCATCCAGCGCTGTTCCTTCTTTCAGCAAATTGCTCCATGTGGCACCGCCACCCATATCTATATCACCTTCATCATAAGCCAGCAACTGCAAACTGCCCTGCGGAGTTATTTTAGAAATAGTAAAGTGCGAATAATATTTCGGATTATCCAACGAAGGAACCGGAGTATATTTAGCAACCAGTCTGCCTTTGGGCGCAGAAGCCTGCACGGCAGCTCCGAAGTTCACATCGACCAGGGCGTCATCTATTATCAGCTGTACCTTGCCGGTCACCTCATCGATGCGTGCAGGAATACCCATGCCACGCGCCATGGAAACAAAGAAGATATCACGGCTGTGTGCATCCGCTACACGTGCTTTCCATACTCCTGCAGGAGAAATGGGTGCCCCTCCCAAATTGCAATCCTTGTCTACCCGGATGTTCTCCGTCACCCATGCAACCAGCTTCATCGGGTCTGCCACATAAGCCTCGGCATCTTCCTCCGGCACGACCTTGGTGAAGAACGATTTATACGGTGTCAGCATCTCATTGCTCACCCGCGGATTGCGGACATATCTGCGGAAATATTCGGCGTTCGTACGCATGCGAGATTGCATGTGGTCTATCAGCACTTCCAGGCTAACGTCCCGAAGATCTTTTGCCGAAATACGCTGCAAAAGGTCGATGCCTCCTCTTTTCGACTTCTCGGAACGCAGGCGCGCCATAAAATCGGTAATGACTTTATGATTTCCGCGGGAAGCAACCAGTATCTTTGCCACCGCGTCTTCGTCCAACTTATATTGCTTTGCAAAGTAGCGTGCCGTTTCATCAGTCATGAACATGGCCACATAGGCATTGCGGATAGAGTCTTCCTGAGCCATGCGACGGTCGTTCTCAGCCCGTTGCTCCGGAGTTACTTCGGGCAGGTTCGCACTTTCCACCGGGGGAACAATGTCGAAATCGACTGCAAAAGCATCGCCTGCCTTTTTATCAAGAGTCACCGTCAGTTCCGGCTGCTTACCGAAAGAAAGTTTGGCAAAGCCGAAGCGCCCGTCTTTCGAAGCCCATACCAGCATATCCCCTTTTCCGGCAGTCAGGCAACAGACTCCATTTGCATCGGTCTGTTTCGTGGCTACCGTATAGAACTCAGCATAATTATAAAGCTTGAACTCTACGCGTGCATCGGCAATGGGATTTCCTTGTTCATCCTTCACCGTGACGGAAGCCTTGGCGGACGGAGCATAGTTGTCTATCACATTGATTTCCGTATAATTGGGAGTAACCATCATCACTTCCTCCGCACCTTCGTAACGGCCGAAGACCTTGGTATGCATCAGCATACCCCGGCTGGCCGGCGCATTGAACCAACCCAGATTGAGCACCGGTTCCGGTTCGCAAGCACCCAGGAAGTACCACTTTCCGTCGGCCCAAGCCTCTACCCAGGCATGGTTGTCGTCGGTATGCGCCCAACGGGGCGTATATACCTGCCGTGCCGGAATGCCTACCGAACGAAGTGCGGCAACCAGCAACGTCGATTCTTCGCCACAGCGTCCGTAAGCCGTGCGCACTGTTGCCAGCGGCGAACTGGTACGGGCATCGGAAGGGGTATAAACAGCCTTCTCATGGCACCAGTGGTTCACTTCCAAGATGGCATCGTAGAGCGAAAGAGACTTCACACGATCTTTCAGTTCCCCGTAGAACACGACCCGCGCACTATCCAGATTCTCATTATTGACCCGCACCGGAAGCACGAAATGCCGGAATACCTCTTCGGGAATAGCTTTCCCCCAAGGCATTTCCTGCGCGGCCTGCTGCGCTGCGCGCACATTCATCAAATGGAATTCACCGGAATAGTCGGTGATATCGGCCAGAGGCATATAGGCATAAAGAAACTCAAGCGCTTCCCGCTCATACGCCGACAAGTCCGTATTGAAGATGGCAAACAAGTCGCCCTGCGTCAGCAAAGCCTGCTTCTGCTGAAAGTCTTGTTCCACGCGGGAACGATAAGAGGCATCCGTCATAAAATGAGAGTTACCGCAAGCGGCAAACAAGCATATCAGCCCCAGGATTCCGAAAAGTCGTGTAATCTGTTTCATAATGTAGTCCATTAAGGTAGAGGACACAAAGTTAAAGAATTATCTGATATTCTACTTCAGATGTATCACCAAAGTTGTGTCTTCGGAGAAAGTGAAGCGACATTTTTCGTAGGACGGCGGGCCCATCACGCCCTGGGCATCATTACTGAAGCCGAACTTCTCGGTAGGAATGCCGAAGGCGGCAGTATCCAGTTTCCCGTTGCCGTTCTCGTCCTGAAACAAAGAGATGGCGTAGCTGCCCGCAGGAAGTCCCTGACAAGGAATAGAAAGTACTTTGTCCTTTACATCTACCCGGAAAGCCGCCAGAGGCTTCTTCATGAAGTTTTCTTCCGAGTTGTAGATGGCGACATAAAGATGTCCTTCCGCCTTTTCGATGTCGCGTACTTCAACTGTCAGGTTCTGTGCAAACAGCAGCTGGGCTGCGCCATGCAATACAAATACTAAAAAGATAATCATTGTTCTCATTTTCGTTGTTTTTTAAAAGATTAATAATAATATGATACAAAATTACAAGTCATAAAAGCAGGCGTTATTTTAGGGTACCTCAGTCGTATACAGAGGGTATCTCTGTCGTATACTGAGGGTACCTCTGTCGTATACTGAGACTACCTCTGTCGTTACCTTAGACCGCCTCATCATTACGCATTGATAGTCAGCATATTAAAAAGTACATATTTCGCTGTTTTGATAATCAAGGCATTTCCTCCTTACATCAATATATTCAGACAGAAAACAACAGGGATTCCTCTGCATTTTAGAAGTTGGATACATCGTAAGCCGCCTTCTTGCCCAAAGTGATGAATACTCCGACGTAGAAGAAGTGATCGCTGGATGCCAGTACGGCTTTGTTATCTACCTTTCCGAATTCATTCTTCCGGCACAGTACATTGGTGGCAGAGGCATGGATAATCACCTTTCGGCTTGCCAGGAAAGTCAGTCCCAAATCGAGGCTGTTATAAGGTTTCACCTCATCGTTCATCAAGCCGGCACGTGCCGGATTATGGTAAGGACGCCCGCTGCTGAAACGATCCGTCACACTGATGATGGAATGCAAACGGGGAATGGAGTACTTCACTACCGCAGCTGCATTGTGGCGGGTAGCATATTGGGGCGTAGTCAGTTCAGTATACTCCTGATACTTGCGTTTGGAGATATTGTAACTGTACGAAAGCTGGTATTCCACATTCTTCAGCAGAGCCCGATCGCGAAAGAAGAGGTCGATGCCCCGGCTACGCCCGTAACCGCCGGAAGTAAGAAGAGAAGTTCCCGCAGCGGCATCGGCATCCATACCGGCATTTTCTTCCACCAATGCCAGACGGCTGTAGTCCTTATAATAAAGTTCGGCTTTGTAGAATCGTCCTTCGTGGTCGTACTGGGCACCCAGGTTATACTGCACGCATGCTTCGGACTTCAAATCGGGCTGACGCACCAGATAACTGTTCTCCGGCAACTGCGTATAGCGCCCTATGATAGCCGAAAGCATCACATCTCCCCAATAATAATTCACCGCCAGCCGCGGAGAAAAGTTCACCTTCCGGCTCCGAGAAGCATATTCCGTACGAAAAGAAAGTTCCGCTTTCAGTTGTTCCAACGGATAGTAAGTGGCAGAGACGAATCCTGCACTGACGGCAGGCGACATCCGGTTACGGTCGTCTACCACGGACAAGCGGTAATGGTTCTCGTAACGGCGGATAAAACTCTCCGCCCCCATATCCAGGCGGAAAGCCGGAGACAGCCGTTTGAATACTTTTGCCTTCAGGTGCAATTCCTGCTGCCGTTCCAACCAATCATCTCCTGCCGCTGCGGCACCAGCTATCTTCTGCTCATAGAAAGAATAAGCTGCTCCTGCAAACCAATTCCAATCTCCCGAAGTGCGTCGACGGAATGTAGCATTGATATAGACGTTGTCCTCTCCCAGACCGAAGATTCTGCGGTTGCTCCCTTCGTAAGTAGAAAAGTCCGTGCGGTCGTATTGTGCATAAATCTTCAGTGCAGTCGCTTCGTCAGGGGTATATCTGAACTGTGTGGCTCCGGAGAACATCCGATAGGGCTTCTCAAAGTCCCTTCGTCCGGAGTAAACCTTATCGTATAAACCCAAGTTCTGATAGTTCAAGTCCACCGAGAGCGAGCCTTTATCAAAAGTGCGTGTGCCTCCGCCACCTACCCCCACCACAGAAGCATTCACCCCTATCTTATTGACTTTGCTATAGTCCTTCGTTTCCAGCGGCAGCACTGCCGAAAGCGCTTCGCCATACTCTTGCGAAGCCCCGCCAGATGCCAGGTTTACCCCACTGAACATAAAAGTGGAATAACGGCTGCGGGCCGGGGTGTTAATCCCGGTAGAAGTATATGGATTCAGCACATGCATCCCGTCTATATAAGTCTGCGTCTCGTAACTGCTTCCGCCGCGTACCAGCAATTCACCGCTTTCGCCCTGCACTTGCGTGCCCGGCAGGGTTTGCAGTGCCTTATACAAATCACCGTTGGCACCGCCCACTGTCACCAGTTCCACGGGACTCAAGTCACTCCACCGGCTATTGGCGGCAGGCGTCCTATGCCCTTTCACCACTACTTCTTCCAAGCCTACGCTGTCAATGCTGAATTTCAGATGCACCGTGTCCGTCACCGCCTTCTGTGCTGCGGAAGGTTGTACAAGCAGCCAACTGCCTAAAGCTAAAAAGAGAATTCTTCGTTTCATATCCATACGTTTGTTTCGTTTTCCATCGGCAAACATAAAGGAAGAATTCCGGGCAAAAAAATATCCGGGACAGACAGCCCGGATATGTGACGAATGACTAGCACCGTGTGACGAACGGCATATTTCTGTGACGAATGACTAATCTCCTATCTTGTTTTCTATCAGCCTCTTCACCTCTTTAGAGTAGGCTCTGGAAACGGGAACTTCCTCCTCGCAACCTTCCAGCCGCAAGCGATATCCCTGCGAATTTCCATCCACTTTCACCACCTGACGGACGTTCACCAGGAAGGCGCGGTGACAGCGAATAATGAAAGGACAGGCAGCCACCGCCTCTTCTGCCTGCTTCATGGTGACGCGCAATAATTTCTGCACGATCTTTCCGCTTCCGGCCGAACGATAGTTCACCTTTATATAATTCCCTTCTGCCTCTGCATACAGGAAATGACCGGCCTCCACCTGCAGCATCTCTTTCGCGCCGCCCGAGAAAGTCAATACCTCGGAAGCTACTTCTTTTTCTTCCCGGGAAGTCTCCGCATCCCCTGCCGATATTTTCTTTGAAAGATGGAAATTCATCTCCGTTGCTTCCCTCAGATTACGGGTCAACTGCAAATTCCGGTTCCACATCGACAAGAAGATAGTAGGGAAAGGGGCAAGCACTGCCACCCAAAACAAAGTCAAAAGAAACAGTTGCCAATTCAACCACATTCCCCACAACCATGACTGGTAGGCCCAGACACCCACAGCTATTAATAGAAGGAGCAGAAACAAATTCAGTACATACTTGCCCAGCGTCCAATTCTCTTCCTTATAATAAGCAGGAAACAGCGCCGGCAGCAAGTAAGTAAAAATGCACGATGCAACCACCGCTATAAGTGCAGAGCCTAAAGCTACCACCAACTTGCTCCCCTCTATCTGCGATATGCCGAACGGTTGAAGCAAATAAAGTATCAGGAAAATAATAACAGAAGGTATCACCACTGCCTTCCATCGTTGATAAAGCACGGGATATGGGCTATGTAAAAGTTCTGTCAGTTTGTTCATTACTGTTACGCCTTAATAAGTATGAGGCAAAGATATGCAATAATTTTGTTATACGCAGATTGCAAAAACCACTATTTTAGAGAAAAAACAAACAGAAAATGAAGATTTTTATGTTGTAGAACATATTTTCCAAGAACAATTCGTATCTTTGCAGCGTTATAAGATAAAAGAAAAAGATGTAGAACCCGCTTTCCGAAACGCGGAAGGCACAATACTAGACGATTATGAAAAAGAATGCAAATGAAATTTTTATGTTACAGTACCGTATCAAACGTTATCAAGCAATGGGAAACGGAACTATGTGCCAGGCTTTGAATGGCAAACTTCAAAAACTGCTTGCAAAGCAGTCTCACATCACCATGTAAACATCACCTTTAAATAAAATGAATAAGGGCGGAGAACCGGAAAGTTCTTCGCCCTTTTCTTTTTCATGTACCTTCAATATAAGATTAAGTAGAGACGATATCCTTCCCGAAAGGAGTCAATGCCAATGCAGCCAACTTGAAATGCTGCATGCCGAAAGGAATGCCTATAATAGTAATGCACAGCAATATTCCGAAACCCAAATGCGAAAGGCTGATCCAGATACCTCCTAAGAATATCCATACTACATTCATCAGTACATAAAGGCAACCGCTCGAGCGCTCTCCGCTACGTACTTCTTTGCCGAAAGGCCACAAGGCAAGTCCCGCCAGCTTCAACGTCTGCATGCCAAAAGGAATGCCGACAATCGTAATCATCATTAACAAACTGGCTATAAGGTATTCCACCGCAGTAAAGATACCGCCGAATACCAACCACAAAACATTCATCAAACATCCCATCGCATTTCATTTTTATAGTTTTCAAATGCAAATATAGCATTATATTTACATACCTACCACAAACTCGCTTTGTATTTTCACCTCCTTGCCATCAGCTGAAATGCCTTGCAAAGTAACGACATACGTCCCATTCATATCAGACGTATAGAAGTTAAGAGTACCCGTGGCAGGAGTAACTTCAGGATTCCAATAAAGGGTATGGCGGAAATCGGGTATACGGGATTTGATTTGCTCTTCAGAAGAATATACCGGCGCTACAAACATCGGTCGCCTTTGCGGGAATTCATACGAGAACATCTGTGAATTCTCATCCAACCGCATATCAGGGAACGTACCTCTATGGGTGATGAGCGAGAGAATGCCATCATACAGTTCGCCGCCAAAAGTATATTTTCCGGTATACCGATGTATATAATGCAACAAGCGGGCATCATAATTCAAAATGGCCTCATGATCCATAACCGGAACTCCATCCAGCAATACCAGTGTTTTCAGATTACTGAACTGCTTGACATCCGGCTGAAGTATCCGAATGGCACTTTCACCACCTATCTTACTTACACGTACTCCTAAAACGAATTCTGTAAACGCTTCACGCACGGTGTTGAAACGGACATACTCATCCAGGTTGTAAGTAGATGTGGGCAGAAAGTCATGCAGTTGTTCTAATATTCCCCGCTTCTGTACAGAGTCCACCGGCAAGATGGAATGCATCTGTGCACCAAAGCTACGCTCTATCAGGGCATCTTCATGGAATGACAAGCGAACTTTAGGAAGAGCCTCCGACACTATCCCGGCAAAAGGCGAAACAAGTTCCAGGCGACATGCACTTTTCTTATCGGGCAAGGCTGTCAGTACAATCTCCTGCATATCTGTTATTTCGGTCGTATAGAAAACATAAGTACCATCGGATTGGGGTTGCCCGGCAAAAACACGGATGTCTTCACCTACACACGACAAGTTAGCATTTACGAAACCGTCAGAGGGGCCTACCAATTTTCCGGTCACAATGTGTCCCTCACATTCTGCAATGAAATGCTTGTCGGAAGCACGGCTGCCTCCCTCCTTTCCACCGGTTTGTGGAAGGAGACCGGACAACGTGCAGTCTTTTCTTACTACAGACAATGTCAGTTCCCTGGTGCCGGCAGGCAATTCGGGCAGTGTCAAGGTTACTTTGCTGCGGTTTCCATATATCGGTTTATCCGTCAGCAAGCGCCCCTGCAAAGAGGTCTGAGCAACGGAAGCCTTTGAAATGGAATCGCTTATAAGCTCCACATTATCTTCCTCTGTAGCCTGAACGGTATTCAGCAGTGCAATGTATTTCTTCGGGAAACAGTCTGCCGGACGGTTTCTCATATAACGTGTGTATGCCGTAAGCTGATAAGCTCCCGTATGCATAGTTTGGGGAAGCCTGATACGCCCCCATCCGTTTCCGTTCTGCAAGTCTATCTTGCCTTGCGCATAGACCTGCTTCGTATCGCCAATTTCTACATAGGCCACCTTGCTCAGCAGGCTTGCATGAGACAACGAGTCTGTGACACAAATCTTTATCCACAAATCTTCTCCCGCCAGGTAGCATTCCTTATCTGTATACACACGCATGGATTCAACAATCTGAGCGTGCAATCCCAAGACAATAATCCAACCAATGATGATAGCTATTATTCTTTTCATGTCATTCAGTTATTAATTAATTTCATCCGGCCAGAAAGAAGGCTTTTCAAGGGTAGCACCCAACTCGCGCACGTCTGCACATTCTTTCGGAACCCAATAACAAAATTCCCTTCCAAAACTACTCCAGAAAGCAAGACGAAATCCCATTGCATACAACTCGTCATCTGTGTATTTCAATACTTCTTCTCCTTCCATAATTCTACAATTAAGCTGATTATCGTATTGTATGTCTTTATTGGAAATATAAAGGCGGTGTGTTGCCACATTCATATTAACACCCACATAGCCAATCACTTGTTTGTCAGGATCGCTACAAACAATATTTGTAGGCAATTCCGATGGTTGGGGGGTAAACAGTCCACCCATCCCTTCATTAAGTTTCACTTTCTCCTGATAATATTCATACTCGCCTTTCGATAGCTTACGCTGCTGTATCAAGGAACTGTAATAGCAAGAAACCCGGTGATCGCTGGCTGCTATAGAATAAAGCCGTTTATTCTCCAAACGGTTGCCAATGCTCGATCCTGTAGTACCGACCAGTGTTTCGGGCGAGCTAGCATGACACCATCCAAGCGCATAGGGAGGTTTGCTATAAAGAATCACATTACCGGTCAACGGGTCATAAAACCACACAGTGCTATATTCCGCTCTCACTTCCCAATCTTCTTCATAAGTCCACATATAGTATGCAGCCTCCTGGCTATGGGTAGCAATCTTGATGTGGATATCTCCATAACTTTCCGGCTGCTCAAAGCTAACGTTGTCTATCCCCTCTGTCACTATCGGTTGCTGAGGTTCGGAAGTATATGTATCTCCGTCATAAACTATTTTCAGACTGTAGCCGATATCCTTGCTCAGTGTACCGATGTCAACCTGATATTTCCCTTGCCCCAAAGCAACTCCATTGAAGCACGAACCGTCACTCCCCACTACGCTGACTTCTGCATTTACCAGATTATAATCCGGAGGGAGCCCTTCGACATTCAGGGAGAAACTACGACTGAGAGAGAATACGACAGCACTATCCGACACGATATTTCCCTCAACAACAAGCAGGCTCTTATTATTATCCGACAGATGTGCATCGAATTCATCGACACAATTACCGATAATGAGCCACAGTAAACACATCCATATTCCTATGCTTATTTTGTTCTTCATACCTCCTTAGAATTTTATGTTGTAAGTAATAAAAGGAATGGGAGCGCCGAAAATAGACATCTTGTATCCTTGAATCTTACCTTTCTCAGATACGTAATAGATGGAATAGGCGTTTCTTCTTCCTGTCAGGTTATAGACACCAAAAGAGATTGAGCTATGTGTAAGCAACGTCAGATGGTGGCTCGGCTCGATGTTGAACGACAAGTCTATACGGAAATAGTCGGGAATGCGGTAACTGTTACGATCGGTATAATAGACTTGCATTTTTTTCAGGCTCTGGTCATAATACTGTCCGGCAGGTATGGTGGTGGGACGCCCCGTACTGTAGTCCATATTGAACGACATGCTGTAACGGCGGGTAAACTTATAGTTTCCTACAAACTTGAAGTCATGCGGCTTGTCATATTCCGTCGGGTACCAGTCTCCATTATTGATGGGACGGCTTATACGCGGATCATTCTGTCGCAGGAAGGTGCGCGAGTAAGTATAACTCATCCAGCCATTCAGTTTCCCGGCCGGCTTCTTCACCTGGAATTCTACACCATAAGCATATCCCTCTGTATTGATGACATCCGTTTCAAGGTGATGGTTCATCAACAATTGGGCGGAACTGCGATAATCCAGATAGTCGGTCAGTTTCTTGTAATATCCTTCTACGGAGAGTTCCAGCACTTGTCCCGGTGTATTATAGTAAGCACCTGCCGCTATCTGCCAGCCGCTTTGGGGTTTGATATTAGGATCGCTCAGTTTCCAGGTATCCGTGGGCGACATGATTGTTGTATTCGACACTTTATGAATATATTGGCGCATAGTATTGAAACCCGCCTTCACAGAAAAGTCATCAGTAAATGCATACCGACCGGATAGTCTGAACTCCGGTCCATGATAGGTTTTAATTATCTTTCCGCTACCTGCCGTAATAGAGTCTGTCACTGTAGTGGCAGAAGGCAGCATACCTGCTTCATACGTATAGTAAGTACGGGGGCCCAATGCATTGAATATGGAGTAACGTATGCCTGCATTTACGGAAAGTTTGGAAGTAATATCCCATTGATCGCCCACATAAACGGCACTCTCCAGCGCCTTGTCTTGCTGAAGTTCATCCCGTCTTACCAGGGAGTTTGCCCCCAAGGGTTCGTAGGTTCCCGAATTTACATTATAGAACTGACTCATCAATCCGAAGTTCAATGTATGATTATGGCCGACACTGTAAACAAAGTCTGCCTTGCCAAACCACTGGTTGATGGCAAAAGACAAACGTGCAGCAGCAGGCTCTTCCACCGTTTCATCATTCCGGTAGTCATAGTGGTCATAACCGAAAGAGAAGTTGGCAGTCAGCTTTTCCGTAAAGATGCTTCGCCAATTCGCCGAGAAGTTCATATTGCTATAAGCATACTTCTCGTTATTGTTAAAGGCAAAACGGTCGTGGCTATAATAACCGTAGACATTCAGTTTGTTGCGTTCGTCTAAAGTATGCGAGAAGACGGCGCCCATATCATAGAATCCGGCTTTCCCGTCACGATATCCACTCTTTTCGGGCAGCGTCTTCATAATCCAGTCCGAATAGGTGGTGCGCCCGCTCAACAGGAGGGATGTTTTTTCTTTTATGATAGGAATTTCAAGGTTCAACTTACTGGTGACCAATCCGATGCCGGCCGAACCTGTAAACTTCTCCTTACTTGCCTCTTTGCTGGTAATGTTCAGTACAGAGGCAATGCGACCGCCATACTGGCTGGGAATGCTGCTCTTGTAGAGTTCCGCATCCTTTATCATATCCGAGTTGAAAGCCGTAAAGAAACCGAAGAGATGATTCGGGTTATAAATCGTTCCGTTGTTGAGCAGTAACAGATTCTGATCGGCAGCACTTCCGCGCACATTATACCCGCTGGATGCCTCCCCCACAGTTTTGATACCGGGAAGGGTCTGTATCATCTTCAGCACATCCACCTCGCCCATCGCTGTGGGAATATTCTTCAGTAAGGCCGGCTGGAACTTCTCCATACCCAGCTGGACGCTCTTCACATTTTGCACGCGCCCGGAGACGACAAGTACCTCGTCCAGCATGTGATTTTCTTCTTCCAACTCTATGTGTGCGATGCCATCATTATAGGCCATAAACTGCCGGCGGGTTTCCTTGATGTTCATTCCGCTAATTTCAATAACATTGTATCCTACGGGCAGTTCAATCGTGAATTCCCCCTGACTCCCGGTAGTAGTAGCCACCCACGGTTCACGGTGCACGATGTTGATACCGGTCAGACTCTGTCCGGTTTTAAAGTCCGAAACTCTTCCGGTCAAGGTTACCGTGTTGCCGGAAGAAGGTTTGTACTTGTCTCCTATCTCATAAACTCTGTTTTCAGAGGAAGATTTGACTATAGGTATATAGGAAGAAAGCTGCTCATCATCAGTTCCGGGCTTCTCTCCCCTCAGCACCGGAGGCAGGGAAGTGGCAAGGAATATATCGGGCAAGACAAATATCTTGCTTCCATAGACTGTCACTTTATAAGGAGTAGTGGCCAGCGCTTGCCGTAAATGTTCGGCAGTAGGTTGCTGAGTTTCTGTCCGCTTCACTTTAAAAGGCTTTGTTATAGTGGTATAGATGTGGCAGGAAGTGCTTTTTTCTACAGCATTTATCAACTCAAAGATAGAGATACTGTCCGTAACTGCCTGTTGCTGCTGTGCAAAGGTAACCAAAGGAAATAGTATAAGAAGTAAGGTTACTATATACTTAAAATTGTGTGCTTTCATATTCATTTCTTATGAGTTAGAGAATCGGCATATTCCGTTAACAGGGTCATAGCCTGTGCACGATAGTCTTTACTGAAGTTCAACTCGTTCTTCCGGCAATAGGCTTTCAGTTGTTTCTTATAGGCAGGAAAAAGTTTCAGGAAACCGGAACGGGAAGTTACCGTATAGTCGGTTCCGTCTTTATGAATACTGAAGTAGATGTTTTTCTTGAATTGATTGTAATAGCGGTTCTCCTTCTTGGCTTGCGTATCAATGGTAGTCACAACATACTGCTTCAAACTCATTTGCGGGCTTTCGTATAGCAATGCAGCATAACTGTCGCCGTATGGCACAAACTTCTGACCGTCTATGATGAAATACTCCACTTTCCGCATATCCGCCTGCAGCAGAATCCGCTTTTCCGGAGTAACCAGAACCAAACTTTTTTTATGAGTATCATAACGAAGCAGCAAATCGGAGTAAAGCCATCCCTGATAACAGACAGCTCCCTTACGAAATTCATCTGTATCCCAATAAGGATGATTAAGATACCTATTCTGATTGTAGCTCACCTCTGCTTTACCGGAATAAAGGGCAGCGTAATCTCCCGCTACTTTTCTAAACTCATCGAAAACCGTCTGCTGCGCATAGGCCGAAGGCAAAATAAAAAGAATGCCAAAAAGCATAAAGATCTGTATTTTTCGCATAGGTATAAATTATTATAGGGATGCAATGGCTACAAATATAACATATCCTTCTGAAATACAAAAACATCTGTAGCTAATTCACTAATTTAATGAGTATCATCCGGCCAGAAAGAAGGCTTCTCTAAAGTAGCACCTAAATAACGCACATCCGTACAACTTCTTCTGGCCCATGAGTACCCTAAATCACGATAAGCAATAGCGTATCCCATCAGATATAATTCCAGCGATGAGTACTTTTTCGAATCTTCCATAATACTGCAATCATCAAGCATCTGGTATTGTATGTCATTGGTAGAAATGAAGATACGACATTCTGCTACATTCATATTAACCCCCACATAGCCTATTGCACTTTTTTCAGGGTTGCTGCACGTGATATTCGTAGGAAGCTCCGATGGCTGGGGAGTAAACAGTCCTCCCATCTCTTCATTAATCCTCACCTTCTCTTGATAGTATTCATATTCACCTACCGAAATCTTCCGCTGCTTTATCAAAGTACTGTAATAGCAGGAAACACGGTGATCACTGGATGCAATGGAATAAAGCCGTTTATTCTTCAAACTGTTATTCACATTTGTTCCCGTGCCGCCCACTATTATATCGGACGATTCATTATGGCACCATCCATGTGCATATGGAGCTGTTTTATAAACAATCACCCCATCTGTTTCCGGATCATAAATATATATAGTCCTATATACTGCTTTTACCTCCCAGTCTTCTTCATAACTCCACAAATAATGTTCAGCATCCTGGCTTTGCGTAGAAAGACGAATGTAGATGTCGCCATATTCTTCCGGCTGTTCGTAGGTAACATCACCTATCGTTTCCGTCTCCAGCGGATACTGGGGATCGGAAGTGTAAGTATCACCGTCATAAACAACCTTCAGACTATAACTGACATCCTTGTTCAGCGTGCCGACAGCAACCTGATATTTTCCACTGCCCAAAGCAATGCCACTGAAAGACGAACCATCAGTCCCCACAACACTGACCTCAGCATCTATCCGGTTATAATCCTGAGGAAGTGACTCTACATCCAAAGAGAAAGAACGACTTAGAGCAAAAACCACAGTACTATCTGATATAATATTACCTTCAACAACAAGTACCGTAGAGTTCTGCGGCAAATGTGCATTGAATGTATCTACACAGGCACTGATAGAGAGGCACAACAAGCATATTCCTATCTGTATTTTAGTCTTCATATTCCTTTAATATTTAATGTTATACGCATACGATGACCTACAAATATAACATTTCCAACCGACATATGAAAATATTGGTAAAATTACCTCTGTCACTCCCAATCACTGAATTCAAAACTCAACTGTTCCCAAACACCACTTTTCTCCTCTCCTTCTTCCCGAGGATTGGAAACAGAAAGACCTATCAGACGGATGGGATGATGTTCATAATCTACTTCCTTCAGCAGTTGTTTGGCTAAAGGCAGGATGACATCAAGAGTGATTAGCTCCTTGGACTGGGTAATACTACGAGTGATCTGGCTAAAATCGTGGAACTTTATTTTCAGAGTCAGCGTATTTCCGCGAAAATCCTTATGCTCCAGGCGACTCACCAATTCTACCGCCGTATGATATAGTTCGATGATAACAGAAGAACGTTGGTTGATGTCCTTCTCCAGCGTATGTTCGCAGCCGATAGACTTGCGGATACGCACTGCCTCCACCGGACGCATGTCAATGCCTCGGGCAAAGTCATAATAGATAGCTCCCACCTTGCCAAACTCCCGGGTCAGCATCGCCAAAGAACATGCGCGCAACTGCTCGCCGTTGTGTATCCCCAAAGAATGCATCTTCTTGGCAGTCACCGGGCCTACTCCCCAAAAACTCTCGATAGGCAGATGTGCAACGAATTCCAGTGCCTGGGCAGGATGGATGGTACAAAGCCCGTCCGGTTTACGATAATCCGAAGCTATCTTGGCAAGAAATTTATTATAAGATATGCCGGCCGAAGCAACCAGATGCAGTCTCTCCCTGATCTTCTGCTTGATCTCCTTTGCAATATCCACAGCCAGGGAGATACCGGGTTTGTTCTCCGTTACATCCAGAAAAGCCTCATCCAGGGAGATAGGTTCGATAATATCCGTATATTCGTGGAAAATCTCGTGTATCTGACGGGAAACGGATTTATACACTTCCATCCGCCCCGGAATAAAGATAAGTTGGGGACACAGCCGTCTGGCCTTCTGCGAAGACATGGCGGAACGCACCCCGAAGCGGCGTGCCTCGTAGCTGGCCGCAGCTACCACGCCCCGTTCTTCGGCATGCCCCACAGCAATGGGTTTACCCCGTAGTTCAGGATTATCACGCTGTTCTACAGAAGCATAGAATGCGTCCATGTCTATATGAATAATCTTACGCTCGGTCATCGTTCTATAAAACTCCCCCGATACAAACTTACATAAAATTTTCCATTTCAGAGAAAGATAGCAAATGATTCGGAGATAACGAAAAGAAAACTTATTTTTGCCCCATCAAAACGACATCAGCATGAAAAGATATCAACCCTTCCCCGCCCTCCTGACACTGCTGTTATGCCTTGCCGCCTGCCACCGTCCCGCCGCCCTTAGTCCGGCCCAAGCCGCCTACTACGCCGACACCCTGCTGCGCCTGCAACGCACCGCCTTCAGCCAACCCGACGAATGCCTGCGCCAAGCCAAGCTCATCGGCAACGAAGGCAACGCCCCCGCCTTCAAGGTGAACTGGGTCATCGGCACCGCCTACCAGGTGCAGCAGAAGCACCTGCTCGCCATCCACTACTTCGAGCAAGCCTTTGCCACCGACTCTGTACAGCAGAACCCGCGCCACTACATCAACCTCAGCCGTAATCTGACGGACGAATACATCCAACTGAACCGTTACGAAGACGCCTTGCGCCACGTCCGCCTCATGCTACAGAAGTCGGACGAACTGGAGAACCCCGACAACGGACGACAAATCGTCTATCAATACCTCACCAACATCTACTTCCGCACCGGCGACTCCCAAAGTGGCATCCGCGCCGCCCGCACCGCCCTCGCCCTGGGACAGCAAAAAGTAGAGCAACGCCAAAGCAGCGGCGAAGGCTACGTGGCCCGAGCCCTCTACGACCTGGCCTGTATGCGCGCCACCCTGGTGAAAGAAACCCTCAAAGCCGGCGATCTGGAAACCGCCGCCGGAAACCTCGACACCCTGTCTGTCATCACCCACCGGCTCCACGACATGGAACTGACCCCGCAACGCCCCGACGGAATCCCCCGGAAAGTGCTCGACGCCCTGCAATACGACGTATATTCCTATAAGAGCACCCTCTGCCGGCTACAAGGCCAAAGCAACGAAGCCCGTCAATGGGCCCAACGCCTCAGTCAACCTGCCGATGAGGGAGACCCCTACGCCCGCGGCCATCTCATCAGCCTTTATCTGGAAAACCAAATGCCTGCCGCCGCCCTCCCCCTGCTGGAAACCCAGCTACAACAGGACAACCACCTCGACAGCTTCAGCGAAAACACCCGGAATACCTACCGGCAACTGGCCGAAGCCCTGCGCACCACCGGCCATCAGCAGCAAGCCTGGGAGTGCTACGACCGCGCCGCCCTCATCACCGACACCCTGAACTACCGCCGACGGGAAAGTGAAAGCATGCAGACCGCCGCCCTCTACGAAAACGAAGAGAAAGCCATGCGAATCGCCGCACAGCAGGAAGAGCTCGCACAGCAACGCATCATCATGGGTACGCTCGGCATCGCCCTCCTGCTACTGTTCGCCTGCATCTACCTGGGCTACCGCAACCTTAAAGCCAAGCGCCGCAGCAACCGCACCATGGCCGAACGCATCCAAGAGAACCGACTGACCATCCGAAATCAGGAAACGCGCATCGCAGACCAAGAGAAGTGCATTGCAGAACAAGAGAAGTGCATCGCAGAACAGGAAATGCGTTTCGCAGAGCAGGAACAGAAGAACCAAGCCTTGGAGAAACGAACCGTAGATCTGCTACAGGCACTGAAACGGCGTCCGCTGCCCCCACCCGGAACAACACCCGTCACCCCGGCCACCGAAATTCCCATCCAGAGGAAACACCTCACCCGAAACGCCCCCGAACTCTTCACCCGCCTTGAGAAGTTACTGAAAGAGGAGCAGCTCTTCAAAGAGCCGAATCTCCGCCGTGAACACCTCCTTACCCGCCTGCAGACCAACAAGGACACGCTGAGCGACACCGTACAGGCCTACACCGGCATGAGCCTCGTCAACTATATCCAGCACGTACGCCTGGACCATGCCATCAGCCTGCTGGAGAACACCGACGAAATTATCGCAAACATCGCCACAGCCTCCGGCTTCACCAGTACGAGAGGCATGCAACGCGCCTTTCAGGAGAAATATAATATGTCGCCCACAGAATACAGGAAGATACAAAGGGAAAAGAAATAATAAATCAGCTGTTCATGCAGGGAGAATGAGACGATCTGGCGGAATACATGCCGACAATCTGACGCATATTCATAGACAATTTGACTCCTTAGGGTTATTATAATCGAATGGCTTTGTGATTTTTATAAAATAGATTGATATTTGTCAACAAATAAATATTCAATCTATTAGATCAATGAAACATTCCGTACTCACCGCAATCGCCTTAGCATTGCTAACATTGGCTGGCTGTAGCGACAACGAAACAGACAGTAACAACCCTGACAAACGCACCGCCGTAAATCTTACCAACGTCAGTATCAGCGCCACCATCAGTACCTCCATCAGTACTCCCAGCACTCGCGCTACCGATAATGCCTGGCAAGCCAACGACGCCATCGGCCTTACCCTACTTGAGGCCGGAACCACCACGCCGGTGGACGGAAAAACAGTCTGCAAATACGTAACTGCCACCGCCAACGGAAAATTTGTCCCTGCCAATCCCGAGAACACCGCCTACTACCCCGCACAGGGAGAAGAGGCCGACGTGTTCGCCTTCTACCCCTACCGGCAGATAGATGCCGACCTGCTGATACCTGTCAGCACGGCAGACCAGACGTCGCTCAGCCGGATTGACCTCATGGTGGCAGACAAGAGCACGGGACACAGTGACACCCGCCCCGACGTTGCCCTCAATTTCCGCCATAAGCTGGTGAAGCTGCTCATCACCGTGGACCGCGAAGCCTCGGCAGCGGACGTGGACCTGAGCAGCGGCGCCACCCTGACACTGCGAGGCACGGCCACCACTGCCCAATGGAGCCTGGCAGAGGAGAAACTCATCGGCAGCGGTACGGCCACAGACCTGCTGCTACCCGTCGCCTGGAACGCCACCCAGCAACAGTTGGAAGCCACTGCCATCGTGCTGCCCACCGCGGCCGACGCAGGTGTCACGCTCATCGTCAGCACAGGCAAAAAGACCTTTGAGGCTACGCTGCCCGCCGAAGCAGCCCTGGTGGAGGGCACCGTGAACACCTTACGTGTGCACTTGAGGCAGACGGAAGCCGTAATCAGCGCCACCGTGACGGACTGGACCACCGGCGCCACCATCGACCTGGAGACACTGCCCGTGACCGTCACTGCTACCGACGGCACCGCAGCCGGCATCAACGCCCTCACCCTCTGGACCGCTTCTGCACCCACCGCCAAAGCTGAATATACCTTTGATGCCACCACTGCCAAGTGGAACAGTGCCACGCCGTTCTATCTGGAGAGTCTGGCTGCCGACGAGGCTTTCTATGCCCGCCACACGCCGATGCAGGCCGATGGCAATACCCCGGCGACAGATGCCGTCAGCGGACTGGCCGACGTGCTGGGCAATACGGTGCCTGCCACGCTTTCCGGCGGGGGCATCAGCCTGGAACTGAAGCATCTCTATGCCAAACTGAACGTTACGCTGCTGAAGGGGACGGACTTCCCCGCCACAATCAGCACCGCCGGGGCTACGCTGACGCTGAACGGGTTCAGGCAGAACACGGAGATCAGCGATGAGAATGTGGTGACGGCGAAAGCGCAGGCTGATGCAGGAAGCACCGATACACGGAGCACCGATGCCTCCGCCGCCTACACCCTGCCCCTGGACCAGGCCGGAAATGCCTCCCTCCTCGTGGCTCCTCAGAGCATTGCGGCAGGCACCACGTTCGTCGTGCAACTGAAGAATACCGGCACTGCCACAAGCACCTACACCTTCACCCTGGGGCAGGACCTCGTGCTGGAAGGCGGAAAGATTCATACCCTGTCACTGACCCTTACCCCCACCGCTGCCGACATTCGCGTCAGCACAGCCGACTGGGGAACCGGCGTCCAAGAATCGCAGACTATCAGCATCGGCGGTATCACCGACGGAAATGGCGGGGTATCGGGTGAGGCAGGCTACACCCCGGCCGAGGGCGATCTGCTGACAATAGCAGCCGGTACTCCGGGCGATAACGCTACTGCAGGAAATAGCATCGCCGGAGCTACTGCCGGAAGCACCGCCACCTATACCTACTCCGCCGCTACCGGCACCTGGAGCAGCCTTGCCCCCCTGTACTGGGATGCTTTGCCCCAAGCCGCCACCTACACCTTCAGCGCCCTGCTGACCCCTGCCGCCGCCGACACGCCGGAGAAGGACTACATGGCAGGCACCACCACCGCAGCCTTCGGCAGCGCTGTCCGCTTCAGCGGAGACAATGCCCTGACGCACTTGATGAGCCGCCTCACCATCTTCCTGAAACCCGGCACGGGATACACTGCAGACGACATGAAGCGTGCCACCGTCAGCCTGCTGAAAGGATACACCGTGACAGAGGCAGGCCCCGCACCGGGAGCCGGCTTCACAACGACGAAAGCCACGAAGGACCTGATAGCGACCCACAATACCGAGGCCGAAGCTGCCGATGCCGGCAACGCCCGGGCCGTGATGAACACCCTCACCCTCTGTCCGCAGAGCTGGCCGCAAGGCGCAGCCATCTTCAGTGTACAGATGAAGCAGCCCGACGGCACCGACGGCGCCACCTACACCGTGCGCGCCACAGCCGAAGCAGGCTTCACACTGCTCCCCGGTAAGGAACAGGCCATCACTGCCACCATCGGAAAGACGGGCATCAGCCTCAGCTTTGCCGTAGTGCCCTGGGGCAGCGGAAGCCAGGCCGATGAGGAAGGCGATTGGGACGACCCCGCCAAGTAAGACAGGGAGATGGATTTAGAGTAACAGATAAAAAGATTATAGAATAAAAAAACAATATGGAAAAGAAACTCCACTTATGGGCTGCCGCAGTAGCCTTGGCAGTAACCGCCCTCAGCGTCGGCGCCTGCCAGAACGATGAAGCCACAGACCAGGATGCCCCCGAAGCCATCGACCTCAGCTTCGGCTTGAGCAACACCATCCTGCATACCGCACCCGGTACACGCGCCAACGGCACCGCATCCGCCAACGGCACCGCATCCGGCACCACCCGCGCCACCGACGTCCCCCGCGACCTGGATGCCACCGCACAGGTAGGCGTCTTCTTCGCCGCTAACGGTGCCTCCACCCTCACAGGCATGGAGGCCGCCAGCGCCAACCGCCTGTACAGCGGCACGGGAACCCTCGCCGACAATGGCGACCCCATCTACTGGAACAACTACAGCACCGCACTCGACATCTATGCCTACAGCCCTTACAGCAGCCCGGCGCCCCTGAACAAGGCAGGAAATACAGGCACCACCACCCAGGCAGACGACCCCACCGGCAGCACCGGCGAAGGCATCTCCTGGGCCGTCTCCACCGACCAGTCCGGCAATGGTGCAACCCCCGGCAGCCAGGTGCTCACCGCCAACGACCTGCTCGTCAGCAGCAACATGCGCGGACTGACCTACACCGCCAACAAGGGAGCCAACGGACAGAAACTCCTCCTCTTCACCCACGCCCTGGCCAAGCTGACCATCAATCTTGTGGATAACTCCGGCGATGACGGCGCCTACACCGCCCAGCAGCTGAAGCAGGCCGTCGTCACCGTGAAGGAACTCAGCACCACGTGCGACGTCCTCTTCGTGGGCAAGGCCGATGCCGCCAAGATCATCACCAACGTGGGTACGAAGAAGAAGGACATCACGCCCTGCCGATGCGCCACGCCTCAGGAGAACGCCGCCGTCAGCTTCGAAGCCATCTGCGTGCCGCAGACCATAGCCCGGGGCACGGTCATCGCCGTCATCAGCATCACCGCTGCAGGCGAAGGCGCAACGCCCCCGACGCAGACCTACAGCGTAAGAGTGAGCAACGACTACGAGCTGCAGCAGGCCGCCAACAACGTCATCAACGTCACCCTGACCAAGAGCGACATCAGCCTGAGCATGCAGCTGAAGGAGTGGGAGACGAACAGCACAGGCACAACCGTCACCGTGGACGGACTGAAGGGCGGCACGCCCGATGCTGACAGCGGCATCGCCCCCGCCGAAGGCGACCACCTCAGCGTGCACTACGTGAAGGACGGCACCGTTCAGTCCGCCGCAAGCTACGCCACCGCCTACAGTTACTCCGCCGGCACCGGCAAAGGCTGGGCGCCGGCTTCAGGCTCCACCCCCATCTACTGGGACAACATTGCCCAGACGGGCAACCCGTACACCTTCGTCTGCCGCTACACCCCGGCCGCCACGCCGACCGTGGGCAACGAGCAGGACATCTGCACCGGCATCGCCACCGCCGAGTATGGCGCACCGCTCAACTTCCGAATGACGCACACCATGGCGAAGCTCACCGTGAAGCTGCTGCCCGGCACGGGATACACCGATACTCCCGATGCCCCCAGCGCAGACGATAAAAACGCCCTCGTCGCAGCACTGACCGGCCGCAGCATCAACCTGAAGAGAATAGCAGCACAAGGCGGCGTCACCCTGCAGGCGGACGGCACAGCCGCAATCCAGCTGACGGACCAAGCCGAAAGCATCACCGCCCCCTACGCCTTCGGCGCCGAAGCCATCACGTCCGAGGACGGTATCACCTACCTCGTGGCACCGCAGACGCTGGGAGACGACTGCACCGTGAAGCTGGTGCGCGGCGACAACGAGAACTCCTACACCGTGCAGCTGAATACGCTGCCCGCCCCCACGGCAAGCAGCACCGACAGCAACGCCGGCACCGGCAAGTTCGAGCAGCTGGAGCCCGGCAAGCACTACACCCTGACCCTGACCGTGAACGAGACGGGCGTAGGCTTCGCCCTGACGCTGGCCGGCTGGGACAACCTCGAGGGCAGCGGAGAACTGAAACCGGACAATAACTAAACGATGGAGAAACCAAGCATGAAGAATCTACCTATATATATAAGGTATAAAGAAGCCGCCCGCCGAAGCACGGCCCTTATCAGCCTCCGCAGCACGGGCATCAGCCTCCGAAGCACGGCCATCGCCGCCGGCCTCCTCTGCCTGACCCTCGCCGCGTGCGACCCCAGCGAAGCGATAGACGTCCCCGCACCGACTGCTCCCGACGCCCTTGTGGCCACCGCCGCCCTGCCCGCCGCCACCGCCTCGGGCACCTTGACACGCAGCACCCGCGCCCTGCCCCCGGACAGCAAGCTCTCCGCCCTCACCCTGTGGTACCCCGCTGCCCAGCCCGCCGAAGGCAGCACGGAGGGCCTCACCGCCTACCCCGTCCCCGGCGACTTCATCACGCTGGGCACCGAAGGCGGAGGCAACCCCACCCTCTCCTTCGTCACCGCCAAGACCGGCGCCGCAACTCCTGCCCCCCTCTACTGGTCGCAGATACAGGGCGAAGGCGCCACTCAGCAAACCTTCTACCTCACCGTGAAGCGCAACGAAGACCTCAGCGCCAACGCCGCCGCAGCCTCCCCTGCACTGACCACGCTTTGGGGTAAATACCAGATGACGGCCGATGACGGCCACCGACAGCCCCTGCAGTTCGGCACCCTGCAGAACCGCCTGGCCCGCCTCACCGTGGTGGTGAATCCCGGCGGCGGACGCCCGGACTTCGGCCACCTGAGCAACATCGAGGTGAGCCTCTACGCCGTGCCTTGCGCAGCAGAGGCCGTGGCCACGGACGCCACACACATCACCATCCTGCCCTGGCCCAGGGCGAAGAAGGACGGCGGAAGCAATCCCGATGCCGCCTCCGATGCCGACCCTCAGAAAGTCGTCCTCATCAGCAGCAGCGCCCCGTCCGGTAGCAGCAAAGTCCTGTCCGGCAGCATCTACCTGGCTCCGCAGCCGGTGCCCACGGGTGGCGACGGGCGGCAACAGTTACTCTCCATCAGCTACACCTACCGCGGCCAGACGAAGACTGTGACCAAGGATTTGACAGACCTCTCCGTAAACCGCGCCACGGGCAGCGAGTTTGCCAGCGGCGACACCGATTCCGGCAACGGCATCTACGCCACCGGCACCGCCTTCGCCTACAACGCCAACGAGCACCTGCGCCTCACCCTCAGCCTCGTGGTGAACGACGCCCTGACGCCGGACGAAGTAACCGTAGAGGAATTGACGGATGCAAGCACCGAGGCCGGCAACAATCAGGAATGGGATCAGGAGTCCTACGAAATCGAAACCGATGCCGACGGCCAGAAAACCTACGTAGTATACAATGCCGCTGGCCTGCAAGCCTTTGCCGACGCCGTGAACAACGCCACCACCGACGAAGGCCGCGCCCTGAACTGCCGCCTCGAAGCAGACATCACCCTGCCCGCACTCAGCAACCCCGACACGGAAAGCAACTGGACGCCGATAGGAACTCACGACAAGCCTTATACCGGCACCTTCGATGGCAACGGGCACACAGTGTCCGGGCTGGTCATCAACCGGGAGAGCACGAGCTATCAAGGCTTCTTCGGGTACATCGACGCATACAGCAAGCCCGCCACGGTGAAGAATCTGACGGTGGAGGGGAAAGTGACGGGAAAATACTACACCGGCGGCATCGTGGGATGCAGTTTGCTCGGAAACCGGGTGGAAAGCTGCGTCAGCCGAGTAGAAGTGAAAGGTGATGACTTTGTAGGCGGAATAGCGGGAAGCAATCACGTCGCCACCATCACCGCCTGCACCAACACGGGAAGCGTGACGGGCACGGGCAACATCGGCGCCATCGGTGGAATAGCGGGATACAATTCCGGCTCCACCATCACCGCCTCCACCAACACGGGAAGCGTGATGGGCACGAGCGACAAGAACTACGTCGGCGGAGTAGCGGGATACAATAACTCCTCCGCCACCATCATCGCCTGCACCAACACGGGAAGTGTGATGAACATGGGCAGCAACACCGGCGGAATAACGGGATACAACATCAACAACGCCACCATCACCGCCTGCATCAACACGGGAAGCGTGACGAGCACGGGCAGCGTGACGGGCATAGACTACTACACCGGCGGAGTAGTGGGAAGCACACTCAACAACGCCACCATCACCGCTTGCTACTGGCAAACCTTCGGCACCGGCCACAGACCAACAGAAGGCGTCGGCAATAATAAATCTCATTCCGGCACCACCAAGATAGCAACCGCCTCCGCCTGGTCTTCCTCCGCCCTCACCGGCCTGAACACCGCCATCGGCACCTGGAACAACGACCACGCCGACGACGGCCTCGCCTGCCCCTACGAGTTCTACGCGAACACGTCCTACGACGGCGGTACGAACGCCGACACCACCGTCCCCCCGCTCCTGCTGAGGAAGAAGGGGACAACGCCGCCATAGCACGCAGAGGGTATCTCAAGCTCCCCCTCTAAGTTAGAGGGGGTGGCAGCGCAGCTGACGGGGGCGTGTGTGAAGCCGCAAGCAGTAGTAACTCAAGATTCTCCCGCCTGAAAGGGGGAGTACCCCGCGCAGCGGGGGGAGGGAGTTTAGCACAACACTTGAAGTTACTCCGGTGAAGCGAGAGACCCCTCCGGCCTTCGGCCACCTCCCCTTTCAGGCGGAGGAGCCTGAGATACTCCCGCCTGAAAGGAGAACAGATAAACAACGTAACGTAACAAAATCATCAGACAGATATGAAATCAAAGACAGTAATACACATCCTCGCAGTCATCGCGACCATTGCTTCCGCCGCCAATCTGCTCGTGGCCCTCTCCCTGCTACTGGGTTCCTGCACCGACGATAACGGCCTGGGCAACGACGGCACTGACGGCAACGACCCCGCCACCACCGCCCTCCTCACCCCGCGCGACATCTCCTATTCTCCCCCTGTCTTAGGGGGAGTACCCCGCGCAGCGGGGGGAGGGAGTCCCACCACCGTGAGCGCCACCACCCGCGCCGTCTACGAGGAACTGGGCGTCGGCACCAGCCAGCAGCCCAATGCCATCATCACCGCCTTCGAGGCCGGCGACCCACTGACCCTGGACTACAGCTTCAGCCCCGCCGATGCCAACGCCAATGCCAACCCCGACGGAAGCCCCGACGCCGACAGTTACCCCTACCACGCCACCCTCACCCGCCAGGCCAACGGCGCCACCCCCCTCTGGCAGATAAGCACCAAGGACGCCGCCAACAACCCCCTGCGCCCCAACGCCGACACCCACCCCGGCGAGTCCTGGGCCTACGCCCGCGCACGCCTCACCTACGAGCCGCTGAAGAACGACGACGGCGGCGCCACCGCCGAGCTAATCCCCGGCACCGACGCCACCCCCACGGGCTACTTCTACATGGGCGGCACCGACCCCATCACCAACATCGCCACCCGCATGTACTACGACCGCCTCGTCGCCACCACCGCCACCACCAGCGGCTCCGGCAGCCTGCGCATCGTCACCGACCTGAACGACCCCAACCTGGGGCAGTTCTCTGCCACGCTGCAGCACGCCGGCGCCATGCTTCGCCTGAAGCCCGACGACATCTTCATCGACGCCGCCTTCGTGGAGGGCTACACCGCCGACGGCCTCAGCCTGATGGCCACCGTACGCCCCGCCGGCGGCAGCGAGGATGGCACGGACAACTACACCCTCGCCTTCAGCCGCGTGACGGCGGTGAGCGGAAGCACGCCCGGAACCATCAGTACCCCCGCCGTAGGCACCCTGCAGGCACTGCTGCCCGCCGGAGCAACGGTGCTCGCCTTCCAGGCTGTGCTGACGAAGAAGAACGGCAACGGCGTCGTCGTCAGCACCACCACCTTCCCCCTGAGCACCACCCCCATCACCGTAGCCGCCAACCACCGCTACCCCATGACGCTGGCGCTGACGCCCACGAAGGCGGAAGTGAACTTCGCGAAGGCGGAGGGAGAGTTGGGATTCGGAGAGGAAGAAGAAGAGATAAAGAGCGACCTGATAGAAGGCCGCGACTACAACGAAGTGAAGGACGCCACCGACAACGTCACCGGCTGGGAAGTGCACAGCGCTGCCGGGCTGAAGGGCTTTGCAGCACTGGTGAACAGCGCGAAAAACGATGGCGCCGCCATCCTGAAGCTGAACTGCACCCTGACCGCGAACATCGACCTGAGCCTGCTGCCCAAGGACGATACGGGGAGTAATTGGATGCCGATAGGCACCTACAGCTACCCCTACCAAGGTACCTTCGACGGCGGCGGACACACCGTGTCCGGGCTCGTCATCAACCGACCGGACGAGGGCTACCAGGGCTTCTTCGGACGCATCGGCATAACCGGCTCCCCCGCCACGGTGAAGAACCTGACGGTGGAGGGGACAGTGACGGGAAGACTGAATACCGGCGGCATCGTGGGATATAGTACCTCCTCCTCCACCATCACCAACTGCACCAACAAGGGTAGCGTGAAGGGCACGAGCTACACCGGCGGAGTAGTGGGAAGCAACTCCTCCTCCATCACCGCCTGCTACAACACGGGAAGCGTGAAGGGTACGGGCTACACCGGCGGAGTAGCGGGATACAATAACAACTCCTCCACCATCACCGCCTGCACCAATACGGGAAGCGTGACGGGCACGAGCTACACCGGCGGAGTAGCGGGATACAATAACAACTCCTCCACCATCACCGCCTGCACCAATACGGGAAGCGTGACGGGCACGAGCAACACCGGCGGAGTAGCGGGAGAAAACTACTCCTCCTCCACCATCACCGCCTGCTACAACACGGGAAGCGTGACGAGCACGGGCTACTACATCGGCGGAGTAGCGGGAGAAAACTACTCCTCCTCCACCATCACCGCCTGCTACAACACGGGAAGCGTGACGGGTACGGGCTACTACATCGGCGGAGTAGCGGGAAGCAATTACTCCACCATCACAGCCTGCTACAGCACAGGAAGCGTGACGGGTACGGACATCTACGGCGGAGTAGCGGGATTGAATACCGCTGTCCTCACCACCTGCTACTGGCAAACCTTCGGCCCCAGTGGCAGCAGGCCGACGTTAGGAATAGGCGAAGACTACGACAACATTATCCCCTCCATCTCCTCCGCCTACGCCACCGATGGCACCCCCTCCTGGTTTGCCCCCGCCACCGCCGGCGACACCGACACCACCCCTGCCGCCAAGCTGAACGAGGCCATCGACAAGTGGAACGGCGCCCTCGGCACCGACGCCGCCGACCAGAAGAAGCTCTGCCCCTACCGCTTCGTCAAGAACACTGCCTACAGCGAAGCCTTGAGCAAGGCTGGTGCTCCGGACTACGACACCTCCGTGCCGCCCCTGCTGCTGCAGAAGGTGCCGGCGGACTGAGCAGCCAGTCTCCTCCCCGCAGCCAGCCCCCCGCAAGCAGGACTATCTCAAGATTCTCCCGCCTGAAAGGGGGAGTACCCCGCGCAGCGGGGGGAGGGAGTTTAGCACAACACTTGGAGTTACTCCCGCCTTGTGTGAAACTCCCCCGCCCTGCGGGCACCCCCCCTTTGGCTTCGCCGACCGTTGGTTCAGGCGGGGGAATTGGAGATAGCACCGGCTACCAATAACATTGGAGATAGTACTGGCTAACAATAACCCAATAAACAATAACCCAATAAATAATAACCCAATAGTACCAATAACCCCTAAAACCCCAACATCCCATGGCATACAACCGAAACATCGCCCCCAACCCGGACAACAACCGCCACCAGCAAAAAGAACTGAGGCGACAACTGAGAAACCACGCCACACCGGCCGAAGCCATCCTGTGGCGAATGCTACGAGCACGACAAGTGTGCGGCCTCCTCTGGCGACGACAGTTCGGCGCAGGACCCTACGTGCTCGACTTCTACTGTCCCGCCCTCAAGCTCTGCATCGAGCTGGACGGAGAACCTCACTTCACCGACTGCGGCATCCAGTACGACGAACAACGCACGGAATACCTGGAAAGAACGCAGGGAATAGAAGTCATCCGGTTTGAAAACCGAGTGGTCTTTGAGTGCCCCGAAGCCATCCTCAGCGAGATTGAAAGAAGAGTGGAAAGGGAGGCGGAAGAGATCATAAAGAAAGAAGCCATTAGCCTAACAATAATATAAGCAGATATGAAACCTATAAGAACATTCGCATCGATGCTCGCCATCGCCCTCACCCTCCTCCTCGCCCTGGCCGCCTGCCGGCCCGACGAGCTGGACACATACAACTCCAACCCGACGGAGAAACCCGTCGCCACCGACGCCTTTCGACTCGCGCTGAGTACGACGACAGGGAGGCCGCAGTTTGAAGAAGACGGAGCTGCCCCCGCTGCCGAAGGCGCCCAAACCCGCGCGGAAGGTATATCAACCCGCTCCATCGCCCCCGAAAAGTCCGCCTGGACCACCGGCGACTGCATCTACTTCACCCTGCAACTGCTGGGAGGAGAAGATGAAGACGGCGACGACCTGCCCGACACCGCCTACAGCCCGTGGGACGGACAGGAGCTGACGACGCCGGGGAACGTGACGACCCAATACTTCAGCGTAAGTAGCGGAGAGGACGGCGTAACGATTGTCGATAACAGCGGAAAGGAACAAACAAGCAGTAACTTCGGCGGCGGCGGCGGCGCTTTCCGCCACTACCTCGTCGGCATCGCCCAATACTCCGGCACCGCCTGGAGCATCACCAGCCTGAAGGCAATTGTTATCAGCAACAGCAGCTACGCCAACGGCAAGCTAAAAGCCTTCAAGCCTCTCTCCCCCTCCTCCCTCGTCCTGCCCGACGCCGTCACCACCCTCGTCTGCACGGCGCAGTACGCACCTGCCAAGACGCCGCACCAGTACGATGCAGAAGAAGTGGGCGGCAGCTACGGCGGCCCCTTCTACACCGGCATCCCCGTCTGGCGCTCCACCTGCACACTGCGGCTGGGCGGCAGCGGTTCCGGCTCTGGCAGTGGCTCCGGTTCCGGCAGCTCCGCCTCCGGCTCCCTCTCCCTCGACTTCGGCACCTGGACCCCCCTCTGCGCCCGCCTGCGCATCAACACCCTGCCCGGCCTGATGCTGGACTTCCAGGAAAGCCAGTTCAGCCTCTTCGGCGGACAGCCGCTGAAGTACACCATCCAGGCAGACAGCGAGGATGAAGTAACCACCAACCTGCTGAGCTACGACCCCGCCACCGGATTGCCCGCCCTGGGCAGCTTCGACAGCTCGCCGAACGCCGCGCTGATAAAGAGCCTCGTCCCCGACCCTGCCACCGGCGACCTCATCTTCTACGTCCCCCTGACTACGAACGGCGACGACGCCGGCAGCAACATACCCACGTCCGCCGCCGGCAAACTCACGCTGCGCGCCTCCGGTGCCGTGGGAGCCGGCGCCCCCAACCCCCTCGGCCTCACCGACCAGCTGCTGCAGAGCGCCGGGCTGACTACCGATGACGCCTCCAATCCGGCCGACCCTATCTTCAAAGTCAACCAGCTGAAGCTGACGCAGGCGAAGGGGTACAAGGTGGATGCCGCCACCGTGCCCGGATATAAGCTGGATGCACTGATAGCCGCCGAAGGCTCCACCCTGCCCAGCGTCACAGAAGGCGACAAGACCTTCTACCTGATAAGCGGTGTGAACGGGCTGCAGAAGTTTGCACACATCGTGATGGGGACGAAGAAGGATGGAAGTCTGGGAGAAGGAGGCAGCGGCGCCGACTATAGCACCGACGCCAACCTCGCCGCCTGCGCCCGCCTGATGGCGGACATCCATCTGACGCCACCCGCTACGGGCGGAAGCAACTGGACGCCGCTGGGCGGCAACACCTTCACCCCCTACATCGGCACCTTCGACGGCCAGGGGCACACCGTGTCCGGGCTCGTCATCAATCGGCCGGAGGCGGACAACCAAGGCTTCTTCGGGTACATCAGCGCGAACGGTTCCCCCGCCACGGTGAAGAATCTGACAGTGGAGAGCACGGTGACGGGAAGAGGGAACACCGGCGGAATAGTGGGAAACTCCTACTCCTACTCCACCATCACCAACTGCACCCACACGGGAAGCGTGAAGGGCACGAGCTGCGTCGGCGGAATAGCGGGAAACAATCAGAACTCCGTCACCATCACCGCCTGCACCAACACGGGAAGCGTGAAGGGCACGAGCAGCACCGGCGGAATAGCGGGATCTACCACCACCTACACCACCCTCACCGCCTGCACCAACACGGGAAGCGTGACAGGCACGAGCAGCACCGGCGGAGTAACGGGAAGCAATAAATACGCCACCATCATCGCCTGCACCAACACGGGAAGCGTAACGAGCACGGGCGAGAACACCGGCGGAGTAACAGGATACAATGAAATCTCCACCCTCACCGCCTGCTACAACACGGGAAGCGTGAACGGCGCGAACAAAACCGGCGGAATAGTGGGAAGAAGTTACGACGGCTCCACCATCACCGCCTGCTACAGCACGGGAAGCGTGACGGGCAATGGCGACACCGGCGGAGCAGTGGGATACAATCACACCTCCACCGTCAGCAACTGCTACTGGCAAAGCTTCGGCCCCGGCACCAGGCCTAATAACGGAGTAGGCGGCGCCAGCATCCCTCCCCCCGGCACCGGCGGTGGCGGCACCAGCACCAGCGTCATCGGCCCCAACGCCTACAACGGCGACGGCACCATCCCCTCCTGGTTCGCCGGAGGCGGCAACAGCCCCGCCAACAAGATGAACGCCGCCCTCGGCAATAATCCCTACCGCTACGTCCAGAACCCCGCCTACCCCGCTGCCCTGCGCGCCGCCGAAGGCAAGAACTACGACACCAACGTGCCGCCACTGCTGCTGAAGAAAGTCCCGGCGGACTAAGGGAGAGGGGTATCTCAGGCTCCCCGCGCCCCGCGAAATCGCTCTTTGACATTCTGGAAACGAAAACTATTGCCCCGTCGGCATTGCGATTCTGAACAAGGATTCGTAACTTTGTCGGCGGAGAAAACAACGTAACGTAACAAAGAAAGGAGAACCCAACGTATGAAGACCACCGTATTCAACAAAGCCCAGCTGGAGATGCTCGACATCATGTCCGACATCCGCACCGACGAAGAGCTGCAAGAACTCAAGCACGCCATCTCCGAGTTCTTCGCCCGCCGCGCCGACCGCGAAATGGAACGCCTCTGGGAAAGCGGCCAGTGGAACGAAAAGACTCTGGAAGACCTCAAGAACGCTCACTACCGAACACCGTACAAGCAATGAGCCGCCGCCCCATCGTCATCGATACCAACTGCCTGGTGCAGATGCTATCCATCCACAGCCCCTACCGCCTGGCCTGGCAAGCCTTCCGCGAGGGTCGCTACACACTCTGCGTGAGCAACGAAATCCTGGACGAGTATCACGAAATCCTGGAACGCCTGGCAAGCGCCGAGTTTGCCTTCAACATTGTGAACGCCATCGTACGCAGCCCCTTCACCAGCTTCCACGACCCGCACTTCCGCTTCCGCCTCATCGAGCGCGACCCGGACGACAACAAATTCGTGGACTGTGCCATCATCGCCGGAGCCGACTACATCGTGAGCAATGACGCCCACTTCCGTTGCCTGGCCCACATCCCCTTCCCCAAAGTGAATGTCATCCGGCTCGACCAGTTCCTGGAACGGCTGGAACAGCCGGAGGCGGAAGGAGGAGAGTAAGGAGAATCCATCACCGCCCCCGCCGCAGCAATAGTTTTCGCCCCGCCCCGCCATCACCCTTCACAACACCGAAGGAGTGAGGCGGAGCGGGGCGAAATCCGTTTCCGGAAGCAAGAGATAAACAACGAAGAAAGAATGAACAAAAGAAAAAATGAAACATATAACTAAAAGAACTGTAACAATGAACAAGAAAACAATCGCCTACACCTGCAGCCTGCGCGCCGCTCACAGCCTGCACGCCGCCTTCGGCCTGCTCGCTGCCCTCCTCGTCCTGCTGGCCGCCTGCCAGAACGAGAACGACCAACTGCTGCCCCCCGACCCCAACCCCGTCGGCCCCAACAGCACCATCCTCGACCCCGACCCCGACGGCGGAAACCTCCGCCTCACCACCCCCATCGTCGCCCTCGACGCCACCAACGACGCCGGAAGCACCCGCAGCAACATTGTCCCCTACGACGCCATGACCCTGCAAATCCGCCTCCTCAGCGCCGACGGCACAGCCTACCGCCAGCAAGAGGCCACATACACCTATACCGCCCCCGCCGCCAGTCCCGACGGCAACAGCACCGACGGCACCTGGACCCTCACCTCGGCCACCGCCCCTGCCGTCTCCGCCCCCGGCCGCTACCGCATCCGCGCCTTGGCACGCCTCCTCCGCCACGACGACCAACTCCCCATGTTGGCCTACTTCGACGGCACCACCACCATCACCACCGACGGTACCACCACCGCCCCTGATGGCACAGGCACCGCCCACTTTACCCTCGCCCTCCGCCCCGCCGCCGCCCAACTCCGCCTCCGCCTGAAGGACATCAACGGACGCATCATCACCGACGGCACCCTCGCCGCCCTCCGCGCCACTAACCCCGACCTGAAGGACGCCACCAACGACGACCCCACACTCCTGGCACATGCTGCAGCTGACGAAGCAACTTTCGATGCCCTGCAGACCTATGAGAATGCTCTTTGGCATGCCCTATTGCCCACCCATATCTTCACCACCGATGAAGCCGATGCCTTCGACCCCAAACCCGACACTGAAACCGCCTGGGCACCCGACGCCACCGCCCTTCCCCTCGACCACGAGTACTACACCACCCCCGCTCAGGACGCCGACAACATCGCCACCGCCCCTATCCTCCGCCGCTCCCCCACCTACCTCAGCGACGCCCGCAGCTTCGTCCTCGCCGACGTTTACCCTAACGGAACACTCCGATATAGCGACAGCAACCCCGTCGGCATACCCGGCGGCACCCCCCTCTTCGAAGTCACCCACCTGGGCAAAAACTACACCGTCACCCTCCCCAGCGGCGCCACTCCGCTGACGCTTTCCGCCGGCACCATCACCACCCTCAGCGTCACCCTCGGTCCCACCGACGCCACGGTAGAGGAGATTGAGATTGCAGATATGGACGAAAACAACACCAGCATAGGAATCAGCAACAGCGACATACGCATAATCGGAACAGACGACAACGGACAGCCCATCTACGCTATTTATAATGAGAAAGGACTGATGAAGTTTGCACATATTGTAATGGGGACGGCTGCGGACGGAAGTGTGGGAGATGGCACCGGCGACGATGCCAACCTCGCCGCCTGCGGCCGCCTGATGGCGGACATCTACCTACCCAAGCCTGCAGACCCCACGAACGGCAGCAACTGGACGCCACTGGGAAACTACAGCACTAATATTAGAGCCCCCTACACCGGCACCTTCGACGGCGGCGGGCACACCGTCTTCGGGCTCGTCATCAATCGGCCGGATGCGGACGAGCAGGGCTTCTTCGGACGCATCGGCAGCAACAGCGACATCACCCCCGCCACGGTAAAGAACCTGACGGTGGAGGGCATAGTGACAGGAAGAGACAACACCGGCGGCATCGTGGGAAACAATGCTAATGGCATCCTCCGCAACTGCCGCAACGAGGGAAGCGTAGAGGGCAGGGATAATGTCGGCGGAGTAACGGGAATCAGTCACAACTTCTCCACCATCATCGCCTGCACCAACACGGGAAGCGTAGAGAGCACAGGCACAGGCAGTGCCGTCGGCGGAGTAGTGGGATGCACCCCCTACGCCATCATCACCGCCTGCACTAACACGGGAAACGTAGAGGGCACAGGCAGCGCCGTCGGCGGAGTAGTGGGATACACCCCCTCCTCCACCATCACCGCCTGCATCAACACGGGAAGCGTAAAAGGCACGAGCATGAGCAGCAACATCGGCGGAGTAGTGGGATACACCTCCTCCTCCACCATCACCACCTGCTTCTGGCAAAGTATCAACGGCCAACCGGACAAAGGCATCGGCACCGGCTTCAGCTCCAGCTCCAACACCATCACCGACATCACCACCATCGGTACCCCTGGTATCGCCACCCTCAAAGAGAAGTGGCGCCTGGCCTGCGGCGACTACCAATTAAGTGGCGATGGCACGCTGAACAAAGCCCTCCACGACTGGAACGCCGGCAGCACCGGAAGCCAAGCCTATAAGTTCTGCCCCTACCGCTTCGCCGAAAACCCGGAGTACGACAATGCCGACGCACAAGCCGCAGCCACAGCGGGTAAAAGTTATCCCATCGCCCCATTGCTGCTGGTCCCCATTGACCAGTAACCCCTCGGGGCGTTCCCCCCTTCGGCCTATAACAATAATCCCCAACAGTAATAATATCAAAAGCCAAGCAATATGAAATCATACAAATATCTCCTCCCCGTCCTCCTGCTCGCCCTCGCCGCCTGCACGGACCAAGACAACATCAACCCCGGAAACACCTCCGAGGATAATCCCAACACCCCCGTCTCCTTCAGCCTCACCCTGCAAGGAATGACCGGCACCGGAAGCAACAGCAACACCCGCACCCGCATCGGAAACAGCCTCAGCACCCGTAGCGCCAGCAGTACCTCCACCGCCGCCGACCTCGCCGCCATCCCCGCCATCGGAGAAATCACCGCAAGCACCCGCTTCGACCGCGGCAATGGCGCCCTCACCATGTACCTGCCCGGCGTCACCAAAGCCGGCGACTTCTCCTCCGGCGGAAGCTACTACCCCACCGGCAGCTACTACTATCTGCAAGCCTCCACCGACGCCACCCTCGGCGCCCCCGCCTGGCAATACATCAACGAAGAAGGCCAACCCGCCTCCCTCCCCCAACTCTACATGAAAGACTTCTCCCACGACCGCAGCCGCCTGGGCCTCGTCACAGCCACCAATTATGGCTACGACAACCTCTACGCCATCACCCAGCGTGCCTCCCAAGAAGCAGGCCTCACCTACCAGTACACCCTGCACCACACCACCGCCAAAGTCTCCCTCCTCCTGCAGGACAAAGACCGCCAGCCCATCCCCGCTGCCGACATCAACACAGTCAGCATCCACAGCTACGCCACCTACTCCGGCACCGACAACATCATCTCCATCAATGGCCAGCCGATGTTCCCTGGCATCCTCATCCGTAGCATCGACGCGCGTAGCAGCGCATCCCGTAGCAGCGCATCACGCAGCAACGCATCCCCCACCCATGCCACCTTCTACACCTGGGCCAATACCCCCGATGCCGATGGCAACCTCCCCGGTCCGGACGACCTGGAGATAGCCTACACCAGCAACCGCAGCAGCCAATCCTATTTCACTAACCCTGCCAACGCCTCCTCAGAGCCCGGCACCATCCCCACCGGCCTTTGGAACGCACTCATTGCCCCCAACCCCACGCACACAGAGACCAGTCGTACCTACACCCGCCTCTCCGCAGGCGATACCTACACCGGTGAAGACATCAACGACTCGCCCTTCTCCATCGACGCCATCGCCACCGGGCACACCTACCCCAAGGCCGCACCCGGGTACACCGGCAGCACCACCGGCAGCTCCCAGCAACCCCTCTGCGTAGCCCCCTACCTGCCTGCCACCGACGCCACCGCGAAGAAAACGCACATCCTCACCGTCACCCTGCGCGACGGCGGCTCCGCCCTCCCCGCCGGCACCTACAGCATCCCCCTCTCCTCCATCGCCCTCACCACCCTGCCGGAGAACGACGGACGCCGAAACGACTTCGATCCCAACACCGGTACTAACACCGGCAATAGCACCGGCCCCGGCACCCTGAAGTACCTCCTCCCCGGCGAACACCTCCTCGTCGTCCTCACCCTGGACCGCCAGCAAGGCCTCACAGCCACCGCCACCATCGGAGACTGGAGCCTGACAAATGTAGATCTGGGCAATATGGGCGACCCGGAAGATACCAGCGGCGACATCGTCAAAGACTAAGCATAAAGCAAAACATACTCCCCCGGAATGGCAGAAGCCCTGCAAGCATCGGATCAATACTCCGATACCTGCAGGGCTTCTGCCATCAGTACGCCTCAAGGCACTCTTTCAGAAGAAAGAAATATTTAAGGCCCTGCTTTGCCTTTGCAACTTAGTTGCATTCCTTATGTGCTACCTTTGCATCAAAATAAAAGAGAATATGGGACATCATACTTGCAAGTGCTGTGCTCACGACTGTGCACAGACGGAAAATAGATCAAGAGAGGCCGGTAATCCGTTGAAAGATTACTGGAGGATTATACTGTCGGCCGTTCTGCTTTTCGGCGGAATAGGCATGCATGCCATGGACGTTGCTTTCTTCCGGGAGCAATATGTAGCCTTGGGGTGGTATCTGCTGGCTTATCTGCCGGTTGGCGTGCCGGTGATGAAGGAAGCCTGGGAAAGTATTACGCAAAAGGACATTTTCAGTGAGTTCACCCTGATGTCCATAGCTACGCTGGGTGCCTTCTACATCGGCGAATATCCGGAAGGGGTGGCCGTCATGCTTTTCTATTCCTTGGGAGAGCTCTTCCAGGAGAAAGCAGTGGATAAAGCGAAACGCAACATCAGTGCCTTGCTGGACGTCAGGCCCGAAACGGCAACGGTTATCAGAGGCAAAGAAGCGATTGTAGAAGCTCCGCAAAAGGTGCAGGTGGGCGAGACGATCGAAGTGAAAACCGGAGAACGGGTTCCGCTGGACGGCATCATGCAGGGCGAAGTTGCGGCATTCAACACTTCGGCATTGACAGGCGAAAGCGTACCCCGCAACATCAGGAAAGGAGAAGAAGTGCTGGCCGGAATGATTGCGACAGACAAGGTGGTGCGGGTGGAAGTGAGCAGGCCTTTTGAGAAGAGCGCCTTGTCGCGAATCCTGGAATTAGTGCAGAATGCCTCCGAGCGGAAAGCTCCGGCAGAGTTGTTCATCCGCAAGTTTGCACGCATCTATACGCCGATTGTCACAGGATTGGCAGTGCTGATTGTGCTGCTTCCTTTCCTTTATTCATTGATAGATGGGCAGTTTGCATTTACTTTCAATGATTGGCTATACAGGGCGCTGGTATTCCTGGTTATCTCTTGCCCGTGTGCGCTGGTGGTGAGCATTCCGCTGGGGTACTTCGGAGGCATCGGTGCGGCATCCCGCTTGGGCGTCTTGTTCAAAGGAGGGAACTATCTGGATGCCATTACCAGAATCAATACAGTGGTATTCGACAAGACGGGGACACTGACCCAAGGGACATTCGAAGTGCAATCGTGCAAGACGCAGCCGGGCATATCCGAAGAGAAGCTGGTGCAGCTGGCTGCCTCGGTAGAGCGGAACAGTACCCATCCCATAGCCAAAGCGATAGTAAACTATGCCGGGCAGCGGAACATAGCACCGGTTCCTACGGCGGAAGTCACGGAGATAGCCGGTCATGGGCTGGAAACCTCTATCGACGGAACACGCATCCTGGTGGGCAATACGCGTCTGCTGAGCAAGTTCCGGGTGGAATATCCGAAGGAGTTGTTATCCATTCCCGATACGATTGTTGTCTGCGCCATCGGAACAGAATATGCCGGTTATTTGTTACTATCAGATACGCTGAAAGAGGATGCCGGCAGGGCGGTTGAAGAATTGAAAGCTTTAAATATCACAAATATTCAGATACTGTCGGGAGATAAACAAGCCATTGTCACTAACTTTGCAAAGAAGTTGGGTATAACGCAAGCTTACGGCGATTTGCTGCCCGACGGCAAGGTGAAGCACATAGAAGAACTGCGCCGGGATGCCGGCAATCAGATCGCTTTTGTTGGCGACGGCATCAATGACGCCCCGGTTCTTGCCCTCAGCCACGTAGGCATCGCCATGGGCGGGCTGGGCAGCGACGCCGCCATCGAAACCGCAGATGTCGTGATACAGACCGACCAACCGTCCAAAGTAGCCACCGCCATCCGCGCAGGCCGACAGACGCGCCGGATTGTCTGGCAGAACATATCGCTGGCATTCGGAGTAAAACTGCTTGTATTAGTCCTGGGTGCCGGCGGACTGGCCACTTTATGGGAAGCCGTCTTTGCCGACGTAGGTGTTGCCCTCATTGCGATAGTAAACGCTATACGCATACAGAAACTGATAAAATAGGAATAAGAAATGGACGAGAAGAAATATTTAGACCTGTTGGCTAAGAGGGAGATACAACCCACAGCCATACGTATATTAGTGTTACAAGCCATGATGCAGGCCAACCGGTCTGTATCTCTGCTGGACTTGGAGAATATGCTGGACACGGTAGACAAGTCCACCATCTTCCGTACCATTACTTTATTTCTTTCCCACCACCTGATACATAGCATTGATGACGGAACCGGCTCGTTCAAGTATGCCGTATGTAGCAACAGTTGTTCCTGCGAAGTGAACGACCTGCATACCCACTTCCACTGCGAGAAGTGCAACAAGACGTTCTGTTTCACCAATATCCCTACGCCGGTGGTAAAGCTGCCGCAAGGGTTTACGCTGAATAGTATCAATTATGTGTTGAAGGGGATTTGTCCGGAGTGCGCGGGGAAGGAGGCAAGTTCATAGTACCGACATGCCTCCTATATCCGTTTCCTTATCTTTTCACTTCGAAGAAATAGTTACCGGACAATAATTCAAATGTCACAGTGCCATTATCCTCACTTATGAATTTAATCCCTTCATGCTTTTTATGAATGTCTTTCCCACTCTCCTTAATATCTTTTACAGACGAAGCCGGTAGACAAACTAAAGCAGAAGTATTACCCGGAATATTGAAAGTATAATAGGCTATTTCATTTTCCACCTTCCAGCCACTCCCGATACGTCCATACATGGAGTCATAATACCCTTTTGCATATTTCATTTTTCCCGTCAAATCTATTTCCGGCTTCAAGATAAAATGCTTAAAACCAGGTGAAGCCTCATCACGTTGTATGCCAAGAGAGTAATTATACATCCAACTTCCCACCGCACCAAAAGAATAATGATTAAAAGAATTCATACGGTTATTTCCTCCGAATCCATCGACATGTGTATAAGAATTCAATCGCTCCCAAATAGTAGTTGCACCCTGGTCTACAGAATATAACCATGAAGGATAGCTTGTTTGTTGCAGCAAATGATAGGCTATATCGGAATATCCATTATCTGACAGCGCCTTACTTATCCATGCTGTGCCAATAAAACCTGTCATTAACGAATAGGTTGGACACAACTTACCACGGTCGGTCGTATTCTTCCTCGTTACTGTCTCTATCAGATTCTTTATGACTTTACTTTTCTGCTCATTATTAATAATATCAAACACAAGTGGAAGTACATAAGAGGTCTGAATATCAATCAAAGTTCCTTGTTTATCGGGAATAAAAGAAGAAAAAACAGTCTTGCTATCACTGGGACGGATATAAATCTTGTTGAAGAATGCTTTTCTTTCATCATGCAACTTTCTGAACCATTCGGCATCACTTCCCTTTCCTAAAGCAACAGCCATTTTGTGCATTAGTTCCAAATCGTAGATGAAATATGCCTCCCACAAAAGTGACCTGTCATTCTTCTCATCCTCCAATCCTAACCAGTCACCCAAGTCACCCCATGCTCTGTTTTGGACAAGTAAACCAGTTTCCTGATCAATCATCTTATCAAGAATATGGGAAATATATTGCTTCATAGCATCATAATGTTCATTCAGTAAGACTTTATCTCCATACTGCTGATAACATTCCCAAGGTACTGTTATTCCAGCACTTCCCCATAGCAAGCCACCAAATCCGCCACCCAAAGGAGCTATATCGGGGAAACATCCGTCATTACGCTGCACATCACGCATAGCCTGAAGATATCTTCTCAAAAATTGAGGAACATCTGCCAAATAAGTTGCCGTACGAGAAAATACAGAAATATCCCCAGCCCATCCCAAACGTTCGTTACGTTGGGGGCAGTCAGTAGGTATAGACAAGAAGTTCCCGAAAGAAGACCATGTGATGTTTTCCCACAATTTATTCACCATCGCATTAGAAGTTTCGTAATGTGAGGCGAGCTTATGAATAGAACTAAGTACCACCCCTTTCACCGCTTCTATCGGTATAGGAGTATCAATACCTGTAATTTCTATAAAACGATAACCGTGATACGTAAAGCGGGGAAAGATTATTTCTTCTCCTCCTCTAGCAATGTAAATATCTTGCGCCATAGCCGCACGAATATTCTCAAGCATTATCATTCCTACATTAGCTGCATATTCTGGTAAATCAGGATATTTCACTTCAGCAAAACGCAGATAAATCCTTGTACCGGGTTTTATTCCCGACAGCTTGACTTTAGGTACGCCTACCATGTTTTGCCCCATATCGTAAACATATACTCCCGGACGAACTTCTTCTACAGAAAGTGCCGTCAACTCATTAACAGCCTGGACTGTCTGTCCAAACTGTCCCATAAGTTTATAATCAGAATAATCATTTACCCAAGGCATATTCGGATTTCCCGCTGTACTAACATTTCCTTCCAAAACAACTTCTGTTGCCGGTTTCCAATTGGTTGCAGTATATGAAGCAGTACTCCATCCCTCTATTTCCGCATCTTTCAAGGCATCATATACTTCCCCTTGGAAGAAACTACCGTAAAGAATAGGACCATTGCTAAAATACTGCCAGGTAGAAGGATCAGTAACAATAACCTTTTCTTGTCCATTCTTATAGGTGATAACTAATTTAGCTAATAATGACTGACGATCACCAAAAAAGTTCCAATTATCTCCTGTAAAAGTTGCGCCACCACTCCACCAGCCTTCTGCCAAAAAAGCTCCGATGGCATTTTGACCTGAATGTATATAGTCCGTAACATCAAATGTTTGATATAAATGTGTTTTATTATACTGAGTCACTCCGGGATTAAAATAATCGTTTCCTACCCGCCGTCCATTGAGATATATCTCATAGATACCACGGGCAGTAACATATAAACGTGCCTTAGCTATTTCCATATCCGGAGAAGCAAAAACTGTTCTAAGCATAGGAGAGGAATTTCCTTTTGGAGTAAAAATCTCCCAAAAGTCGTTAGTACCACTTACTACACGATATTCCCCATCTTTCACTGTTGATACCACATTCGAAGGGGTTCTATAATTGACTATGTTCACTTTTGAAAAAAAAGCCCCTTGTTTAGCAGGAACAAAAAAACCAATGTCCCCTACTACCGGAAAAGCAATGAAATCACCTCCCTGTCCCAATGGATTCAAATTAACCGAACCTACTTCCTTTTTAGAATTATCAATATAGAATTTCGTAAAGCCTAACTCAGAACTGAGCTTAACCACGTGACAAGCATACTTATTATCTTTGTCAATCAAGTTCTGCGGAATAGGAAAGCTCACATAAGGAGTATCCGACTTATCATCCGGGTGATAACCTACTCTATAAATATTCAGTATTGCTTCCTTATCCGAAGCTAACGGAGCAATGTCCAATTCAACCTTGATGTAAGACTCATTTTTCTTATTCTCCAGATGATATAAATTCTTGTTCCTATCCATTAAACGAGTATCATTAGCCCCATATATAAAACTTGCACGGGTACTATTCGAAACTTTATCTAACCTGAGGGAAAAGTCTAATCTGAAAACTGGAAGATAATGTGAATATAAGGTCATATCCTTATCCCCACCACCAATCCATTTCGCACCATCCCATCCTTGATAGGCGTGGTCGCGACTCATTAAGCCCGTTTCAAACCAAGAACTTTCTGACGCTTGTTCACCTTTCTGATTCCAGACATTTACAGTCCACCAATAACGAGTAGAAGGTTGCAAAGGTATACCAGCATACTCAATATTCAAAGAGTTTCCTCCTTTTGTCTTTTCACTGTTCCACACAAGTTTCCCTTCCTCATCTGAAACGGTGATTTGATAAGCTGCCTGCCATTGTCCCCGTTCGAAATAAGGAGCTTCCATTTGCCAACTGAATCGGGGAAGTTCAGTATCAATTCCCAAAGGAGTTACAGCATATTCCGTCTGCAATCTCCTGACAGAAAAAGAAACATTACCAGATTGTAACCTAGCCTGACATGTCATACATACTGTAAAGAACAGAATGAGAAGTTTGTAAATCTTCATATATATGATAGTTTATTTTAAACAAGTTTACGAGCAAATATTTTACGGAACGGCAATATCAACTAGTTTTAGAATAGTATAATGCCGTTCCACTGATTTAAATTCTACGAGAATCCACTAAAAATAAGGACTAAGCGCAGCCTCTGATGCAGGCAACGGAAATAGTAGGCGGATATCTGTAAATGCAGTTGGGGCTACCGAAAATCCTTCGGGAAAATAGTAAGACATAGGATTGGCCTTTACCCTCTCACCATAGGCTTTCATCACTTGTTCTGCTTTTCCGGTACGTACCAAGTCGAGCCAACGTTTATTCTCAAAAGCCAGCTCCACACGGCGCTCATTTATAATGGCTTCTCGTACTTCGGCCTGCCCCGAAGCACTACTTACAGGCAGTAGAGCTCTTGCCCTTACTTTATTCAAGTATTCTAAAGCCTCATCCGTCTTACCCTGCTCGTTCAGGGCTTCAGCAATAAAGAGCAACACCTCGGCATAACGGTAAACCGGCCAATTATCACCGGTTTTTCCACTCTGAGTATGAGAATGGCAATATTTCTTAATATAAGGATAAGGTGTATCGTAAGCAGTCAGCATACCTATGGAGGCGTCCTTACGTGCATCTCCCGGTTCATAAGCTTCCAGAATATCAGGTGTAGGTATGTTGTAACCCTCCACCGTACGTGCCACTTCAGGAATACCTGTGATAGTTTCAGTCTCCTCGGCTGTGATAGGCTGCACTAAGAAAGTGTAGAAAAACGAACTATGCAACCCTTCATTACCATCCTTGAATTGTACTTCAAAAATAGACTCTGAACCATTTTTATTGGCTAGTTCAAAAACATCAGCATAACGGGACATCAGTTCATAACCTGTAACCTCTTTCAGTACTTGTTCCGCCTCTGCCCATTGTTTCAGTACGATATATACATTGCCTATAAGCGTTTTTGCTGCTCCCCGCGTAGCCCTTCCAAGTTCCTGCTCACTCTTAGGAGGTAGCAAGGAAGCTGCTTGTCCGGCATCTGCTAAAATTTGTTTATACACATCTTCCACACTTGCCAATGGTTGTGAAGTGTCAGCTTGTGTCTTTGCCGGTTTCAAGTGCATAGGTACGCTACCGAAATATTGTACAAGGTCAAAATAGGCCAATGCCCGAAGGAAATAAGCTTGTCCCTTTATGTTATCCTTTACCTGCTGGTCAAAATTGACATCATCTATTGGCTCCAACAGATGATTCACCCGTGAAATAATACGATAATCAATCACATATTTGGAACGTGGTACGCCATTGGTTGCATCATCCAAGAAGTTCTTTACGAATTCAGCCTCTATTGTACCCCGGTCATTGGGGTTATATTTATAGGTAGTGTTGTCGCTGCGCATTTCCCCCATCGCCCAAGCGCCATAGGTACCGTTATACAAATCGCGTAACGGAGCATAAGCGCCATTGATTGCCTGTTCAAAGTCACTCTGTGATTTGTAATAGACTGCCGTACTCAAGGAAGTCTCGGATGGCAGATTCAGGAAATCACTCTGACATCCAGTCAATATACACGATGACAATAGCATCGCCAGCATATATTTATTGTTTTTCATAATGGTATTCTATTTTATAATTTAGAAGTTTACGTTCAAACCGAATGTGAATGTTCTCGGCACCGGATAAGTAGAATAATCTATACCTTGCAACAATGCTCCCGGTGAGTTTCCATCAAAATCTACCCCGACCTCAGGATTACCATATTTGTATTTACTGAATACAAATGCCTGCTGCACACTGGCGTATATTCGTAGTTTGCTGACAAACTTGATAATATTGGATGGTAAAGTATATCCTAATGTAATATTTTTAATGGTCAGATTACTACCATCGTACACAAAACGAGAATGGAAAATATCTCTTTCGCGCGAAGTACCTCCTGTGGTTTTACCATACAGTCCGGCCCCGGGATTTTCGGGTGAGCGCCACCGGTCCTTTACCTCTTTCATTACATTGAAAGGACCGTCAAGATTGGCCATACCTTGTTCTACCGCAGCTGCAATCTTATTTCCATAAGTCCCCGTAGCAACAATAGTCAAATCGAAGTTCTTGTAAGCAAAGCTATTTGTCAAACCAAAAGCGAACTTAGGAAGTGGATTACCTATTTCCGCCTTATCACCACTTTCATCATCTCCATAAGTAATCTGCTTATCACCGTTGACATCACGGAATTTAATAGTTCCCACCTGTGAGTCCACAGCTTTGGGAGATTGATCATAATCCGCCTGGTTTACATAGACACCCTCCTGCACCATTCCATAGAATTGTCCTATCCGACCTCCTACACGGGAAATAGTACTCACAATACCTGAATAAGCTACTAATTGGTCACTCAAATCACTCAATGCCAATACACGGTTATCACTGAAGGAGATGTTAAAACTCGTGTTCCAATTGAAAGTACCTACAATATTATGGGAATTAATGCTGAACTCATGCCCCCAGAACTTTAGTTTGCCAACATTCCCTATCAAAGTAGAGAAACCTGATTCTTGAGGTATAGGTAACGAATAGAGCATATTTGACGTTATTTTGTTATAATAATCGTAAGTAAAAGTAATGCGATTGTTGAATAAGCCAAGATCTACGCCAAAATCCAACTGACGAGTTTTTTCCCATCCTAAATCGTCATTTCCAAGAGCTGTAACCGCACTTCCACTTGCAGTGGTGCTGCCAAACACAGCATTTGTATTGCCACTTACCGTATTATAATGTGTATAGTTTCCTATATTGTTATTTCCTATTGTTCCATAGCTTCCGCGTAACTTCAGTAAGGACACACTCTTAAGTTTGCTCATAAAAGCCTCATCGCTTACAATCCATCCCAGAGATACCGACGGAAAATTACCCCACTTGTTGTTACTACCAAAACGGGATGAACCGTCCCTACGAATACTCGCTCCAATCAGATAGCGGCCTTTATAACTGTAATTAACACGGCTCAGATAAGAAATCATGCTCCATTCCTGAATATCCATTGTCGGATTGTTCTTCACCAATGCTGCATCAATAGTCTGTATTCTGTCATCCGAGAAATTAGATCCGCTAAATGCACTATAATCGCTACGAAATCTCTGTGTCGTATATCCTAACAATACTTCAAATGTGTGGTCACCTATTTCTTTCGAGTAATTGGCTGTTGTTTCGGATAGCCAGGACCAGTATCGGTTGTTGGCTTCGTACAAGTTGGCAGCAATGGCACTTGGTGCAGCAGCAAACCCTCTTCCTGCTGTAGAAGGTTGAAAATTGTGCTGATAATTAGAGCCCATATCTCCATTCAGGCTGGTTTTCAGTACTAAACCTTTAAGAGGTTCATATTGCAGGCTCGCATTTGCAAGCAGTCTTTTAGCCTCACGCTTATTGACAATATCCTGAATAGAACGCACCCAATTCGGAGTTTCAAAGGCTGTAATACCGGGAGTTGTTACCGCCACAGGATAGGTTCCGTCTTCATCTTTATAGGAAAGAATAGGAGGAGTCAAAGTAGCATTGGCAAGCAAACCGCCACCACTGAAGAATGCTCCGTCTGATGACGGCCTGTTCTCAAAGCTATAAGTTGGTGCCAGATTAAAGGCGAGTTTCATATTCGGGAGAATCTGATAAGTAGAGTTTGCTCTTGCCGAAATACGTTGATAATCAGAATTTAGCAACACACCGTCTTGATTGAAATAACCTAGAACGAAAGAACTGGTGAATTTATCTTTTCCCGTACTGACAGATACATTATAATCCTGGATTATAGCACTACGTAGCATGGCGTCATACCAATCATGTCCCTTACCATATTGTGAAGGAGTCTGGAAAGCCGACGGAACGCTTTGTCCCAGATCTTCATAGCACTCTTTTTTGAATTGTGCCCATTCAGTTCCATCCATCATATCGGGTCTGCCCTTTTGAGGTACATTCTGCACTCCCATGTATGCGTTGAGGCTGATGTCCGTCTTTCCTGCTTTTGCTCCCTTCGTTTGAATAAGTACAACGCCGAAAGCTGCACGCGAACCATACAAAGAAGTTGCTGCCGCATCTTTAAGTATTGTCATTGACTCTATTTCATTGGGATTGATATCATTAATATCACCCACAATAGGAAAACCATCTACAACATAGAGAGGATTTGAACCTGTAGACAGTGATGCCGCTCCACGAATACGGACATTTATACCTTGTCCTGGCACTCCCGTACCTTGGCTTACTTGTACACCTGCAATCTGTCCCTGCATCTTTTGGGTAAATTGAGCAACCGGAACATCAGCGAGTTTATCAAAATCCAATGTTTCCATAGCTCCCGTCACTGCTCGTTTGGTTTGTGTTCCATAAGCCACTACTACCACTTCATCCAATGACTTGACATCTTCCATCAACACAACGCGCAATAATTTGGCATCGGTTAACTTTATTTCTTGTGGAATATATCCAATATAGCTGAATTGAAGTACATCACCCACATTAGCAGATAAAGAGAATTTACCTTCAATATCCGTTACCGCACCTTGGGCAGCCCCTTTTATCATTACAGTAACACCTATCAGTGGGTCGCCCGACGCATCGGTCACAATACCGGTTATACTTTGCTGTTGCTGGGCGCCCAACGCTTCATTGCGAGTAAGGATGATATGGTTTCCCTCCATCTTATAGTGGATGGAAGAACCTGCCAGTAAGTTATTCAACACTTCTGCCACCGGTTTGCTGTTAACGCGGATGCTTTTATGAATTTTCACATCTACATCTTCCTTGTATATAAACAGATAGTCAGTTTGAGATTCGATCTCATTTAAAATAGATTCCAGTTGAACATTGTTCCGATTGATAGTCACCCGGGCATTTTGGGAATGACTATTTTCCGCCCAAAGGCTGAATGCACAGAAGAATAATAAGAATATAGATATTCGCATGATTCTAAATAATTGTTTTACGTCCGGATTTTTAAGGCAATAAATATCCGGCAAAGGAATGTTTTTCATATCTTTGCAAATAAGTTATTAATACGATTTATTTAAGAAATTGTGTTAGTCCAAGGCCGATAGATGGGGCAAACATCTGTCGGCTTTTTGTTTTTCATAAGTATCACTGCATAGGCTTTGCTCTGTATTAAAGGGTTAGTACCAGGGTTACTTTATATAAATGACGTCATCTTCTTTATCTCGCCGATAAGTGAAAGCCACATCGTTCTGCAAAACACGCAGAGCGTAATCCAGACCGTCGGATATACGGAACTTTCCGGTCAACACCACCTTGGCTATACTCTGCTTATCCAGTTGGATTTTAAGGTCGTAGCATTTCTCCAAGTCTCGCATGATTTCAGCAAAGGGTTTGTTTTTGAAACAATACAGTCCTTCTTTCCAACGATAGACATTGTAATCATCAATCTTGCTCACTACCAACTTACCGTTCTGCAAGGTAGTCTTATAATCAGGAAGTAAGGTCACAAATTCTTTTCCATTATCGGGGGATTTCACTCTAACCTTACCTTGTAGCAAGGAGGTCTCAAATATTTTCCGATTAGAATAGGCTTCGACATTAAACTTCGTTCCTAATACTTCCACATCCAGCATAGCAGTATGGACTACAAACGGGCATTTTTCGTTATGCGCCACTTCAAAGTAAGCTTCTCCGTCCAATATTACTTCCCGTTTACCTTTCATAAACGAAACAGGATATTGCATTTTGGTTCCGGCATTCAACCAAACGTTCGAACCATCGGGTAAATCGAGGTTCACACGCTGACCTGCCGGAACGGTAATGGTCTGCATTGCTATATTTATATTATCTTTACCTTCGCCTATTGAAAACAAAGCAGCCGTTATCCCTACCGTTATTATTACAACAGAAGCTATCTTCAGGAATTCCCGAACGAAATAGTTCTTTTTCTTAATCTCCTTCACCGGCATATCAGACTTTTTCGAATGTCTTACAAGAATCATCGCATTGAACAGCTTACGCTCCCGCCGGAAGAGTTTATTATTCTCTTCGGAAGCTTCAGCCCATTCTTTCACCGACTTCATCTCATCTACAGTGGCACGACCTTCGAAAAAGCGGTATAATATATCTTTATCCATAAATACTCTTGTTTTGCGTATCTACAGTAATAGCGAACGGGAGAAAGCATTCCCTAGTGAAAAAGAAGTTTTTTTTAGTTCAGATAGAAAAAAAGAATGGAAGCAGGCAAATAGTCCTTCAGAGCAATGCGTAATGCCTTGGTAGCTTTGGAGATATGAAATTCCACTCCTTTGGTAGTCATAGCCAACAGACTGGCTATTTCTTTATGAGGCTGATTCTCGTAACGACTCATGATGAAGATGCGCCGGGTCTGTTCGGGCAAGTTCTCCAAAGTCTTGTCTACAATATCCTGTATCTCTTTGGTAAAGATCTCATTAGGTTCAAAATCTTCCAAAGTAACAATGCGGCTCGATAACTCCCAAGCATAGATACGCGATATTTCGTCAGAAACATCTTGATGTATCTGTTGGTGGCGCAGATGGTCTATACAACGATGTTTTATTGCGGTCAGTACATAAGCGGGAATATTCGTATCAGCAGGCAGACGGTCTTTGTTCTCCCAGTAATACATCATGGACTCGATGACGAAGTCTTCAGCAACAGCTTCGTCGTGTACATAGGTATCGGCAAAGTGTACAAAGCGCTGCTGATAGTCTATGAAAAAATGGTTGAATTCGTTCAGATCAAAGGTCATTACAGATTACGAGTAACCAGTTAAAGTGACAAATATACACTTTATCTTTAAAAGGAACAATAAAGAATAAGGAAAAAATATAAATACTTGTCTCATGTACTTATATTTCCTCTCATTTGAAATGAACTTAATCTAAAGTAAACTTCAGAGCTATTGATTATCAGTGAAAATGATATCTTTGCAAATGAAGAAAAGAGTTAAAAAAGACAAACGCATGCAGTCATTCATATTATTTATCATCTTAGATAAATAACATTATGACACACATGAACATAAAAGATCTTGTTGATTTATGCCAAAAAGGAGATGAGCAGGGCCTGAACCTGCTCTATATGAATTATTCGGAAAAAATGATGAAGATATGTCTTCATTACATTCCCGAACCGACAATTGCCCAAGATCTTCTTCATGATGGTTTTATCATAATCTTCACCTCAATCCGATCATTGCGCAACCCCGAGAAGCTGGAAAGCTGGATGAAGAAAATCATGAAAAACATAGCCTTGAGATACCTCAACCAAACAAGTATTGTCACTAACATTCCCCTGACCGACATTTCCGAAGAAGAAGAACCGTCAGAGACTCCTTTTTATCCGGATTTCGTCTCATACCACCAAATGCTGGATATGGTAGACAACCTTCCGGAAGGCTATCGTAAAGTGTTCAAACTGGCCGTCCTGGAAGGACTTTCGCACAAAGAGATCGGAGAATTGCTGGGCATCGCTCCCCATTCCTCTTCCTCGCAACTGTTCCGGGCAAAAGCATTGCTCAGAAAGATGTTAACCGGTTATCGGGTAGTAATAGTTCTGGTACTGCTACTCCTTTTCCCAATGCTGTATGAATATCTGCATAAAGAAAAAAGAACAATCGCATTCAAAGAAATACGCTCTACCGGAACTGCCACCCAATATCCTAAAACAGAAAAAAGACCGGAAGAAAGAAACGTTATTGAAAGCAGACGAATGCCACATTACGATGAAGGAAAATGCCGGAACATAACAGCTATAAACCGAACAGCCCCACTCCCAGATGTTCTTCCCCTCACTATTCCCGAAACACAAGATTATGCAAGCAAGCTGTTCATTACCAATCCTTTTATCACCGTGAATAGAACTAAAAGAGACGGGATCTCATATTCGTTCCCACAAACGAAGCTTCTCCAAAATAAGAAAAGCAGCAAATGGAAACTGATGCTGACCGGTTCACTCGGTCCGCAACTTGCACAAAGCCTATACAAATTGATGGCCACTCCGCAGACCGATGCTTCCTCCGGGCATCTTCCTCAACAAGTCAGCACTTGGGAAGAGTATTATTCCTATCTGAACACCCGATACCAACAAGGAATATTAGGCAACGACTCTGTGGGTCTCATGCAAGTGGCAGAAAGTAATAGTGGCAGAATCATAGAACATCAGCATCATGAAGCCCCCATCACTGCCGGACTCTCCTTAAGCAAGAAGCTGAACGGACCATGGAGCCTGGAAACCGGATTAAACTATACTTATCTCAAATCGGAATTCAGCACCGGTGAAGAATATCATATACTGGAAACTCAGAAGTTGCACTACATCGGTATTCCCTTGCGGCTTTCCTATCGTTTCTGGAATTACAAACGCCTCTCCTGCTATGCTTCAGCAGGGATACAAATAGACATTCCCGTAAAAGGAACACTCCAGACTTCTCATACGACGGACAGTATACCCAACCTTCTTAAACGGCAATCCTTGACTCCTCCGATTCAATGGTCGGTCAATACAAATGCAGGTATACAATATTATATTAGTCCCCATACCAGCATCTATATAGAACCGACTGTCAACTACTACATTCCCGATGGAAGTGAATTGCGTACCATCCGGAAGGAACACCCGTTTACGTTCACCATGCCGATAGGAATCCGTTTCTCTTGGTAAAACCTAATTTTCCATGCAGTCTTTTGCCCGGATGATTATCATAACTATAGATAACCTAAAAACGAGTAAAAATGCAGAAACGTCATACCAACCGTGAACGCTACTTTGAGGAGCAAGCACAAACAAGCAGGAATTACTATATCCCTTATATAAAAAAGATCATCGGATATATACCAAACACTGTATTGGAAGTAGGTTGCGGAGAGGGAGGCAACCTGCTTCCTTTCGCAGAATCCGGTTGCCACGTTGTCGGCATCGACATTGTCGCTTCACGAATACAGCAAGCAGGCGCATTCTTCAAGAAGAAACGTCAAAAAGGCCATTTCATAGCCTCTGATGTCTTTCAGCTGGAAAAAGACGGAAAAGAATTTCCTCTGATTCTCATACACGACGTGATAGAACATATTGAGAATAAATCACGTTTCCTAGCCTGCATGAGAGATTACTTATCTACCGACGGAGTGATATTTGTAGGATTTCCTGCCTGGCAAATGCCATTCGGGGGCCATCAGCAGATTGCACACAGTAAAATCATTTCGCACTTTCCTTTCATACACCTGCTACCTTACACATTGTACAGACAAATACTAAGACTATGCGGTGAGAAAGAAGCGACCATAACAGAACTATTAGACATTAAACATACCAGATGCACCATTGAAATGTTCCACAACATTGCGCAAAAAACAGGATACCAAATTGTAGACCAGCAATTATACTTTATAAACCCACACTATAAAATCAAGTTCGGATTATCACCGCAAAGACTGAACAAAACGGTTGCCTCCATTCCATACTTAAGAAATTTCGTCAGTACAAGTTGTTTTTACGTCTTAAAGAGAAAGTAAACCCTAAATGTATAATTAATGATATTATCTTTTAAGATTGCCCAATATAACCATATTATCATTTGATATATTCATAAAATCTTTATCATCTGTCACAAACTTAAAAGAAGAATGTCTACATAACTCTATATAGTAACTATCGTTAAAATCTATATCTATAAAATGAGAAAGAATAGATTGAATATTTAAAGCGTTGAAATTATCAGTACATTTCTCACACAATGCTAATATTTGATTTATCGCAGCACAAATACTTTCAACTGTATCATGGTATCTTTGGGTTTTCCTGTATGCTTGTTTGTAATCTAAATCCGTTTCTAACAAAGTTTGCTTTACTTCATTTTTCTTCCATAAATTATAATCCAGCTTAATGCTTACATTCGCAAATTCAGAAATAACCAGGCTATTTATCCATATAGTAGCATTTGCTTGACGAACAGATTGCAAAAAAGAAGAATATATTTTCTGTTTACTCTTGTCGTGATTGCCTATTGGACAAAACAAAAATATCCAAATATTATTATCAAAAAAGAAATTATCCATCCTTTTAGGAGAGTAATTTCTAATATCCGTACAATTACTCCCCATCTAGAATTTCTTTTGTAGTCTTAGAGAATTCCTGTTCGTTTTTAAAATACTCCTTTGCTCTATCCGTTACTTTCTTGAATAATGGCAAATCTTCCTTATTTACATTAGACAAAAATAAACGGGATGCTAATTCTTCCGAACTGAAATCATTATATAACTGCCCAATAGCAGCATTTAAAAAAGCAGAAGTTAACAAAGTTATACCAGAAAAGTCAATAGTTACTTTCTGGTATCGTTCCAACAATAAACGAATATGCTGATTGATCTTATCTCCTTCATCAGAAGATACAGCAATATCCAATACAGTATACTCATTAACTTTTAATATGGCATTTCCCTCTTTCATATTCATGGCACAAAATTACTAAAATATATCATTCATAGTCAAATTAACCTCACTTTTTAATTGATAAAAGCAACTATCATCAAAATTGAACTCAATATTAACGATAGTCCCTGGAAAATTGTTCTTTAGTGTACCCATACGCACTCGATTGCCACGATACTCCCAATATCCATTAGATGATATTATTTGCATTACTCCATTGTTTAACTTTATAAACTCAAGAATTAGACTTAATCCTAATCCCCCGGTCCTCCCTATTTTGGTCGTGTTCCCATATTTTATAGCCCAATCTATAGCCATGCATGCATCAAATTCCTTCAAAGGGAAATGGAAATCATTAACGTTCTTATGAATAGTTTGGCCTACATCAACAATTGTTATATCCAATCGAGCAGGGCTTTTTCGTGGATAATATTGCCCACAGGTATGAATAAACTCACATTTTCCATGAGTCCTTGCATTTTCAAATATTTCAAAAATGCTCTCAGTTATTCTTTTTCCAAGCAATACACTATGCTTAGGAAAATCTGATTTTGAAAGAAGTTCTCTTTTTATATAACCATTAAAAGCACTGTCTTGATTATGCTTAAATCTTTGAAAACTTACAACCGTTCCATTATGGTTATCTGATAAGTCTAAATAATTACTGCCTATAAACCCATTTCTTGTTAATATATCTATTAAAGAATTAGACATATTAGAATAAGTTATTCTGACTCTATTTTTTTCCATCAGCAAACCAATAGAGCCCAAAACGGCACATAGATTGGCTTCAAACCAACGATTTGACGAGAAATCCAAATCAATAGTAGTGTTACTATATTCTTTCATCTGATGGTACAGTGAGACTAATTGCTCATATCCCTCATAATTACTCCCTATACTTGTCCCTATTTTTATTTTTGGCATACTCTGATTCTAAATTGTCGCAAAAATAGAAATAAAAAAAGAAATAAGAGATATTATTCAAACAAATGTCACCATTGAAACAAATGTATCTCTTACCTTAATAATAATACATATCATTCATTACTATATTTCATAGCTACTGTAGCATAAACGTAAAAAAGACGCAACAATGCATCACTACCAACTAACACGTCAGTTTTAATACATTGTTGCGTCATTAATGAGTTTCAAACATCCACCTTGTGGACCTGGAGGGAATCGAACCCTCGTCCAAACGAGGAAATCATAAGCTTTCTACATGCTTATCTTTGCCTAAATTTTCGTGCAGGAGCAGAACCAAAGCCATCAATTCCTGCCTTATCCTCTAAAGTTTCATCAAAAGTGCGAGGCCACTTCCGACTATCCCCGATGTAACTGCACCACTGAACCGGAATGCTTCGGAGCAACAGCTTCCGAGTGATGTCTCGTCCTGGCACCTAGTGCCTGGATTAAGCTAATCTACTATGATTCGATTAAGCAGCAAGAGCGTAATTAGTTTCGCCAGATAAAATTTTGAGGACTGAGATTTAAGTGCAAATCAACGACGCACTGCATGCTTACTCACCATTTCTGCCCGCTGTCAAATCCAGTCAAGCCCAAAATTGTGCACGGTTCTTTGGGGAATCGTGGCTGCAAAGATACGTATTCTATTGATGCCAAACAATTATTTGTCAGGTTGAATAAACATTATTAACGAAAGAAATTAATTGTTATCTTACTTCTTTTCTCTATCTTTGTCACCGAATGCAAAAGCATTCATAACATAGTAGTCAGTTTAGGCACCCAAAAACGGCAAATTTTGAATGTGCGAACTAAACTGAACAAGGCTCGTTATGTCGTTTCATCACGATATGCGTGCCCGTTCAGTATAGGTTCGCACGGGTTCTTTGCCGTACCTTGGGGTGCTTTATATTGGATTGGGCACGTTTTTTATGCCTATTCCTAAACTCCCAAAGGCATGAAAACAATATTTCAATTACTAGAGTGTTTAGATTTACTGCCGAAGAAGGTACGGATCACATTATATATAATGGCAACCATCATTATAATGCTTTTATGCCTAGTTGGCTACCTATTCACTGCCATTCACTTGCAAAATGACTATATCGATTGGTTGGATTATAGAATAAACAAGGGATTATTCATAAGACAATAAAGCCGGAAAGCTAAAACAATAAGCCCTAAGAACCGGAACAATAAACCCCAAGAACAGAATCCCTAAAGCATCCCATGCACAAGATGCCATCTTGTGTAGCATAAGATGCCATCTTGAGCAGCATAAGATGCCATCTTGTGCATGACATGAAGCAGTGTTCAAGTTGAGAAGGTTATGCCTTTCAGATGCAAGGGCCTAATGCTACACATCTGAAAGTTTATTGTTGCAAATGCAAAAGCCTATTGTTGCAGCCGCCAAAACTCATTGTCATACCCCTGAAACCCCGTCCCCACGCCCCTTTGAAAGCATTTCCGGACTATTACTGCTCATACTTCGGACAATTTTATAACCCGAATCCGAGTAATAAGCCGTACATTTGACAACAGAAAATTAATACAAAACGATAAGATACCATGAAAGGATTAATTGTAGCCACTTTATTGCTGGGCAGCGGCACACTGCTGTCCGCACAGAACGCGACAAAAGTACCGGCCATTTACCGACCGGTAAAGACAGAAATGTACCGCAAAGGTTGGATTGATTTCAACAAGAACGGAGTGAAGGACATCTACGAAGACCCCACCGCCCCGCTCGATGCGCGCATTGAAGACCTGCTGCGGCAGATGACCCTGGAAGAGAAGACCTGCCAAATGGTAACCCTCTACGGTTACAAGCGCGTGTTGAAAGACGCCCTCCCCACGCCTGAATGGAAGTCAGCCCTATGGAAAGACGGCATCGGCGCCATAGATGAGCACCTCAACGGCTTCCAGCAATGGGGCCTCCCCCCATCGGACAACGAAAACGTCTGGCCCGCCTCCCGCCACGCATGGGCACTGAACGAGGTGCAGCGCTTCTTCGTAGAAGACACCCGCCTCGGCATCCCCGTAGACTTCACCAACGAAGGCATCCGCGGCGTGGAAAGCTACCGCGCCACCAACTTCCCTACCCAACTGGGCCTGGGACATACCTGGAACCGGAAACTGATTCACCAAGTGGGCCTCATCACCGGACGGGAAGCCCGGATGCTGGGCTACACCAACGTCTACGCCCCCATCCTCGACGTAGGCCGCGACCAACGCTGGGGACGCTACGAAGAAGTCTACGGAGAATCGCCCTACCTTGTAGCCGAGCTGGGCATCGAAATGGTGCGCGGCATGCAGCATAACCACCAGGTGGCCGCCACCGGCAAGCACTTCGCCGCCTACAGCAACAACAAAGGTGCCCGCGAAGGTATGGCGCGTGTCGACCCGCAGATGTCGCCGCGCGAAGTGGAGAACATACATATTTATCCTTTCAAGCGCGTGATTCGCGAAGCCGGACTGCTGGGCGTGATGAGTTCGTACAACGACTACGACGGTATCCCCATCCAAGGAAGCTACTACTGGCTGATGACCCGCCTGCGCAGCGAAATGGGCTTCCGCGGTTATGTAGTGTCCGACAGCGACGCCGTAGAATACCTCTACACCAAGCACGGCACCGCCAAAGACATGAAAGAAGCCGTGCGCCAAAGCGTGGAAGCCGGACTGAACGTGCGCTGCACCTTCCGCTCCCCGGACTCTTACGTACTTCCGCTGCGCGAACTGGTGAAGGAAGGCGGACTGAGCGAAGAGGTCATCGACGACCGCGTGCGCGACATCCTCCGCGTGAAGTTCCTCGTGGGACTGTTCGATGCCCCTTACCAGATCGACCTTGCCGGTGCCGACCGTGAAGTGGAAAAAGAAGAGAACGAAGCCGTTGCCTTGCAAGCCTCCCTCGAGTCCGTCGTCTTGCTGAAGAATGCAGACAATACGCTTCCGCTGGACATCAACTCCATCAAGAAGATTGCCGTATGCGGCCCCAACGCGGATGAAGAAGCCTACGCGCTGACGCATTACGGTCCGCTTGCCGTAGAAGTCACCACCGTGCTGGAAGGCATCCGCGGCAAAGTGCAGGGCAAAGCCGAAGTCCTCTACACCAAAGGTTGCGACCTGGTAGACGCCAACTGGCCCGAAAGCGAAATCATCGACTATCCGCTGACTGCCGACGAGCAGGCCGAGATAGACCGCGCCGCAGAGAATGCCCGCCAGGCCGACGTAGCCGTCGTAGTGCTGGGTGGAGGACAACGCACCTGCGGCGAGAACAAATCGCGCACCAGCCTCGACCTGCCGGGACGCCAACTGCAACTGCTCCAAGCCGTACAAGCCACCGGCAAACCGGTAGTACTGATACTCATCAACGGGCGCCCGCTCTCCGTCAACTGGGCGGACAAGTTCGTCCCCGCCATCCTCGAAGCCTGGTACCCCGGTTCGAAAGGCGGAACAGCCCTTGCCGACATCCTCTTCGGCGACTACAACCCCGGCGGCAAACTGACCGTCACCTTCCCGAAAACCGTAGGACAAATCCCCTTCAACTTCCCCTGCAAGCCCTCTTCGCAGATTGACGGCGGCAAGAATCCCGGCCCGGACGGCAACATGTCCCGCATCAACGGTGCCCTCTACCCCTTCGGCTACGGTCTGAGTTACACCACTTTCGAGTATTCCGACCTGACAATCAGCCCTCGAATCATCACCCCGAACGAAACGGCCACCGTGCGGCTGAAAGTGACCAACACCGGAAAGCGCGCCGGAGACGAAGTGGTGCAGCTCTACACCCGCGACGTACTGAGCAGCGTCACCACTTACGAGAAGAACCTCGCCGGTTTCGAGCGCGTCCACCTGGCACCGGGCGAGACGAAAGAAGTAACCTTCACCATCGACCGCAAGCAGCTGGAACTGCTGGATGCCGACATGAAATGGGTGGTAGAACCAGGTGACTTCGTCCTCATGGCAGGCGCCTCCAGTGAGGACATCCGCCTGAACGGTACGCTCACCGTAGAAGATTATCAGACACGCGTCAAAGCTCTGGAAGCCCAAAAGCCCGCCAGCCGCGTAAGCGCCAGCACCAATCAGGAGGATGCTGAAAACGTGCTCGATGGAAAAATCAGCACCGCATGGCAAGGAAATAAGGGAGATTATATTACCTTTGCCTTGGAGAACGGAGCCAAGGTAGACCGGGTGTCCATCGCCTTCAAGCGCGACAACCAACTGCCGGCAGCGTTCGAAATCCAGCTTTCGGGCGGCGGCGGACAGTTCCTGACCGTATATTCGGGCACCGTCAGCGAGTACGACAAGCCGATTTCGTACTCCTTCAAAGGTACTACCGCCAGCGACCTCCGCATCGTGCTGAACGACGACCGGGTGGGAATAGCGGAAATTAAAATACAATAATATAATGAAAACACTTCTTTACTGTATGCTCGGATTAAGCGTAGCCGCATGTGCGCCCAAGAAGGCAGCCAACGGCAACCCGGACGAACTCGCCATGCTGGTGGGCACTTACACCAACGGAACAAGCAAAGGCATCTACACCTTCCGCTTCGACCAGGAAACAGGAACGGCCACCCCGCTCGGCAGCGTGGAACTGCCCAACCCCTCCTACCTCACTCCATCGGAAGACGGGAAGTTGGTCTACGCCGTCAGCGAAATGAACGACAGCACCGCTGCCCTCAGCTCCCTGGCCTTCGACAAGGAAACGGGTGAACTCCGTCTGCTGAACACCGAACTCACCCAAGGAGCCGATCCCTGCTACGTGGCCACCAACGGCCGGGAAGTGTTAACTGCCAATTACAGCGGCGGAACCATGTCCGTCTTCCCCCTGCGCCCGGACGGCACACTGCTACCGGTCGATACGCTTTTTGAAGGCATCGCCACCGGTCCCGATCCCGTGCGCCAGATTGTTCCGCACATCCACTGCACCCTCTTCTCACCGGACGGGAAGTACATCTTCGCCACCGACTTCAGCGCCGACCGCATCCTGCGCTTCGTGCTGCATCCCAAAGATATCATCCCCCATCTGTCCGCCGAGGCCATCGACATAGAGGCCGACTCCGGTCCGCGCCATCTGACGTTCAGTCCGGACGGCAAGCATGCCTATCTCGTCACCGAGCTGTCCGGCAAAGTCATAGCTTTCGACTACGACGACGGTCGTCTACAACAGATACAAACCATCGTTGCCGATACCGTAGGTGCCCGTGGCGGTGCCGATGTTCACCTCAGTCCGGACGGCAAGTACCTCTATGCCAGCAACCGGTTGCAAGCAGACGGCATCGCCATCTTCGCCGTCGACCCTGCGAACGGAACGCTTGCCAAAGTGGGATACCAACTTACGGGCATTCATCCGCGCCACTTCAACATCACCCCTAACGGCAAGTACCTGCTGGCCGCCTGCCGCGACAGCAACGTCATTCAGGTGTACGAGCGCGATGAAAACACGGGGCTGCTGCGGGATACTCACCAGGATATTGTAGTAGATATGCCGGTCTGCGTGCAGTTCGTGCAATAAGCATCCACTTCAAAGCATCGCTTATTCTGTTAATAATTTATAATTGAATATTTGACAAAGATAACTTGATTAACTTTGTCCCTAAGCTAAATGCAATCTAACAAATGTACATTATGAAGAAGAATATATTGATGCTTTCTGCGCTGTTGCTGGCTACTACCGCCGTGGCCCAGACAGAAGTAACAGCCGGCGTAATGCGCGGCAAGGATTACGGCGTGACCTATATGCTGCCCCAAACAGAAATTGAAATAGTGCTACAAACTACCAAGCATACTTATACCCCCGGAGAATTCTGCCGCTATGCCGACCGCTACCTGCGCCTCAACAACATATCCGCCGAACCGGAAGAGTACTGGACACTGGACGGAATAGAAACCCGCATCGTCGGTGTGCCCGACAAAGAGAACGTCTACTTTGTGAAGTTGAAGGACAAAACCGTCGCACCGCTTATGGAACTGACCGAAGACGGCATTGTGCGTTCCATCAACATGCCCTACAGCGGCAAGCAAACCGTAAAGCCGTCTCAGCCCCAAGCCCCTGCAAAGAGCATCGACCCGCGCAGTTTCCTCACGGAAGAGATTCTGATGTCCAACTCCAGCGCCAAGATGGCGGAACTGATTGCCAAAGAGATCTACAGCATCCGTGAAAGCAAGAACGCCCTGCTGCGTGGCGAAGCCGACAACATGCCCCAGGACGGGGCACAACTCAAGATAATGCTCGACAACCTGAACTTGCAGGAAAGCGCCATGACGGAGATGTTCTCGGGCAAAGTAAAAGACGAGCCCAAGACTTTCACCATCCGACTGACGCCCAAGGAAATGAAGAACGAAGTCGCCTTCCGCTTCTCCAAGAAGCTGGGCGTGGTAGCCAACAACGACCTTGCCGGCGAACCGTACTACATCAGCATAACCGACCTCAAGACGCCCGACTCCTCCACCGCCGAAGAGTCCAAGAAGAAACTGGAAGGTGTAGCCTACAACGTTCCGGGCAGAGCACAAGTCACGCTGACGCACAACAACAAGAAACTGTTTGACGATCAGTTGCCTATCACGCAATTCGGTACCATAGAATACCTGGCGCCGGTACTGTTCAACAAGAATTCAACTGTAAAGGTACAGTTCGATACGGCAACGGGAGGATTGATTAAAGTGGACAGAGAATAGGCTATAAGAACTAAATATTAGAAATAAAAGGCTGTACAGCTCTAAGGAGATAATCTCCCGGACTGTACAGCCTTTCATTTTTTTAATATTCGATATTCCGTTTTTACTCTTTTCAGACAGTAGTTCCCAATTATATTTATCTTTGAACATCAATAGAGTGAATAGTATTTTGTACACATTCTATCTGATTGTTGACAAACAATGTATAATTTAAACTATCATGATTATGGAACGAAAACACTTACAAAACATTTTAACCGGAGCATTTATGATGATGTTCATAAGCTTGGTAGTGGGATGTACTGAAAAAGATCTGTACGACCCCAGTAAGGGAAAAGAACCGCTCCCGGATGAGAGTGAGTATTTTGGGTTTGAAACGAAAAAGGTATCGAATCTTTATGTAGACTATAATGCACCCGGATTCAAAGCATGGATTGCTGTATATAGCGAGAATCCGATGAATTCCGATGGATCGAAAAGAGAGGATATAGAGCCTTTCTTTACAAGCTATACGGATGGAAACGGTAAGTTCGAAGGGAACATGGAAATCTCTACTGCCGTAAAGACAGTCTATCTGTACACAGATACGTGGGGATTGCCGAGATGCATTGAGTTGGATGTGGAAAATGGAGCAGTACGCCTGGATTTGAGTAAGAGTAGCAAACCGGAGACAAGAGCGGTAACACGCGCCTATGGCTTTACGGGAGATGCTCCTTATTTGATTGAGAAAAGCCAGAACCTTTACTCATTGTGTAAATGGGGAGATGGAGGAAATCTCAGCTATAGATGGGACCTGGGCAATATTAATGAAGGTTACATTACAAATGCAAGCACTGTAGGACAAGAATCTATGGACGATTTCGCAAAGCGTATGAAAGCATTTCTCGCCTCTAAGAAGAACCAGGATAATTCAGCTCTTGTCAAACAATCCGGCACAACCAATATTACAATCAAAAATGCCCCTGCCAAACTGGATGTGGTATTCGTAAATAGGGATGCAGAGTGGGATAATACTTTCGGGTATTATTATTATAAAACGGATGAAGCAGGAAAGGTGGATGTCAAAACAATAAAGAAATATATTGTTTTTCCAAATGTAGAATTGTTCAGCCAGGCTATCTGGGAGAACATCTTACATTCCGGCGACAAAGTAAGATTAAAATTCTATGATCAGAATGGAAACTCTTCTGACGAGTTCCCTGTGGGTTACACTGTTGGATGGTTTATCTATGCACAAGGTTTCCAGTTTAATCAGATCAGTGGTGGCGATCATAGTAACGATAATATGATAAATACCAGCAAGCTTATCGCATCCAATCTGAATGGCAGCAGTGTATCAGATCAGAGATTTATCACCATCAAAGATCAGAAAAGCGGTAACGTTATAATCGGCGTTGAAGATGGAGGTAATAAGAGTTATTGCGATTTACTCTTTTATGTAAATGCCACTCCTGAGAGCTCCATTGAGAATCCCGACAGACCGGTAATTCCAGATCCTGATACGCCGCCCGTGCAAGAAGATAAAACGCAATCGAATAAAGGTACACTGGCATTCGAAGATATATGGCCCAGCGGCGGTGATTACGACATGAATGATGTTATTGTAGAGTACAAGCGTACGGTCTATTATAATACCGATAATGTAGTTACCAAAATAGAAGATATTTTCAGGCCGACTCACGATGGTGCCGATTATATCAATGCATTTGCATATCAGATTGATGTAGCACAGTTCGGGCAGGTAACTTTATCATCTGATGAATCAACAGTAGAATCTGCAACTTCTTCCATTATAGTATATGCTAATAACAAGACATCAATCGGTAAGGAGTACACAATAATTAGAGAGTTCCCGAATGGTGGATTCGACAAAAAGGATATAAAAGACTATAATCCATATATTATTGTGAATTATGCTTCTGAAAACAAGCAACGTACGGAAGTACATTTGCCAAAGTTCAAAGCCACTTCGTATGCCGATCCTTCTCAGATCGGTACTAAGGATGATGCCTACTATATAGATCGCAAAGGAACGTATCCATTCGCTATTGATTTATTCGACGTTACAGGTTTCCACGCAGTAACAGAGACATATAGAATTGATAGTGAAAAGGAATATCCTGAATTCAAGATGTGGACAGAATCAAAGGGAACAACAAATACTGATTGGTACAACCACTATAAAGGTGGCAAGTAATAAACAGTCCTGATTCTCTGTCATTCAGAATAAAGTGAAGGATCCCTTCTCCGCGTAGTATAGGAGAAGAGATCCTTCACTTCGTTCAGGATGACAGAATTTTCTTTATTCTTCCCTGAATGATTGCGGTGTAACTCCGGTATGTTTTTTAAAGAATTGATTAAAGAACGATAGATTGGTGAACCCGAGTGACAATCCAATTTCTTTTATCGGCAGCGTAGTCGACTTCAATTGAGCCTTTGCATCCATAATCAGCGCAGCCGCAATAACCTCGAGAGGAGTATACCCGGAAGCCTTTTTGATGGAATTGCAAAAATGGGGAAGGCTTAACCCCAATCGTTCTGCATAAAAAGCAACTCCGTGTTGGAGCTTATAGTATTTCATTACCATCAGCATAAACTCCCGATATACCTCGTTTTTCCTGGTTTGTGAAGGAATGACGTATTTATTACGCCGTTTGTATAACTCGTAAACTCCCTGCATGAATAGAGCTAGAATGGCTTTCACGACTTCTTTATTTTCACAAACATCCGGATTAGCATACGATTTTATAAATACCCGGTATAATGCTTCCAAATCACCAACCTTTGTAGGTGACAAAGAGGTAATAGGATTCTCGATAATCATGGGCAATAACCCCCGAGTAGTACTAATCAAGTTGGCTGATGCCATCATCTTGCTTGAGAATCCTGCTACATACAAATGGACATCGGGAGATATTTCGTGCACTTGTATCAGATAATTCGGGAGCAGGGTAATAAAGTTATTCTCCTTGATGACATATTCCGATACATTTATGCTGATATGTATCTCTCCTTTTGTACAAAGGACGAATAGTCCGGACATAACTCGGCAAAGAGATTCCATATAGTCATTCAGGCTACTCTCTATATGCTCATCGGTTATAATGTAATCAACGGGCAGATCGAATTTTATAACATCTTCTCTCATTATTTTGCAAACAAGAAAATTAGATATGCCGAGTTTTTACTTCAATCTTTAATCGTCAATTGAACAAACCCGTCTTTACGCAGCTGCATCACGTAAGTAGTGACGCGTGAAGGATAATTCTCTTCGCCTTCAAAGTGTTCGGCAAGCAGGGAGATGATTTCGCGCACCGTGCGACGCCCGTCTATCATATTCCACACGGCTGTTCCGTGCTCTTCCAACTTCACATGAATATCCGGCGACATACCTTTCGGCAACAAGAAACGGCGCATCCATTCGTATTTAAACCGGGGATAGGTGAGCACAGCGCACTCACCCTCCCATTCGGTTGTTATATGTCCGCAACGAACCGGAACAGCATCCAACAGACTGATTTTTCCTTCGGGTGTTTCCATATTTCCGTTCGTTATTTACATCTTATTTCTGAATATTGGCTTCTTCCAAACCATAACCTTTACGCTTGTTTTCAGCCTTCAACAACAAGGCTACAACTACCGATAAAATTCCAAAGATCATGAATATAGATAAAGGTACCGTATAATTATAGCCTACAGTGCCGTCCGCCGCAGTAGTCTTGGCAAAGTGGTCTATCACCCAACCTATCAACAACGGTACCATCGACAAACCTATGTTCTGAATATAAAAGATCAAAGAATAGGCCGAACCTAATTGCTTCTGCGGAATAATCTTGGGCACGGAAGGCCACATAGCAGATGGAACCAAGGAGAATGCAACTCCCAATACAATGACTAAAAGCAATGCAAACCACCAATATTCCAAAATGGGCAATGTGAAGCACAAATGTACAAACACCAACATAATAGAACCGATAACCATCAATGTGGCTCCTTTACCAATACGGTCGTAGAGCGAACCGAAGACCGGTGTCAGAAGAATACAACCAAACGGCAGCATCATCGGGATATACCCGGCCAAGCTCGGCTCTACATTATACTTATAAATCATCACCTTTACCGCAAACTTCAGGAACGGGAATACACCGGAATAGAACAACAAACAAAGGAAGGTAATCAGCCAGAAACCCTTGTTCGTAACAATAAACTTGATATCGCTGAGCTTGAACTTGTCTTCGTCCGATGCCGTAACCGTACTCGCAGCAGAAGCATCCAATTTTCTATCCATCACGCAATAAACCATATAGAAGAGGAAACCGATGCACAATGCAATAGCACCGAGCAGCACAGACTGGGACAGATGTCCCATCGCCTTGGCTATCGGCAAACTGAATCCTAAAGCAATACCGGTTCCGATACGAGCCATAGCGACCTGCAGTCCCATAGCCAAAGCCAACTCATGACCGGTAAACCACTTCACAATGACCTTCGATACGGTAATACCCGTTATCTCGGCACCGACACCGAAAATGGCAAAACCTAAACATGCAAAAAGCACCTGATAACTAAAACCGAACAGACTTCCTTCGAGAGTGAAATAAGGAGATATAGCCCAATATTTTATTAAAGCACCTCCAAACATCAATAACGAAGACATTGTTCCGGTGAAACGTACTCCCATCTTATCCAGAATAATACCACCAAGCAGCAGCATCACCAGGAATACGTTGAAATATCCATAGGCTCCCGTAAAGAAACCATATTCGGTCGATGACCATCCCAAACCATCCAGAGTGGCGTCTACAGCCTTCGTTGACTGCACAGAAATGGCATTCTCTACTTTTTCAAAACTACCATCCTCGTAGTATACAACTTGTCCTTTTGTAGTCAACAAGTCCTCCAACGGGGCCATTACATCAGTCATAAAGTATCCGCACATCATAGTAAAGGATACAATCAGCAAAGCGCTCCAGCGAAAAGCTTTGGAGTCACTCAATTTAAGTTTCAATTGTTCTGTCATCGTACTATTATATAAGATTTCAAATTATTAATCGGATTGCATAAGTAGCAGCAAAGGTAAATAAATCCTCGCTCAATACGAAAAAAGGTTGATACCTTTTCATCGGTATCAACCTTTCTCTTATTTCTTCAAGCGGAAATCATCCGTACTATCCTACCCTTTATTCGGCAGCCGGTGCTTCGTCTGCTGCGGGAGCAGTAGTTGCAGGAGCAGTTTCAGCAGGAGTTTCGGTTTGCGGAGCTGCTGTACCTACGGGCATGTTATAAGGGTTAGTCTTTTCCTCTTGCTGTGCTTGTTCCATGATTACGTCACCAGCTTTGCCCGTGCCGGAAGGAACGGTATAAGCAGATACGATACTGAAAACGACCATGACACCGGCCAGGGTCCAAGTAGCTTTTTCAAGGAAGTCTGTAGTCTTGCGTACACCCATGATCTGATTGGATGAAGAGAAGCCTGATGACAGACCGCCTCCTTTGGAATTCTGAATCAACACAATGAAGCACATCAGCACAGATGCAATCACCATTAAGATAATTAGTAATAGATACATTTTGTTATTTTGATTTAGCGTTAATAATCAATTTCTCCAAAAATCTGATTTGGTCTGCAAAGTAAGCATTTTTTTTTGGATAATTCAAACTTAATTTTTTAATAATTTCAAGAGCCTTGTCATATCGGCGCTGTTTTATGTAGATTTTGGCTAAAGTTTCAGTAAAACAGCTGTCATCCAGCTCTTCATTGGCAGAAGATACCGGGGATTCGGAAGGAGAAGCCGAAGGTTCAGAAGGCAATTCTTTAGCTTCGAGCAAAGGCACATCCGTGGTCTCGCTCTTCAGGATAAAGCCGTCTATCAGTTCGTGTCCCCGCAACTTCGGCACCTCGGGCACGGTTTCCGAACCGGATTCGGACGGTTCGGCACGTTCATCTTCGTTCATCAGATAGGCGGTGTAGTCCATTGTATAGTCCAGCTCGGTGTTCTGCGAATGCTCTTCGGGAACAGTAGCGAGAAATGCATCGATCAGGGAGAGGGTGCGGTCTACGCTCGGTTCCTCTTCCATGGCATCGGAAGAAAGCAACGGAGATTTCCGGGATTTCAAGGTATAACGGTCGCCCTCGATGAGATAGAACAGCACACGGCGATCGGCCACATACAACACGGCTTTGCGCAACTCGGCGCCAAAGTTGATGTCGTGCAGCAGATAGAGGTTCTTCAGATAGAGCAAACGGATCGACTGAAAATAGGGATAGCGTGCTACCAGTGTGCGGAGCTCGTACAAAGTATCCCTGTTCAGCGTCTCGGGATGCTGAATCCATTGTTGCAAATGGGTAGAAGTCATAACTTTACCAGTTAGCTACAGTTGCATTGAATATCTGTTCGGCGATATCTTTCACCATCAGGGTTATCAGCTGGTCTTGCACCTCGGTCAACAGTTTCGAGGAGTCGTACGTCTGGAAGGCCGAGAACTGCTGTTCAAAGTCCTCCTCATGATTCGTATTGTTGACGTAGCGCACATTGACGGTCAGTGTCACCTTCACCTTGGAAGAGTAACCGCTGGCGTCCACCGATTCGTTATATTGGTTATATCCGGTTATCTCACCGTCTATTTCAAGGTCACCACCCGAATTCACCAGGTTCAGACGGGTCTGTTGTATGAACATGTCCTTCAACTTCTGGTTGAATTCCGTTGCCAGCGGTGCATATACATATTCCGCCCGGTTCTGGAAGTCGGCAATAGAAATAGTCTTCACCTTGCTGTAGTCAATGGAACTAATCGGGGCAAGCCCCATAGAGATGCGGCACGAATATACCACAAGCCCCAGCACCGCCAAAACGGCAACCAGTGCTATCTTTTTAATCCAATCCATATTCTTTTATCTTTCTGTATAGGGTGCGCTCGGAAATATTCAGGTCCTGCGCTGCACTTTTACGCTTGCCGTGATGTTTTTCAAGCGCTTTGCGTATCATTTCTTTCTCCACTTCGTCCAGTGAGAGTGATTCTTCTACATATTCTTCCGTGTCCTGGAAGTCGTCGTCCATCTGCGGAGCCGGTTTTACCGACGGGTGTATGATGGTAGGCACACCGGAAGTCACCGGAGGCACCACAGCCGGAGGAGCCGGCGTATAGTAAGCAGCAGCGGCAACCGCAGGACCGGCCACAGCTCCGCGTTCCGTCATAATCTCGTGCACCAGCTTCTTCAGTTCCGTGACGTCCTGGCGCATATCGAACAGCACCTGATAGAGAATCTCCCTTTCGCTCTCAAAGCCTTTGTGATCTTTCACACCGAACAAGGCCGGGAGGCGCTGCATATTGTTCTGTTCCGGCAGATAGCCTTTCAAGATAGCTGCGGTGATATCGCGATTAGTCTCTATAATAGACACCTGCTCGGTGATATTCTTCAGTTGGCGCACATTGCCCGGCCACGAATAAGCTAGCAACATCTGCTTGGCATCCTCCGTCAATTGAATGGCAGGCATCCGGTATTTCTCGGCAAAGTCCGAGGCGAACTTGCGGAACAGCAACACCACATCCTCACCACGCTCGCGCAAGGGCGGCACCTGGATAGGCACGGTATTCAGACGATAGTACAAGTCTTCACGGAAACGGCCGTCGGCAATGGCTTGCGACAGGTTTACATTGGTAGCCGCCACAATACGCACATCTGTTTTCTCTACTTTGGAGGAGCCCACCTTGATAAACTCACCACTCTCGAGCACACGGAGCAGACGCGCCTGGGTAGGAAGAGGCAACTCGCCTACTTCATCCAGAAATATCGTTCCGCCGTTTGCTTCGCCGAAGTAGCCTTTCCGATCGCCGATAGCACCCGTAAAAGCACCTTTCTCATGACCGAACAACTCCGAGTCGATGGTCCCTTCGGGGATGGCGCCGCAGTTCACGGCAATGTATTGTCCATGCTTGCGCCGGCTATATTGATGGATGATTTGAGGAAAACTCTCCTTTCCCACACCACTCTCCCCGGTAATGAGCACAGACAAGTCGGTAGGCGCTACCTGAATAGCGATGTCAATGGCACGCATCAGCGTCTCATTGTTGCCGATGATGCCGAAACGTAGTTTTACTTGTTGTATTTCCGCTTTCGTCATTCTACAAATCTTCTTCTACACTATCGAGTTTCAGTTTGTCACTGTCGTCACGTTTTTCGTAATACTGCTTGCGCAGCGGATTGGCATGTGCAGCCTTCTCACGCAGACGGTTACGGAACACGTCTATCGCCACATATACCGCCTGACGGAAAGAATCTTCGGATGCAAGTCCTTTTCCTGCAATATCGTAAGCCGTGCCGTGGGCAGGCGAAGTACGTACCACCGGAAGTCCGGCCGTATAGTTCACACCTTCGTCCATGGCCAATGCCTTGAATGGAGCCAGTCCCTGGTCGTGATACATAGCCAGCACACCATCGAAGTGGGCAAAGTTACCCGAGCCCATAAATCCGTCTGCCGGATAGGGTCCGTAGCAAAGTATTCCTTTCTCAGCCATTTCTTTAAGGGCCGGGATGATAATCTCCTGCTCTTCTGTTCCCAGCAGCCCATTGTCTCCTGCATGCGGATTCAGTGAAAGCACTGCAATGCGCGGTGCATCTATGCCGAAGTCCAACTTCAGAGATCGGTTGAAAATCATCAGCTTCTCCTGAATCAACTCTTTGGTAATTGTCGATGCGATCTGGCTTACGGGAATATGCCCGGTCACCAGCGCTACGCGGAAATCATCTTTCATCAGAATCATGAGTGCTTTCTCTCCGTCACCCACTCTTTGCTCGATATATTCCGTATGTCCGGGGAATGCAAATTCCTCGGACTGGATGGTGTGCTTGTTAATAGGAGCCGTCACAATGACATCTATCAATCCTTCCCTGTATTCCTCAAGAGCCTTCTCCAATGCGCCGAGCGCGGCTTTACCAGCTTCGGCATCGGCCTTTGAGAATTCTACCTTTACTTCATCATCGGTGCAGTTCACCACGCTCAGGCGGTTGCAGGCTGCTTCGGACGCAGAATTCACGATACTGAAGTTGGTAGGTAAATCCAGTGATTTACGATGATAGGCTGCTACTTTGGGCGAACCGTAAATAATAGGTGTACACAGTTCCAGCATGGCGGGCTCTGCAAAAGTTTTCAGAATCACTTCATAACCTACACCGTTGATGTCGCCTTGTGTAATGCCGACTCTTATCTTGTTGTCTTCCATTTTTAAATTACTTATTATTAGTAGTATCTTTTGGGGTGGTACCGTTTACCGGAATTTCCGCCCCTTCCTGCGTGCTGCCGGGCAACTTCAGGGTATAGAGCGAAGCCTCCATCTGGCGGACCAGATTACGTTTCATTTTATCGGGTGAATAAACAAATATTTCTGATACGATAATGCGTTGGTTGGGCTTGTCCAGACGGACGTGTGATACGAACGGGCCACCCATAAAGTCACCCTTGATGCGCCACAGGCCGCGGGCTTCCAGCGCATAGTCACCCTGCACACTGATAGGACGGACGTCGGTCATCAGAGAATCCGTCATCATGTACATGCCTTCCCGAGCTCCGGGGATATTAACCTTCATCACAGAGTCGCGCTTATGCACGAAGTATTCCTTGGTGAATGTATCTTTATCGGTATAGGGATAAGAATAAATCACAAAGTTCTGGTCGCCGGTAGCCGTATTCGTACCTGCCCAGAAGAAGTTCTCTCCTACCTTGGTAGAGTTCAAGTCACCGGGTACCCATACGTCACAGTCGAACATGCTCTTCACTTTCGTAGAGATATAGTCGCTATGCTTGTCCTTCAATACGGAAATCTGACGGTTCATCTCGGCATGGGTGAAGAAGTCGATAATGGTCTGTTTGTTCTCTTCTACAAACTGCTCGAACGAGGCTTCATCCGGTGCCTGGATGGTCAGGATAGATTGCGGAGCAGCATATACGTCTTTAGCATATTTGAACTTGGGCTGAGTATAAAGATCCTTGTTCACATCCACAATGATGATGTTGCGAATCAACTTCAAGGTAGCATCATAGTTAGCAGGAGCTGTATACATGATGCGGAACGAACGTTCGGACTGCGGAAGTCCCGGTACATCAGAATCGAGCACATCGAACAGTGCCCTGCCGGCGGGGCGTTCCCACAATCCAGGGTCTACCACTACCAGGATTTCATACGCGCGACCGCTGGAGGTCGGAGTAAATACACCCTTATTGCCGCCACTGCACGCGGAAAAGAGCGTCAGTACAAGAGCCATACTTAAATAAAACAGGTGCTTTCTCATATCTCTATACATTTTAGTTTTTCACAAAGCTACGAAGAATGCGTAATATCCTTCCTACCAAAGTTAATAATTTATATTAATTCTTGTTTATTCTCCTCCTGCTTGGCCGTCGAAAGCATGCCGCAGGCAGCAAATATATCTTCACCGCGGGATGCCCGTATGGTAGTGAACAGTCCGTGCGAGGTGAGGTAATCGCGGAGCGTCGTCATGGTTTCCATATCTGCACCTTCAAGGTCGACGCCGGGTATGGCATGAAAACGAATCAGGTTTATCCGGCAATCTACGCCACGCAGCAACTTCAAGAGTTCCTTGGCATATAGCAGGGAGTCGTTCACTCCTTTAAAAACAATATACTCAAAAGATAGTCTGCGCTGTTTGCTAAAATCATAGTTTCTTAACAATTCTACTATTTCCGTGATGGAGAAGGCCTTCTCGGCGGGCATCAGTTCACGACGCTGCAAAGGCACCGGCGAATGGAGGCTGATGGCAAGATGACAATCGGACTCTTCGATGAAACGCTGCAAACCTTTCCGCAATCCTACGGAAGAGAGGGTGATGCGTTTAGGACTCCAGCCGTAGCCATAAGAGGCAGTCATTACTTCCAGGGCTTTCAGCACTTCGTCCAGGTTGTCGAGGGGTTCGCCCATGCCCATCATCACGACATTGGTCAGTTTATCGCTTTCGGGCAAGGAGTTAATCTGGTTGATGATTTGGTTGGCAGTCAGATTGGCGGTAAAGCCTTGCTTGCCGGTCATGCAGAACTTGCAGTTCATCTTGCAACCCACCTGGGAAGATACGCAAAGGGTGGCACGGTCCTCATCGGGGATGTAGACGGCTTCTACAAAATGCCCCTCGCCTGCCCGATACAGGTATTTCACCGTACCGTCTTCCGAGCGCATTGCATCGACGGGGGCTTCGGCACCTACCTCGTAAATGTCCTTCAGCAATTCCCGGTGCTTCAACGAAAGGTTGGTCATTTCGTCGATAGAGGTCACTTTCTTTTCATACAGCCACGAAGCTATCTGCTTGGCAGAGAATCCGGGCATGCCCAAGTTCTTCACTACCGTTTGCAATTCGAGGAGCGTCAAGCCTAAGAGGGGTTGTTTCTGCATATATGATCACCTAAATTTATATCAATAATATCCCTTTATGAAATGCAAAGGTAGGAATAAAGTTGCACAACGGCAACGGCAGGGACAGAAAATGAAATATACAGATAACGAAAAAGCCGCCCGGTAATTCCCGGACGGCTCTTCTGATATCTGTTTTACCTATTCTTAGAAGAACAAGTAACGTTTATCTTTTACATCAGCCTTCAGATACAAGTCGTTGATGAACTGAGATGCCATGCGGGCATGCATAGTTGCCAGAGTAGACTCCTCGGCTGCCTGATCGAATGTCTCGTTCAATTTTTCCTTTGCATAAGGTTGGAGAACGAATACACCACCGTTACCCTTGATGGGAGCGCTCAACTTGTTCAGCTCTGCAACAGAAGCATAAGCACTTACCATCGGTTCGCTGCTACGCAATACCGGAACATAAGCAGGAGCTGCAAAAGTCACATGCTTTACAGAGTCGCTAACGGCATTAGCCATATTCTTATACTGATCGAAAGAAGAAGCATTGGCAGCCTTCATATCAGCCATAATCTTCTCAGCTTTCTTGTCGCGAAGAATCTCTGCTCTCAACTGTTCTTTTACCAAAGCCAGCGGACGGTAGCCTTCAGGAATGATGCTTGCCACACCTACTACCAGCATACGGTCGCTTTCTCCGCATTCGTACAAACCGGAAACTTCACCGGCCTTAGCCTCGAACGCCCATTTCAAAGCGTCTTTCGTACCTCTGATACCACCGATACCGTGTTCCGAGCTATACAAATCAGCTCTATCCAGCAGTCTGTAGCCGGCATCTTCTGCATTGGCCATCATTTTTTCCAATGTATTGTTTGCAGCGATGAACTGGCTGAAGTCGTTGTATGCCTTGCTATAAGTTTCCTTGCTGAAGTCAACCGGACGCTTGATAATAGCTACTTTATATTTATCCTTTACAGACTTTTTGTTGGTTACCTGCAAAATGATGTTTGCCTGTCCCAAAGCCAGGTTAGCCAGTTCGTTCTGTCCCAATGAAGTAACGGCAGTAACATACTTCAAGTTGTCACCGTCAATCTGTGCACCTTCATAGTTGGCAGAAGAGATCCATGCAGACTCACCGGTCTGACCATATTTCTTAGCAACCTCTGTAAAGCTTGCACCACCCTTGATGGCATTGTAGATACTGTCGGCCAAAGTCTTCGTCTTAGCAGCATCATCAGCAACTACCTGAATCTGACGGAACTCGATAGAGTCGGGCAAAGAAGCGGTAGCCAGTTTCTTGAATGAGTTGATTGTATTGTCGGTTACATTGTAGTAAGGTCCGTATACGCTACCTGTTGCAACAGAGTCCAGACGGGCTACTACATCAGCAGGCAGAGCTTTGGTAGTATAGAACAAGTCTACGTAAGGTGCTTCCGAACCGGTAGAACGGATGAAAGTAGTGTAATCACCCGGAGTGCCGGCAAGCTGTTCGGTATACTCTTCCACTTCTTTCTGGAGAGCAGCCTTATCTTCAGGACTTGCAGTTACCTGTACATCGATGTACTTGATGTTGCGGGTTTCTACATATTGTCTGAATTGCTCTTTCTTCTTGTCGTAAGCAGCCTTCAACTCCGATTCCTTAATAGCGATGGTAGAATCGACGATAGAAGTATAAGGAATAGCAGCAAGCAGCAAGTCAGACTGATCTACTCTGGCATCGAAAGCGTCTTGTGCTTCTACCGGATTAGAGAACAGCGATTTAGTGATCAGAGCCTGATACTTCTCTTGCAGACGAGCCTGGATAAGAGATTTCTCAAGGAAAGACCAGAACTTATACATTGATTCGTAGTATTCCAAATATTGAGAAGGCATCTGTGCTCTATTCATCTTGGAGTAATCTACCAGGAACTTCTTCAGCATATCCTTATCGAATGCACCGTTTTGCGGGTTGCGGAACGGAGTCTGTTGCAGCATCGGGTGCACACCGGCATCGATGATAGCCTGCAGTTCAGCCTTAGATACTGTCAATCCCAGCTTCTCAGCTTCTTTTTCAATCAATTTATTGTTGACGTATGTTCTCCATACTTCATCTTTGATCTGGTTGGTTTGCTCATCGCTCAAGGCAGTTGTACCACTGGAGAATTTAATAACTTCCGTGTATTCTTCTACCATTGCCTGATAATCCTGAGCGGAAATTGATTTCCCGTTTACTTCACCTACGTCTTGTGACTGGTGTGGCTGGAGCACTTTCCACGCGTCACCTGCGATGAAAGCAAACAGCGCCAAACCAATAACAATCACCAATAAAGGTCCTTTCGACCGAATGTTTTGTAATGTTGCCATTTTTGTAAATATGAATTATTTGTTTATTATTATTTTCCTTACAATGTTCATTTTAGCGCACGAAGATACAAAAAATGCTAATACGCATCTATTTATTCTTTAAAAATTTACGCTCAAACAGAATTATTCGATGACTTTCAGACGTACCAGCTCGATTTTGGTAGCTGTTACCTTCACTATTTTGAATTGATAATTGTCTACCGTAATCACTTCGTGCAATTTCGGGAAGCTTTGATAGCGGTTCAGAATCAGTCCGCCCACCGTCAGATAATCATCCGATTCCGGCAGATCCAACCCGAAAGTCTCGTTCACCTTTTCTATTTCCAAACGGGCCGAAAGTACGTATTCGTGCTCATTTATCTGCTTGCAGACGTACGATGTATTGTCGTGTTCGTCTTCAATGTCACCAAAAATCTCTTCGACCAGGTCTTCCAGCGATACAATGCCTGCCGTGCCTCCAAACTCATCCACCACCACACCGATCGTTTTCTTCTGCTGCATAAACAGCTTCATCAGTTTATGGGCGGACATTGTTTCGGGAACAATAGGCACCTCTTTAACGTTATTCCGCCAGTCCACCGGATTCCGGAACATTTCCGACGAATGGATATAGCCTACTACGTTATCTATATTTCCATCGTAGACTATAATCTTGGAGATGCCGGACTCCACGAAAAGATTCTTCAGTTCTTCCAGTGAGGTGGTCACATCTACTGCCACTACCTCCGTACGGGGGACAATGCAATCGCGTATCTTTATATTCGAAAAGTCGAGCGCGTTCTGGAATATCTTCACCTCCGCGTCCAGCTCTTCCTTACTATCGGCATTATCTATGCTCGACTGAATGAAGTAATCCAGGTCCACCTTACCGAAAGCCTTGGCAGATGCCTCCTTATTAATCTTCATGCCAAACACGCGAAGGAACATATACGACAGCCCGGAAGCAAATTTTGAGATCGGGAACAGAACGACATAGCAGATAAACAACGGTACCGCACACACCCGCAGCATCAGGTTCGGATTGATCTTGAACAATGTTTTCGGCAGGAACTCACCCGTCACAAGGATGATAAGAGTAGAAATAATGGTCTGCACCAGTACCATCACAAAATGATTGGAAATGATCCCGGCAAGCAAATTCACCTCTATGATTTGCGCCATAAGGATACCGTAGATAACAAGTGCAATGTTATTCCCCACCAGCATGGTAGAGATAAAGTTATTCGGGTTGCGCAGAAAATAAGCAATGATACCGGAAGTGACGCCCGGCTTCCTTTCCATCTCAAAGCGCAATTTATCTACGGACACAAAAGCAATCTCCATTCCCGAAAAGAAAGCGGAGAATGCCATAGTTATCAATAAAGAAATGACGGTATCCATTTTATTAGTTTATGGTATCTGTTTGCAAACTGTCCGCAGCAGCGGTTTCCTCGTCAACGTAGAAGACACCTTCCGGCTGGCGGATGGTATAAACGGTCATTTGCTGGTTGGACTCAAAGCCGCGCCCGGTAATGATACGATCGGGCTGTTCTATGCGGATAAACTGATCCGAATAGACTTTCTGTTTTCGCTGATCCCAATACAGCAACTCCGTATTGAAGCGTTCGCCCTTCAAGTTTTGAATATCAACGTTGCCTATCAGTTTCCATAGCTCTTCCTTATTATAAAAGTAAGCAGTATCTGCCTTAATGCTCGCTTCCACCTGAAACAATGAATCGAACTTCTCCAGATAAATGCCTTTCTCAAAAGCCCAGTATGGAGGATTTTTCCGGTCAAAGACCAGCCATTCTTCCGTATTGATGCGATAACGGGTGATACCGGAGTCTGAAACCAACGTAGTTACTCCGCGGGTATCCATCACCGGCAAGGAGTCACGCTCGGTTATGGCATCGCCCAATTCCTTTTTTCTTCCGGAGCAAGCGGAAAATAAAGAAGAAAATAAAAGAAGCATAACCATTACCCCTAAGGTAATGGTTATGCTCGTATTTCTATGACAAACAACGTTGATGGGTTGTAGTGGCATAGTTTTATCTAATGGTTGTAGTTTCACCGATCCAACCGCCAATAGTGATGCGGTCGCCAGCCTTATAACCTAACATAAAGAGGTCTTTAGCCTGCGGTGTATGACGCGAATAAGTTGAGATCAGTTCGTTTGCTTTCTCTGTTACACTGGGGTCAACAGCTTTTGCACGTTGCAACTTATCGATAACTACAAAGTAAGTACACTTGTTCAATGCAGGTTCGTCATTCCAGTTAGGATTAGATCCGTACATTTGTGCCAGCAGGATATATGGTTCACCATAGTTCTCATTGAAGCTGATAGCTTTTTGGCAATAGCTTCTTGCCTGCGACAACTTCTTAGCCTGCATCAAGGCAGCAGCAGTAGCGTAAGCCATCTCTGCTTTTTTGATATTATCAGTTTCCTTGCTCAAAGCTTCGTCGAAGAACTTCACAGCATTATCGTAATCACCTTTCTTATAATACATGTATGCAACGCCTACGGCAGCATCCGGAGTCGGATCAATATTATACATATATTCAGATGCCTTGAAGTAAACTTCACTTTCGTTGCACTTCATCAACTTCAGGATATTGAGAGCTTTCTTCAAGAAGGTAGAATCAGCTTTGTTTTCTTCCACTTTCGGGCCATAAATATTTTGCAGAGATTCGCAGTCGGCAACACCACTCTGTACGAACATGGCTACCAGATTATCTTTAATAGTCTGCAGTACCTCTTTCTTCTTCTCATTGGTTTCAGCTTTGATTGCATTGTCTGCATATTGAGAAGCATTGATATAATCCTGGAAGAACTGGTCTGTATGGTTGTCGTCAGCCTTTACTTTCTTCATAGAGGTCTCCAGGAAATAGTGAAGTATAGCGCCGTCAGGATCATCAGTTGTTCCTTCCGCAGCTTCTTTCAGCCACTTATAAGCCTGGTCTTCATCAGGGTTCGGAGCAAATTGCAGATAATCAATTGCCTTTTTACCTAGCTCTTTAGATGCATTCATCGGAGTTTTCAATTTCTTATTGATCTCCGGCAAGTATTGCAATTCCTGATCATACACCTGCATCAATTCATCAAAATACTTCTTATAATCTGCAGAGTTACGATCCTTGATATCACCTAAGAATGCCTTCAATATTTTGATAGCATCAGAATAAGTGTAGAATCTCAATGTCGGGCAATCCTTCAAGACAGCCATACACGGCTCGTATGCATCTTTAAAATTACCAGCTCTCACCGCTTCGTGCGAGATACTACTGTTCGAATTACAATTTTCAGTCTGTGCAAAAGCGCTGGTCACTCCACCCGAAAGGAGCAAGGCAGCTACAAGCATCTTAATTTTCATTGTATTTAAATTTTAGTTGTTATATTATTGTCTATTCAATTTCCATTAATCTACTTTACGCTTGAAGAACCAACGTTCGTTGAAGGTTACTCCGACACAGAGACGCAAGGTATTTTCGTTCAAGAACGCAGATTGTGTACCTTGTGTTCGCACATACTGTGCAGAAAGGCTCAAAACAGAACGAGTTCTCGGGATAGGCAGTCCGAAACCCGCCGTCACGCCATATTCGTCGGCAGCACGTGCTCCGTCAATCTTGTAATAAGGTTTGGAGTAATAAGCCCCCAAACGATACTTAACATGGGCAAAATAACTTCTTCCCACCGGATTGGGAAGATATTCCGCACCCACTGCTATCTTACCACGGTTGCAGAAGGCATCTTCCTTATTCATATAAGTCACCTTCCCCCAATTCTGGTACATGAAGTCGGCCCCTACCGTCAGACGATGGTCATACACATACGTCACACCTATACCGAATGTAGTAGGGATGCCGCAAGTAACAATCGTATCTTTAGACGTTGTTGTCGCTCCCGTATATTGATCACCAATTTGTCTCACTTCGTACGCATCGTTATTCAAGTCATGGCCGGGAGAGAATATTACTCCCAACGTAGCAACATGCTTCTTGCCGAATTGTTGCGTATATTGAGCGCCGAGATCGATCTTATAACTTTTCACCGCTACATTTGACTGTATTTTAACGGGGAACACGGTTCCGGTACCCGACGGGAAAGTCATATTAGTGGTTCTCGTTATATCTCCCCAAAGATACGAAAAATTCGCACCAATCGAAAGATTTTTAATTATTTTAAAGCCTGCTCCTAAATAAAGTTGATGCAAGCCGCCTTCTCCCGAATAAGTTACCACGCTCGAGCTGGTAGGCGTAGCCGTATCTTCACGATATTCTCCCATGCTATATCCCACATTCGAATAAGGCAACAAGCCCAGGCTGACAGCAGCCCATTTGCTTGCACGGAATTGCATGGTAATGTAATCAAAACTGGAGTTCTTGGCATTTCGCTTCACCGTACCGTCACTGAAATTGGCGTTCTGCAATGAAATACCTCCGTCAAAGATAAACGTAAGCGAATCAACCGCCGTATAGGATGCCGGATTTGCAAAGTTAACCTGATACTTGTCGCGTAAACCATAGGCAATACCACCCATAGCCTTGCTATTACCCGAACCTTGGTCTGCTAACTGTCCATATCCATAACGTGTATAGGGAGAATTTGTATTATTTTGAGCGAATGCCGCTCCGGATAATATCGTAAGCAAGAGCACCACAAGTGTTTGTCTATATCCTATCATTATTATAGTTTAAAATTCGATTTAATCCTTTCAATACTAAAAATCTGTCTGCAAAGATGATACTTTTTACGTTTGTATCAAAAGAAAAATCATCCCCGCCCGTTAAAAAAACCAAAAGTTCATGATATTTATGCTTCATAGTCATAATGTAACCCGAAATTTCGTATTCGATGCCTTTCAGTACTCCGGCACGGATCGCAGTATCGGTATCTTTTCCCATTGGCAACCGCCGTCCTTCGGAAGCTACCAGCGGAAGCCTTCCGGTGAACCGGTGGAGCGCTTTGAAGCGCATCTGCAAACCGGGAGAGATGTTACCGCCATGATAGCGCCCTTCGGCATCAATGAACTCATAGGTTATGCAAGTGCCCGCATCAATCACCAACAGGTTCCTGCCCGGAAACTGTTCATAAGCTCCCACTACGGCTGCCATACGGTCATACCCCAGTGTTTGGGGCGTTTCGTAAAGGTTTTCTACCGGAAGCGGGGTCTTTTCATCGAGCCGAAGTACGGGAACGGGTAACTTCTTCAGTTGTGCCGACGCTTCTTCTCCCAAGTCGATAACAGTAGCCACAATCGCCTTTTCCACCGGATACTTGCGGCAAACATCCGGCAGGCGCTCCAATGTAAGGTTAGAATCATACACCACTTCGACCATGGATGCATCGTCAAACACTGCCACTTTGGCTACCGTATTCCCTATGTCGATAATAAGATTCACTGCATCGCATTTTTTTAGCGACGCAAAGATACTACTTTATTTCATTCCGGCATTATACTTGTTTGAAAAGAACATGCAATCTCCAAGTTGAAGGGCGTACCCACCGAAACAAACCTAACCGTATACGCCAGAGGTTGCGACTGATACAGAATACGCTATATATTAAATGTTTATAGAAAGCCTGCGAAAGACTAACTGAAAACATAGGAAGAGCTACCCCCGGAAGCAGCAAAAACTGAACGCAAAGTTACTAAATACTATTCTTACTACAGCTATATAAGTTTCTTACAACAGCTGTTGTAAGAAAACAACATTACTATCGTAAGAAAACTACATGGATGTAGTAAGATTAATAAGTAGCAACTACAGTCCTAATCGTTAGCAAGTTTACTGTCAGTTATCAGGCTGTTTAGGGATAATTTTATTATAACGTGAGTTTGATATAGGATGATTGACTCATATCTGACAGGTTATGAGCAAGAGTATCTCAAACTCCTCCGCCTGAAAGGGGAGGTGCCCGTAGGGCGGAGGGGTCTTACATCCGAAGGGACTTATCTATTGCAAAGTTACTCTCTGCTTATGTAAGACCCCCTCCCCCCTACGGGGTACTCCCCCTTTCAGGCGGGAGAGTTTGAGATACTCATGTTTATCATTTCATTCATTTCTATCATCAATATGAGTCAAGCATCTTATATCGAACTCACGTTAAATTATATTAGCCTGATACAAAGATAACCAAATCTTACCACTATAAATCAAGACCTTGATAAACAAACCTATGCAAACTACAGCAAGCATATTTTCAGTTTTCCCTATTTTTATCTCCTAACTGCTTAATTCTCAAGTTCTACTACGCTAATCTGCACATTTCTTGAGGTTATTACAGAATTTTTACGTAAGTTTGCAGCCATGAAACGGAATTTGCTCTTCCTTATATATATGGCTTTCTTTTTCCTTTGCCCGCACGCGGCTGCTGCCCAAACACAAGGACAGCAAGGAAATACTCCCGACTCTATACGCATCAGCTTGCTGACATGTGCCTCGGGCGGAGAAATCTATTCACTCTTCGGACATACCGCCATCCGTTACGAAAACTTCACACGCGGCATCGACGCCGTATTCAATTACGGCATGTTCAACTTCAACGCCCCCAACTTCGTCTTCCGCTTTGCCCTCGGAGAAACAGACTACCAACTGGGAGTTACCAACTACGAGAATTTTGCCGCCGAATACAACTACTTGGGACGCGACGTTTGGCAGCAAACACTCAACCTGAGCCAAAAAGAAAAAGAACGCCTCGTAGAACTACTGACCGAGAATTATCGCCCCGAAAACCGCGTGTACCGCTACAACTTCTTCTACGACAACTGTTCCACGCGCCCGCGCGATCTAATAGAAAAAGCCATTGACGGCACTCTGCAATATGCTGACAATATGACCGATACCCATATCGGCGTCTCCTTCCGCGACTTGTTGCACCAATACAGCGAAGGGCACCCTTGGGAGCGCCTCGGCATGGACCTGTGCATGGGCAGCCAGGCAGACAAACCCATCAACCGCAGGCTGATGATGTTCGTCCCCTTCAACCTGCAGGCCTTCTTCAATACAGCCCAAATCGCAGACCAGGAAGGACACACCCGCCCGCTGGTCGCCTCGGAAGAGAAAATCGTAGTTACCGGCCTGACAGCCGCCGACTTTCAGTCAAAAGGAATTACCCCGTTGCAGGCTGCCCTGTTGCTGTTCATTGCAGTAACAGCCGCCACCATCTACGGCATCCGCCGCGGAAAGACCCTTTGGGGAATCGACCTCGTGCTGTTCTTCATTGCCGGAGCTGCCGGATGCATCCTGGCATTCCTCGCACTCTTCTCGCAACATCCCGCCGTAAGCCCCAACTACCTGCTGTTTGTGTTCCATCCGTTCCACCTTCTCTGCCTTCCGTGCATGCTGAACAGGGTACGAAAAAGGAAAAGAAGCCGGTATATGATGGCTAATTTTGCGGTTTTAACACTTTTTATTGTGCTTTGGGCCGTAATACCGCAAAGAATTGATTTAGCTGTATTACCTTTGGCACTTTGTTTGCTGATACGTTCGGCAAGCAACCTCATCCTCACATACAAACGAAAGTAATGAAAAAAGGACTGATAACTTCCATACTCGCACTGACATTCACCGGCCTGCAAGCCCAACCGCTGCCTGCTACCCCAAAACTGGTAGTGACGCTGACGATTGACCAACTGCGCACGGACTATATGGAAGCCTTCTCGTCCCTATACGGAGAAAAAGGTTTCAAGCGGCTGATGCGTGAAGGCAAAGTGTTCCGCCAGGCCGAGTTCCCCTTCAACGGAACCGACCGTGCCTCGGCCATTGCCGCCATCTACACCGGAAGCACGCCTTCCCTGAACGGCATCATCGCAGGAAACTGGCTGGACATCAACACCCTGCGTCCCGTGAGTTGTGTAGACGACCCCAACTTCATGGGTAACTATACCGATGAAAATTCCTCCCCCTCCCAACTGCTGACCTCCACCATTGCCGACGAGCTGAAAATAGCCACGCGCAACAAGGGACTGGTCTACGCCATCGCCCCTTTCCGCGACGCCGCCATCTTCGGTGCAGGCCATGCCGGAAACGGCGCCTTCTGGTTGAACCAGAACACAGGGAAATGGTGCAGCACCACGTATTACAGTGAATTTCCGTGGTGGCTGAGCCAATACAACGAACGGAAATCGCCCGACTACCGCATCAAGGAAATGGTGTGGACGCCGGTACACCCTTTCACCAGCTATACTTATCTGCCGGAATGGCGCACAGAGCCATTTAAATATAAACTGGACAGCGAACGGATCAACAAATTCCGCCGCCTGATTACCAGTCCCTTCATCAACGAGGAAGTCAATCTGCTGACCGAAGAGCTACTGAACAAGAGCACGATGGGGCAGGATGACGTTCCCGACCTGCTGTCGCTGACCTACTATGCAGGCAACTACAACCACCGCAGCATCCAGGAATGCGCCATGGAGATGCAGGACACATACGTCCGCCTCGACCGCAGCATTGCCTCCCTGCTGGACATCATAGACCGCAAGATCGGTCTCCACAACGTGCTTTTCTGCATCACTTCCACCGGCTATGCCGACGCCGAGACACCCGATCCGGGCATTTACCGCATACCGGGCGGCGAGTTCTACCTGAACCGCTGCGCCACCCTGCTCAACATGTACCTCATGGCAACATACGGGGAGGGGCAGTATGTAGAAGCCTATTACGACCAGCAAATCTACCTCAACCACAAGCTCATTGAAAACAAACAACTGAATCTGGCTGAGATACAGGATAAGTCTGCCGAATTTCTGGTACAGTTCAGTGGAGTGAACGAGGTATATTCTGCCCACCGCCTGCTCTTAGGCCCCTGGTCGCCGCAGATAGAACGTACCCGGAACAGCTTCCACCGCAAGCGCTCGGGCGACCTGCTGATCAATGTGCTGCCGGGCTGGACCATCATGCAAGAAAACAACACCGATAACCGCGTAATACGCACTGCCAATATCCCCGCGCCCCTTATTCTGCTGGGCGGAGGCATAAAGGCAGAAACCATCCGCATCCCCATCAGCGTTGACCACATAGCCCCTACTCTGGCAAGTGTGATGCGCATTCGTGCCCCAAACGCAAGCACGGCAAGTCCGCTGGAATTTTAAGACTTGCCCCGTCCTTCCGATAAAATAACCAGCGTTCATTGTGTTATCTGCTGCAAAATCAGTAACTTTGCGCAGAAATTCAGAAATAATAATAAAAACAGATATATAATGGGATTTAATGAATTTTTAAGCTCGATTTTCGGCAACAAATCCACGCGCGACATGAAAGAAATACAGCCGTGGGTGGACAAAATCAAAGCTGCCTACCCCGAAGTTGCCAAACTCGACAACGACGCCCTGCGCGCCAAAACCGAAGAACTGAAAGCCTACATCTACAACTCCGCCGCCGACCAGCGTGCCAAAGTGGAAGAACTGAAAGCAAGCGTGGAAAGCACCGAGCTGGAAGACCGTGAAGACCTCTTCAACCAGATTGATAAAATTGAAAAAGAGATACTGGAAATCTACGAAAAAGCATTGGACGAGGTATTGCCCACCGCTTTCTCCATCGTAAAGGAAACCGCCAAACGTTTCTCTGAAAACGAAGAGATAGTAGTGACCGCCACAGAATTTGACCGCCAACTGGCAGCCACCAAGGACTTTGTACGCATTGAAGGTGACAAGGCCATCTATCAGAACCACTGGGTGGCAGGCGGTAACGAAGTCACCTGGAACATGGTACACTACGATGTACAGCTCTTCGGTGGCGTGGTACTGCACAAAGGTAAAATCGCCGAAATGGCAACGGGTGAAGGTAAGACACTGGTAGCTACCCTGCCCGTATTCCTCAACGCACTGACCGGCAACGGCGTACACGTGGTAACCGTGAACGACTACCTGTCCAAACGTGACTCCGAATGGATGGGCCCGTTGTATATGTTCCACGGCTTGAGCGTGGACTGCATCGACAAGCACCAGCCCAACTCCGACGCCCGCCGCAAAGCCTATCTGGCAGACATCACCTTCGGTACGAACAACGAATTCGGTTTCGACTACCTGCGTGATAATATGGCCATCAGCCCGAAAGACCTCGTACAACGCCAGCACAACTACGCCATCGTCGATGAGGTAGACTCCGTGTTGATTGACGATGCCCGTACTCCGTTGATTATCTCCGGTCCCGTGCCCAAGGGCGACGACCAGCTCTTCGAGCAACTCCGCCCGCAAGTGGAACGCCTGGTAGAAGCCCAGAAGAAACTGGCTACACAATACCTGGCCGACGCCAAACGACTGATTGCCTCGGACAATAAGAAAGACCAGGAAGAAGGTTTCCTTGCCCTGTATCGCAGCCATAAGTGTCTGCCCAAGAACAAGGCATTGATCAAGTTCCTCAGTGAGCAAGGCATCAAGGCCGGTATGCTCAAGACCGAGGAAATCTATATGGAGCAGAACAACAAGCGCATGCCCGAAGTGACAGATCCGCTATACTTCGTCATCGAAGAAAAGATGAACAGCGTGGACCTGACCGACAAGGGTGTGGACCTGATCAGCGGCAATTCCGAAGATCCGACATTCTTCGTATTGCCCGACATCACCGCCCAGCTCTCCGAACTGGAAAACGAAACCGACCTGACAGACGAACAACGCCTGGAAAAGAAAGATGCCCTAATGACCAACTATGCCATCAAGTCGGAACGCGTTCATACCATCAACCAGCTGCTGAAAGCCTACACCATGTTCGAGAAAGACGACGAATATGTAGTGATTGACGGCCAGGTGAAGATTGTGGACGAACAAACCGGACGTATCATGGAAGGCCGCCGCTACTCCGACGGATTGCACCAGGCCATCGAAGCCAAGGAAGGTGTAAAGGTAGAAGCTGCTACACAGACTTTTGCTACGATCACGTTACAGAATTACTTCCGTATGTATCACAAGCTGTCCGGTATGACCGGTACTGCCGAGACGGAAGCAGGTGAGTTGTGGGACATCTACAAACTGGATGTAGTGGTAATCCCAACCAACCGCCCCATTGCCCGTAACGATATGAACGACCGCGTTTACAAGACCAAACGCGAGAAATATAAAGCCGTAATCGAAGAGATTGAGAAGATGGTGGCTGCCGGACGTCCGGTGCTGGTAGGTACTACCTCTGTAGAAATCTCCGAAATGCTGAGCAAGATGTTGACCATGCGCAAGATTGAGCACAGCGTGCTGAATGCGAAGTTGCACCAGAAGGAAGCGGACATCGTGGCTAAGGCCGGTTTGAAGTGCGCCGTAACGATTGCCACCAACATGGCAGGTCGTGGTACGGACATCAAGCTGAGCCCGGAAGTGAAGGCTGCCGGCGGTCTTGCCATCATCGGTACGGAACGCCATGAGTCACGCCGTGTAGACCGCCAGCTGCGTGGTCGTGCCGGACGTCAGGGAGACCCGGGTTCTTCCGTATTCTTCGTGTCTCTGGAAGACGACCTGATGCGTCTCTTCTCTTCCGACCGCATTGCCAGCGTAATGGACAAACTCGGTTTCAAGGAAGGCGAAATGATTGAGCACGGCATGATCTCCAAATCCATTGAGCGTGCACAGAAGAAGGTGGAAGAAAACAACTTCGGTATCCGTAAGCGTCTGTTGGAATATGACGACGTGATGAACAAGCAGCGTACCGTAGTCTACACCAAGCGCCGCCACGCCTTGATGGGCGAACGTATCGGCATGGATATCGTAAATATGATTTGGGACCGTTGCGCCGCTGCCATCGAAGCACCTACCTACGAAGACTGCAAGATGGACTTGCTGCAAACTCTCGCCATGGAAACTCCGTTCACCGAAGAGGAGTTCCGCAACGAGAAGAAGGAAAAACTGGCAGACAAGACTTTCGACGCTGCCATGGAGAACTTCAAGCGCAAGACCGACCGCATGGCACAGATTGCCTTCCCGGTGATCAAGCAAGTGTACGAAACACAAGGCCACATGTACGAGAATATCCTTATCCCGATCACAGACGGCAAACGGATGTACAACATCTCTTGCAACCTGAAGGCTGCCTACGACAGTGAATGTAAGGAAGTGGTGAAAGCGTTCGAAAAGTCCATCCTGCTGCACGTCATCGACGAATCGTGGAAAGAGAATCTGCGCGAACTGGATGACCTGAAACACTCCGTGCAGAATGCAAGCTACGAACAGAAAGACCCGCTGTTGATATACAAACTGGAATCCGTGAACTTGTTCGACAACATGGTAGACAAGATCAATAACCAGACCATATCCATCTTGATGCGCGGACAGATACCGGTACAAGAAGCTCCGGCCGAAGCACCGCAAGCTCCCCGCCAGGTAGAGATACGCCAGGTAGAGATACGCCAGGCTGCCCCCGAACAACGCCAGGATCTGAGCAAGTATCGCGAACAGAAAGTGGACCTGAACGACCCGAACCAGCAGGCTGCCGCCGCACAAGATACACGCGAACAACCCAAACGCGAACCGATCCGTGCGGAAAAGACAGTAGGACGCAACGATCCTTGTCCTTGCGGTAGCGGCAAGAAGTATAAGAATTGCCACGGGAAGAATGCATAATAATTAATATATAGACAGTAGCAAAAAAAGCCTCGAACGGTTAAAATCTGTTCGAGGCTTTTGTATATTCAGCTAAAAGATTACTTTTGCTAATTGGAATAATACAAAAAAACTATGACCAAGTATTACTATTGTCTGTTATTGATAGGTTCGTTGCTATTGGGCGGTTGCCAAAGCATTGAACAGCTGTCTATTGACTATATGCTTCCGGCAGAAGTCAGCTTCCCTGCAGTGCTGAAACGGGTGGCTGTTGTCAACAATATGCCGGATGTTCCCGACAATAAACTGATTGTAAGCGAAGAAGAACAAAAGAAAGGTGAAGATGAGCTGGCACGCCTCACCAACTACTACAACGGAGACGCTGCAATCACCACCGAAGCCCTGGCAGAAGCCCTGGCCAACGAAAACTATTTCGACGAAGTCGTGATATGCGACTCCGCCCTGCGCAGCAAGGACATCTCTCCACGCGAAAGCACCCTGACGCAGGAAGAAGTCAGCGAACTGGCTCAAGACCTGAACGTAGACTTCCTGATTGCTCTGGAAAACATACAGATGCGCTCCATTCGCAAAATCAACTACCTTCGTGAATGGAGTATATTCCACGGCACAGTAGATGTAAAGGTATATCCCACCGTAAGGGTATATCTGCCCAACCGCAAAGGCCCGATGGTGACCGTAAACAGCAACGACAGCATCTTTTGGGAAGAAATGGGGAACAGCGAAGCCTATGTACGTTCCCACCTAATCAGTGAGGAAGACCTGGTAAAGCAGGCATCGGAATTTGCCGGTGCAGTGCCCGTGAAACACCTGCTCCCTTACTGGAAGACAGCCGAACGCTACTTCTTCAGCGGTGGTTCTGTGGAGATGCGCGATGCGGCCGTTTATGCCAGAGAGAAAAACTGGGAAGAAGCCGTCAAGCTGTGGAAGCAAACCTACGAAAGCAAAAAGGGAAAAAAGAAAATGTATGCAGCCTATAACCTTGCCCTCGGCTACGAAATGCAAGACAGCATAGAAACGGCCACCGACTGGGCACTGAAGGCACAAGCCATAGCCCGCGAAGTAGACAAAATAGACCAGAAACAAACCACCGGAATCAGCAGCGAAAGTGTTCCCAATTATTTCTTTACAAGTGTATATGTGGCCCAATTGCAGGAACGAAAAGAGGGATTGTCTCGCCTAAACATGCAAATGAACCGATTTAATGATGATTTTTAGTCAAATGATGCAGAGGTAATTATTTTTTTTATACCTTTGAACAACTATTAAGAAAGAAAGCCATTATGAAGCTCAGTCAATCGTCTTTAGCACTCCTGGAGGAAACCATCAAAAAAGCAATCGGCAGATACACCTGCGGTTGCGAGCAAACTATTGTTACGGATATTCATCTGCAACCCAATCAGAATTCCGGTGAATTGTCTATCTTTGATGATGAGGACGAAGAACTTGCCAATGTGGCCATTGAAGAATGGATGACTTACGAGGGGGATGACTTCTATGAGAACGCAGAACGCACCCTCAGCACCCTCCTCTGCAATATGAAAAATGCAGGATGCTTTGACAAACTGACCATTTTAAAACCTTTCTCCTTTGTATTGGTGGACGACGATAAAGAAACAATCGCCGAACTGCTGCTGCTGGATGATGACACCTTGCTGGTGAACGACGAATTGCTGAAAGGACTGGATGAAGAGCTGGACGCTTTCCTGAAAGACTTGCTGGAGAAATAAAAGACCATAAGAAAATTATTCTTTCCCGGCAATAAAAGATTAGCCCCTGCAATAATTTGATATTGCAGGGGCTAATTTCCTTTTACCAGGCGGATATATTTTACTTGATCCTTATGCCATAAATGGAACGGGTAGTCGTTACAAACAGAATATCCTTCTGACGGCCGCCGATAGCCAATGAGATAGGACGTTCTTCTACCTGTATTCTTCTCTGTTCCTTACCGGATTTGTCGTAGACAAAGATCTCGCCATCGGCAATATATATATTGCCGTTATCATCAGTCACATTGCTGTACTGGCCGAACGGACAAACCACACCTTGCTTCGTCAGACGTCCATCGGCATCGACGGAGAACTTGACGGTAGTCTTGTCCGATTCGTTCGCTACGTAAACCGGTTGCTGCTGGCCTGGAACCACTGAGAACAGTGCGCAAGAGCGACCCAAGTCGTAGGTTTCGGGAATAATAGTCACACCGTCGGGAGCTACAAAACTGTACTCGGAAAGGCTCGATGCTATTTTGTCGAAATCGCCTCTCCAACGGCTGGAAGGATGGACAACCTTACGTACATTCTTAGCTTGGGCAGTAACGATGCGAGGCATAGGCTTCATCGTAGCATCTGCATGGTCCGGATTGAAAGAGTATCCCAAAGCACTCCAACCACCATTTCCCCAACCACTATAATTCGGATTGTCGTCCGGCAGGCGGGAAACGGTCTCTTGCTTGCCATTTACCATATAGCCCGGTTGCGGGTCGTAACGGAAGATAACCAGCAGGTTGTCTTGCGTATCCGTTGCCAGCGTGAAAGGCTTCCAGGGATAATCGGCAATCAGGGTGATCTGCTTCGTATCGGCCGACCACTTATAGATCTTCTTCAAACGATTCTCGCAGAAGTAAACGTTCCCTTTACTGTCGGTAGTAGCACCGGAAGCAAGCTCAAAGCCGGTAGCAAGTTTCACGGGCTGGTCTATCACATCACAAGCCGGACGGTTGCTCTTCTCATCACCCGAAACGGTGAGGCGGGCGAAGTCCCAGGAATAAACAGGCAGCGCCTTGTTCATATCGTAGATGGGGAATTCGATCACCGGCAAGATCTGCGTGTAGTTGTGCATATTGCGGAAAGTGATATTCTCGCAATCCCAGATGCGGAAACCGATTTCCTTCGGCATAAAGGCACGGATCACGCGGTACATCCACACGTTTATCAACTCGATATTCTTACAGTTGGACATTTCTGCCATGTGGCAGTCGGGGCCTTCGATACCCTCCTCCTCGAACTGGAAAGCATAGATTTTCCAGTTGGAAGCGTTGCTGAAGCGGGCTTCCGTACGCACGTGGTGCTCCAAAGACATGGCGTAGATGCGGCCCTGAGTCTCCGTATCACTGAGGTACAAACCGCTGGCAGCATAGGTACTGGCTGTCCACACATCCTTGATGGTACCGCCACCGTTGTTGGTAATCCACAAGCTCCAGTACTGCTTGTCCCAGGCAAGGTCTTTGCCCGTCTCCATGACAGGAGAAGAAGGAGAACTGATGCGGCGTTCGCCACCTCTCCAACGGGGTTGCTGTTCTCCGGGAGTAGGCTTGCGCATGGTGCCGTGACCACCTACGAACTTAACATCATTCAGGTAGGAAGCTTCGCCTGCCATCCATTTACAGCCGGCAGCACGATAGTTGTATGCACCGGTGTTGATACCGATACCGTTCAGAATATCATCACCACCTTCGGAAGACTCAACCAACGGAACCGGTGTGCCGAAACCGCTGAATGCAGGTTCACTCTCTTTCAGAATGAATTGAGTACCATAGGGATGCAAGCCGATCAGCTTCGTTCCCGGAGCCATCTTCAGGGTTCTGGTCAGGCGATACCAGCCTTGCGGAACGTAGATATTCTTGTGCTGTGCAATCGCTTTCTCAAAGGCCGGCGTATCATCGGTTTCACCGTCTCCCTTCGCACCAAGTTCACGAATATTTACCCATGTCTCCATGGCAGGCAAGGTAGGAAGATCTTTGACAAGTGCCGTAGCAACTTTAGCCATCGGTTCTATCTTACATATTTCGCGGAAACCGGAAGTGGCATTCAAATTATCGTACATAAAGCCGTAAGTGAAATCTTTGACCTTATACATCTTATCCTTGACGTCCACTTTCTTTCCGTCGGCATAATCTACCAGTACAGGCACATTCTTGCAATCTACGTTCACCAGGTTCAGCTGTGAGAAAGTATTGCCTACTACACTCACTTTGACACCGGCTTCGGAGATATTCTCCCACAATGAGTTCTCTACATAAAGGCGGTCTACTATATTTTCTGCCATTTCTACGGCTACGGGGGTATTCTTTACGTGCATGTTCACAATAGCAAAGCCTACTTCACGCGAGTAGATGGCACCCTTCCTCTGACCTTCAAAATAAGTGTCGACCATCATCATAGGCCAGCCCGGAGAGGGTCTGGAAGAGATGATGCCATACTCACCACCAAAGAAACGCATGTCTTCCATCTCATTGCCTACATCGTAGACACCTGCTTTACCGTAGCCAATATGAATGTCGCAGTGGTTAAGAAAGCTATGCTGTGCAAAGTGCGAGCGGATGGCAATGGCCTGGGGATTGCCCTTATCAATGCGGAAGTCTACATTGGACACCGCACTGTAGAAAGTGCCTGCGTTGGCATCCGAAGGTTCTCTGCCTTCGGGAGCCAGTCCGCCCGTAAACCACACCATATAATTCTGCTTCGTCTGATAACCGGGAGTATCTGCCCCCAGGTAAATGACCGGGCGTTTCTTTCCATAACCAATCAAGCGAACAGATGAAGGTATCTGAATCGTCTTACTGATGCGGTAACTGCCTTCCGGCAAAAACAGGATTCCGAAGTTTTTCTCTATCTTCACCTGGTTAATCGCCTTCTGAAGAGCTTCGGTCACATCCGACTTCCCGTCAGCCTTGAAACCGTAGTTCTCCGGAGTGAAGAAGAATGCCTCCGGATCATTTGGCTTCAGCGTATACACTGAATTACTACCCGCAGCCCAACCGGCTGCCACACTTCCGATGATACAACAGACCATCAACAAGCGTCTAATTGTTTGAATACATCTCATAGGCTCTCATTATTTAATACGTACACCAAAAAATTTGGAACGACCCGTAATAAATAAGGTATTACCGTCTTTTCCGCCAAACTGCAAAGTAGAAGGACGTTCCGGAACGCGGATCATTCCTTTCTTATTACCATCTTTATCGAATATATAGATTTCTCCATCTGCTACATATAAGTTTCCTTCCTTATCTACGGCAGAACCGAATTCTCCTTGTTCTACAAAGTATTGCAGGTTGGAAAGCGTACCATCATTGGCAACATCCATCTTCACCATTCGGCGGTCATACTCATCGGACGTATAGAATGGCTTGCCCGGATAGGCTTCGAGCAGGGAAGAACTGCGCGACAGGTCGAAGTAGTGAGGGATAATAGTCTTTCCGTCCGGTGCCAGAAAACACATCTCGGGGACATATACCGATACTTCGTTGAAATCGTGGAAGTCTCTCCAACGGTTGGAAGGATAGAGTGCCTTATAAACATTCTTCACCTGACTCATAGGAACGCGGGGCAACAACTTGATTGTTTCTTCGGGATTATCGGGATCGATGGAGTAAACCTGCATCGTGTATCCGGAGTTACCATAACCACTGAATGAAGTACCCTTCGTATCGGGCAATACCGGCATCTGCTCAGGCTTGCCGTCAATCAGATAACCCGGTTGAGCATCGTAACGGAACAATACAAGGAGATTGTCTTCGGAGTCGAACGCCAGATTGGAGGGTTTCCATGGGAAGTCGGCAAGTAGGGAAAGGCTGTTCGTTTCTACCGACCATTTGAAGATGCGGCGCATGCGGTGATCGCAGAAATAGACGTTGCCTTTGCTGTCGCGTGCAATGCCTTCGGTAAAGTCGAAGTCGGAAGCCAGTTGGTTCACCTTGCCCACTTCGTTGCTCAAAGGTTGTTGGTGCGGTTCCTTACCGGTTACAATCAGACGGGAAAGTTCCCACGGACGGATGTCAATGTCCTTGTTTACGTCGAAGACAGCGATATTGTTCGTATACTTGATCTGAGAGTAGTTGTGCAGGTTAAGGAAGGCGATATTCTCACAGTTGCGGATGCGGACAGAACTATGATAAGGCTTGTTGATGCGGATTACGCGGAACATGTACAAATTGGCAAATGTAATGTTCTTGCAATCATCCATTTCAATAGGCTGGCATTCGGAACTTTCACGGCTTTCTTCTTCAGTCTGCATGCAATATACCTTCCAGTTGGACACCTTGTTGAAGCGAACTTCATTCCGCACGTGGTGTTCGATGGACATGGCATAGATACGGCTCGGAGTGGCAGTGTTGTTAGCATAAAAGCCGTTGGTGGCATAGGTGCTGGCGGTCCAGATGTCCTTGAAGGTACCTCCGCCGTTGTTGGTCACCCACAAGCTCCAATATTGGTTGTCCCAAGCCAGGTCCATGCCCGATTCGGACACCGGATTATCCGGCGTGCTGACACGTGCCGGCCTCTCCCACCATCCTCTTGGTGCTGCTACACCCGGTTTCGGTTTCCACATGCCTCCGTGTCCACCTACAAACTTCACGTCGTTGATATATGAATCGGCATTTGCCATCCATTTCACTCCTACTGCACGATAGTTGATACCACCGGTATTAATGCCGATGCCTACCAGCATATTCGTACCGCCTACGGAAGATTCCACCATAGCCTTCGGACCACCGAAGCCACTGAAAGCGGGAGTGCTTTCGGCCAGACGGAATTGCGTACCGAAAGGATGCAAGCCGATCAACTTCGTATTCGGCTTCATCTTCAATGTTTCAGTGATGAGATACCAGCCTTGGGGGACGTAGATATTGTCATATTGGTCGATAGCTGCCTGAATGGCCTTGGTATCATCCGTTTCTCCGTCACCTTTCGCACCCAGTTCGCGAAGATTCACCCAGGTTGCCATTGCCGGCAATGCAGGGATATCCGTCAATTGGGCAACCGGCATTTTCTGTATCGGTTCCACATTCAGCAGGGTTTCATATTCGGGCATATCAACCAGGTTGTCCATCTGAAGGCCGTGATCGTAAGATTTCACCTTATATATCTTATGAGCAACTTTCGTATCCGTATTGCTACGAGTATATTTAGCCAATGTCGGTACGTTCTTGCAATATACATTGCGGAACGTAATCTGATTATTGCTGTTGTTTTCATTGGTAATGACCACGGCAGGACCGCTTACATTCTCAAAATAGCTATTCTCCAGGAACAGTTTGTCGCAATAATTAGGATCGATATCAAAGACGGCAGGTACATTCTTGGCATACAAGTTCACCATTGCCAAGCCTGATTCCTGACAGCGGAGTGCAGCAATGCGTTGTCCTTCAAAATAAGAATCGACCATCATTACCTGCCAGCCCGGAGAGGCCTTGGTAGTGTAGATGCCATAATCTCCTCCATAGAAAGCCACATTCTCCATCTCGTTACCGACATCGAACAAGCCGGCTTTACCTTTACCGATATATACAGCTACATGGCTGATAAAGCTATGTTGTGCATAGTGGGTACGAAGCGCAACCGCATGGGGGTTACCGTCCTCAATGCGGAGGTTGATATTGGACATGGCACTGTAGAAGGTTCCGGCATTGGCATCACGAGGAGCTTCCCCCTCTTCCACCAATCCACCGGTAAACCAGAACATGTACTTGGCCTTTCCTTTATCCGCAGGAACTTCTTCCTGAAATCCCGGGGAATTCTTTGCCAGGATAAATTCGGGGCGGTTCTTTCCATATCCTATCAGGCGGATAGCACCGGGAATATAGATTGTCTTACTGATTTTATACTTTCCTTCGGGAATGAAGAGGATTCCGAAATTCTTTTCTTTCTTCACCTGGTTAATGGCTGCCTGTAGCACGTCGGACACATCCATCTTACCATCAGCCTTTATCTGATAGTTTTCAGGGGTAAAGTAAAATGCTTCGGGATCATTGGGTTTCTGGGGATAAATAGAATTCAGCTGTACAGCGTAAAGCCGGGTACAAAGTATCCCCAATAACATCAGAAAAGTAATGCTTAGTTTCTTCATGGTTTATTATTATTATTTTATTAGAAAAAAGGCGCTCTGCTACCAAAGTTGCAGAACGCCTTACTGCATTTTTATTCTATTCTATTAGAATTCAATTGCAACCAATGGACTATAATTATGACGAATCGTACCGACATTGTTCACATCAGCTTTAGCACCGATACGGAAGTAGTAGTTCTTTCCCGTGTACTTGAAAAGATCTTTGTTTCCTTCCGATGCACAATCGATTTCCAACCGGTAAGCGGTATTGTCTACATCAACAGACGGACTAAAGTTAAGGATATCGTTACCGCCGGTCACGCCAAACTTAATGCTATTGCCCACCCACATATCACTAAACGCGAACAACTGAACAGAGGCAACCTTTACTTCGGCCTTACCACCTTCCAGACTGAAGGTAGCAACAATCTTACTGCCTTCCTTCTTAATAGACGGATTAACAATACGAAGATAAGGAGTTACTTTGAAATCTTTTGTATTATCACCCTTTTTAACTACTACGCCCTTCTCTTCAAAAGGATAGCAGTTGCTGTTCTCAACGCGCATGTCGTAAGTGCCGGAAAACACCATGTTATTGCGATATTCTCCGGTATTCATTATCTTCCAGCCTTGATTCTCCGGATTGGCAAAACCCAGTTCCACAACCGTAAGACTGCACTCCTGAATATCCGTACCTACCAGTTCACCCGTTTTTTCATCAAGGAAGGAACCGTGAATAGAGGCATTTGGAGCGTCATAGTTATCTATTTCACAAGATGTCAATGCCAAAAGGCAACATGATACCAATAATCCTAATTTTTTCATAATCTTCTAAGAATTTAGTGATATTAATAACCCGGGTTCTGAACCAAGCCGTTCGTACCGATGCCCGGAATACTTTTGTAATAGCTTTGCGGAGAGAATGTTCTACCGTTTCCTTTTTCATCACCGTGGAAGTTGGCACGGACGAAAATGTACTTCGGCGTAGCCTCACGCAGGTCAACCAGCGGTACCAATGCCGAACGCATACCGGAATTGAAGAATACATGGTTCTCACGACGGCGAACCATATCCCAATAGCGTTGGCCTTCGAAAGCCAGTTCCACACGACGTTCTTTCAATACGTTGTCCAGCGTCAAAGGAATGTTGTCCGTATGAGCCGCGCGATGGCGAATGGCATTCAGGTATTGGGCCGCTTTTGCAGCGTCGCCTTTACCACTCTCCACAACAGCTTCCGCATAGTTCAAATAGATTTCTGCCAGACGGATGTCGATAAACGTAGTTGTGATAGATCCCCAACTGCTGGTCAAAGAACTGAACTTATATTCCTCCATATACTTGCGGATAGAGAAACCGGTTGTTGTGTAGTTACCATTCTGGCTGTCACCAAGGTTACCAAAGCCGGAATAGGAAGCAGAACCTTCGGCACCGAATCCAAAGTAAGTTTTACCATCCTTACCGACAGCCGATTGGTTTTGATAGATGAAAGGATTGCCATCCTTGTCAATCAGACCACCTTGCATCATAATCTTTATGCCGGCATAATCGGCACCCGGAAGAATGATACTTGCCTGTAAACGGGCATCCTTGCCTGCAAACGGAGCAGTGAGGCTCTCATATTTGATATAGGGAGCAGCAGCAACGGCAGCACCGTTCAGCTGTATCTGTACAACATTCTGTTCTACCCCATCTGTACGGGTCTTGATGGGAGCACTCTTGCCTGTACCATCATCGGTATAGTCTTCATAGAGGTCTATCAAGTTGAGCATAGGGCTGAAACGACCGTAGTAGAGTGCGCCCGGATTGGCCTGTGCAGGAGCGAAAAACAAGCTATAGCTGTGTCCCTGATTGGAATTGGTCGTACCATCTACGTAACCACGGGAGAGGATAACTTCACTATCCGGTGCTTCCAGAAAGAGCTTCTGATAGTTTTCAGCAGCCTCGGATGCAGAAGCAGGAGTGGCTGCATAAAGAGTCTTGCCGGAGTTATTGATAATATTTTCCGCAGCCGAGATACATTCACCATAGAAATAATCGGCCTCGGAAGTATCGATACCTACCAGTTTCTGATTAACAGCCTCACCTGCCAACGGAGCCTTATTCCAGTACTTGGCCAGAGAAGCGGCAAACAAAGCGGCACGCGACTTCATACCCAGTGCACCCCACTTCGTGAAGCGATAACCGTCTGTAGTGGTAGGCAGGTTTTCGGCTGCCTCGCCAAACTCTTTGATGATAAACTTCCAGGTATCAGACTCCGTACTACGAGGTACTTTCAGAGATTCCGAATTGCCCGGCACGTAGTCACCATCCTGCACACGGTCGATGATAGGTACACCGCCGTAGCGCTTGGCCAGACTGTAGTATATATAAGCACGTGCAAAACGGGCTTCGGCAGTCATGCGCTTGGCGTCTTCATTATTCAAAATACCTTTCTCGTAAGAAGAGGCTACCGTCTCGATAAAGATATTCACCTGACGGATTTTATCATAAGGCCAGTAGTCAAAACTCTCCGTAATACCTGAACCACCTTCACTACGGGAAGCCTCGTCAGTAAGGAAAGAGATGCTGGCAGCTCCACTCACACCGTTGAACTTGCGGCGATCGAATCCACCATCCTGAGGACGGAATACAAAATCTTCCATCGGAACAGTTGTGTAAACATTAGCCAGCAATGACTTCACACCACCGTCTGTTTCTGTCAGTCGGTCGCCCGGCACCTTGTCAAGCGGTTCCAATTCCAAAAAGCTATCGCAACCTGAAAGACCAACCAACGCGCAGAGCGCAACAGTAGTCAATATGTTTTTCTTCATACTATTTTTAAGCATTAAAAGTTAATATTCAAACCTATATTATAAGATTTCATCAACGGATAAGCCAAGCTGGCACCCCAGTCACGTTCTTCACGTTCGGGGTCGGCATTCTTCAACAGAGAGTTACAGAATGTCAGCAAGTTGAAGCCATTCACGAAGATGCGGCAATCACTGATACCGGCTTTCTTAGTCAGATGCTTCGGCAATGTATATCCGAGTTCCAAACTCTTCAGACGCAGGTAAGTGGCATTCGGGTTCCAGAAACTGATGGCACCGTCGCCCCAACTGTTACCATTATCTTTTGTACCGGTAAAGTCACGGCGCAAAGCAGGATACTTACCGGATACCCATTGAGTGGCAGGATTGTATGGGTCGTCTGTAGCATTCACTGTATGCCAACGGTCCATATACTTCTTCATCAAAGTCGGGTTGGTCTTGGAGCCGTAACCGAATACGTCGTCATTGGCATAACCAATTACATAACCGGCTGCTCCCTGAAGCAACATATTCAAGTCGAAGCTCTTATAAGTCAAACCGATGTTCAAACCGAACTGATAAGGAGGATTGGCACCTGCACGACGGGATTCGGGCTTCATATCGTACATATCAATCACACCGTCACCGTTTTGGTCAACGATTCTGAAAGAACCCGGCAACATCATAGAGTTACCATTACCGCCACCATAAAGAGGAGCTGTCTCCAGTTCTTTCAAAGAGCTAAACTGACCGTCGTATTTCTGAATCCACATACCGCCTCCGCTGTGATCCCAGAAGCCACCAATGGTACGATGGTCTTTACCATAAAGCCAGCGGTTCATGGAACTGGTATAATCACCGTGCTCTACTTCCAGGAACTTCTCACGTACAAAAGTATAGTTGGCGCTTACCGAGTAGCTCCAATCTTTACCAATCTTGCCACGCGTACCAAGTTCCAATTCAAAACCGATATTCTCGGTGGAGTTAATGTTCTCATCGGGGAAGCTGGCACCAAAAGTATTGGGAATATCCTGCAAGCGCTGAGCCAGAATACCTTCGTTCTTACGACGGAAAAGTTCTATCGTACCAAACAGCTTACCATTCCACAATTCTGCATCCAGACCGATATTGGCCGTCTTGGACACTACCCAGGAAAGATTATCGAGTACTACACCCGGAGCCTGCATACCAATGACATTAGTATTGTAAAGCACATAACCGAACGGCTTGTTATCAGAATAGACATCATCATGCGTAGCTTGTGTATAACCGGCTACATACTGGAAAGGATCGCCGGCATCATATCCGCTCTTTCCATAAGAGCCGCGCAACTTCAGGTTGGTAATGAAAGGCAGATTCTCTTTCATGAAGTTCTCTTCAGAAATACGCCAGCCGGCACTGAATGAGGGGAAGAATGACCAACGGTGTCCCGGAGCATAACGGTAAGAACCGTCGTAACGGGCTACTACTTCCAGCAAATACTTGCCTGCATAGTCGTAATTGGCACGCATCAGGTAAGCAGCCAGACGGGTTTCTTTGCGATAACCGCTGTTAGTGGCAGTACTTGCGTCAGCCTGATTCAAGATATCATTGCTGAAGTAACCGGCATATTTACGGGCACCGACGAGTTCATCGTAACGACTGCCCGACATTTCGGCTACAGCAGTCAGGTTCAGGTTATGCTGACCGAAAGAGTTCGTATAGTTGGCCTGCACACGACCGTATAATTTCTGGAAAATGCCCATGGTATTGCTATAGTGGTCTTCACCGAAAGTCTTTGTAGGAGTATTCGTGAAATAGTCATACAACTGATAAGACTTCTGCAATTCTGAGTTATTGCGATTGTTTCCATTGAAAGAGCCGAGTATTCCCAGGCTCAGTCCCTTTACGAAAGGAACCTGCCATGTCAAATCCACATCGGCATTGTAAGTCAGTCCTCTGAAACGGCGATAACCATCCGCATCGATATCCGTCAGAGCAGCGGCATTCTTGCTTTCAGGTTGAATATCGGAATAGTGGTCGGTAGAACCCATGGCATAGGGACCTACACCGCGGTCGTTAACCAACAAGGTTTTGAATGTCCACTGGAAGTCTTCACGAGGACGTTGCGTACGGTCCCAACGACCGGACACCTTTACATTCATCGTCAGGCCCTTGGCCAGTTCGGCGGTCAAGTTGGTACGGAGGTTGTAACGTTCGTAGTACTGAACATTATTCTTCAGCAAACCGTTGTCGCGGTTGTAGCCGAAACTTACGAAATATTTCACTTTGTCGGAACCGCCGCGAACAGAAAGCGTATGCGATGTCTGGAAAGCCTGCTTATTCATGTACATATCCAGCCAATCCCAGTCCTGATAGCCTTCCACTCCATTTTTATACTTATCCAACACGTCTTGCGTGTAAGGTTCGGACTTCTTTCCGTTGCGTGCCATTTCGTTGGCCATTGTGCGGAAAGTGTAGGCATCTACAGTCTCTTCTATACCGGTAGCCTGCTTCATACCGAACAAGCCGGAATAAGAGATGCGTGTCTTCTCGGAAGCACCTTTCTTTGTGGTAACGATAATAACGCCATTAGCAGAGTTCATACCGTAAATGGCAGCAGAAGCATCTTTCAAAATAGAGATACTTTCGATGTCTTCGGAACTCAGCTGTGCCAGCTCGTCTTTTTCGCGTGTCACACCATCAATTACTACCAACGGGTCGCCGTAACCACGGATACTGATCATATTATCAAAAGTTCCCGGCTCACCTGTCTTCTGACGAATCAACAGACCCGGCATCTTACCCTGGATGTTATTCACCAGATTCTCGGTCTTGGTAGTCTGGATGTCATCAGAATTGATAGCGGTAACGGCACCGGTCAGAGATTGTTTCTTCTGAACACCGTAACCCACAACAACTACTTCGTCCAGCATCTCGGCATCTTCCTGCAAGATAACTTTGACAGAAGTCTTTCCGCCTACGCCGACCGTCTGTGTCTTATATCCCACATAACTGATGACCAAAACAGCATCCTGAGCCACATTGCTCAAAATGAAGTTACCGTCAATATCGGTAATCACACCCGTACCGGTACCTTTCACCTGAACACTGGCACCGATAACCGGTTCGCCGGAGGCATCCACAACAGATCCTTTGACCGTTATGGCTTGCAGGGTAGCCTGTACCCCTTCTGCACCTATCGCCTTATCATACAAGATTATATTACGATCTAATACCTTATAAGTAATATTCGTACCTTTAAAAACCTCGTCCAAGACTTTGAATATAGTTTTGTTATTCGCTTTAACGGATACACGACGGTCAACGTCTACTTGTTTGTTGTTATAGAAGAATACGAACTCGGTGCCCTGTTCCAGTTCTGTCAATACTTCATCGACCGTCCTATTATTAAGAGTAATGTTCAACATTGTTTTTTGGGCATAGCCATCATTGGCAAATGTCATACCGACCAAACAAAATAGCATAAAGAATGTACATCTCATAGCAAGAGGAATTTTTCTTATACCTCCCATCAGGACACTTTTTGCCCTAAATGATTGGATACAAATGTGTTTTTTCATAATTTTGCATTGATTTCTAGTGAAAAAAATAAAGTTACTTTAATCTGTCGCCAAACAGATTTTCTAAAAAAGTACAGTTTTCATGCAGGAAAATGCGCCAACATTTTCTTGCATGTTTTTTTAACGTGTGTTCTTCTTCATTGAATCATTCTTTTAAGGGTTAATAAACTTCAATTACTTGTCTCTCTACATTTATATCTCCATCTTCTACAAACTTAAACCGTATGTTCGAAGATATATGGAAATTCTCCAATATACGTTCCAGCCGCTGTTTAGTGAATGTTGCTGTAAAAGAATTTTGTTTCAATGAAGGATTCTTCAATACAAACGTTACATTATATCGTTTGCTCAAACTCTTCAGTACCTCTTCAAAAGGAGTATTCCTGAAAATCAGGCATCCATCTTTCCAGCAAGTTTCTATATCTACATTCGCAGCCTTTACCACTACCTTTTTCCGGGCAATATCATAAACAACCTTTTGCCCGGGTTGTATCATCAGTTGTTCCCTCTTTTCCTTATTTATATAAGAAAAACCGACTTTACCCGATACTAACGTGGTTTGTACTGTCTCGTCTTCCTGATAAGCCTCAACATTGAATTCCGTTCCGTAAACTATTATTTCCGAACCGTTCAACGCATTGACCACAAATTGCTTTTCATCCTTCTTTACACTAAAAAAAGCCTCACCAACTAATTTCACTTCTCTTTTTTCATCCGAAAACCGAGAAGGATATTGCAATGAAGACGATGAATTCAAAATGACTTTCGTGCCATCCGGCAGTTCTACAGAAGTAGTCATTCCCGGATTCGTTTTGACTTCCATCATTTGTATCTCCTGGTTATCCTTACCAAAATAAAGGATGCACCACGATATTACCAAAGGGATAAATAAAATGGCGGCCGCCCGTTGCATCCCTCTAAATAATACTTGATACCTATTAACTTTTTTCTGTTTCATCTTTCGATGAGTGTTCATCAAAGCCTTCCTTATATCCAACTTTGGTGATAGCTGCGCCATATCCGTAGCCAAACTCACCGATTGAATCTGTCGGGCTATCCTGCGGTTTTCATCGGAAGCCTCCAACCACTCCTCTACCGAAGTTGTTTCTTCTTCCGTTGTTTCTCCGTCATAATAACGAAGAAGCAGTTCTTCCATCCCTTCTCTTTTTACCATAAATTTTATTGCTAGCTTTACTATTAAGACAAACGAGGTAAAAAAACTCCTAAACAGAAATTGAAAAAATATTTTATACAGTGAGATTATAATAGGAAAAAAGGCTATTTTTGTACAATAATAACAAACCCCTACAATGAAGGACACTATATCAGAAGATACATCTTTATTATTTGCCATGCAGCAAGGAGACAGAAGCGCTTTTGATAGATTATTCCAAAAATACTATGCCTTGCTCTGCACCTATTGTTACCGTTTCGTCAGATTGGAAGATGCCGAGGAAATAGTTCAAGATGTCATGCTGTGGCTTTGGGAGAATAGAGAAAGACCCGTCATTGAATACTCCCTTAAACAATATCTTTTCAAATCGGTATATCATCGTTCCATGACCCGCGTTGTGCAAAATGAAGTAAAGCAACGGGCAGATGCAGCATATTATGAAAGAATGTATGCTTCGCTGCAAGACGCAGATGTACTACTAATCAATGAATTGAGTAAACATATCCAAAAGGCAATAGATGAGCTGCCACCTTCCTATAAGGAAGCATTCATCATGCATCGCTTCCGCAATCTGAGTTATAAAGAAATAGCAGAAGTACTGGATGTTTCTCCTAAAACTGTAGATTACCGCATTCAGCAGGCTTTGAAAATACTGAGAGTGAAGTTGAAAGACTATCTGCCTATACTGCTTTCGCTACTGATGAATATTGCATTGACAAAGAACTAATCAGTACTTTGAAAGGGATTCTTTGGTTATCTAATTCTCTGTTTAAAGCTTGCGAATATCCGTTCGCGCTGTGCGAATACATATTCAAGCACTGTGAATATCCGTTCGCAAGGCTTGAACAGAGAATAGTTACTAAAGAACACAACTTTTCTTCCTATAGTCCAGACTTTTTCTCTTAATGCCGAAGAACTTTTCTCTTTATATCCCTCTATATGAGATTTATGCATTTCATAATATATCCTAAATGTATTTAGGAAAGACATCTTCTCCGTTGTCTTATTGGTAGATTAGTAATCTATTAAATATCTTATTAACTAAAAACACATCAAATGAGAAAATTGATTTATCTGCTCTCCGTGCTGGCGTATACCCTCAACGCGCAAGCACAATTCTCGGTGACAGCCCATCAAGAAGGATGGAACAACATTCCCCCACAAGCCCAAAAGCCAGGTTTCTCCCTGCAACAGTCCGTACTTGCCAATATGGATGGAGACGCTGCACTGGAAGAAGTCATGCTCTTCGGGCGGGATAACGGGCATTATCCCACGTTCGACCTCTTTAAAGCGTATTACGTCATCGTGGACAATTACACCAAAGAGATTCAGTACATCTCGGACGAGATTTATGTTACCGACAAGTACAACATGCTGGTAGAAGACCGGAACAATGACGGAATCTCCGAACTCTACATCTCCTACTTCAAAGACGGAAAGTTCAGCGTAGACGAGCGGGGCTATAATCTGCAAGCGACGCGTTGCTACGACCGCATCGAATGGAATCCTACAAACAAGAACTTTAAATCCTCCACTAAATGAAAACAAGAATCATTCTCTTAATAGCATTCCTTACTTATATAGGAATCTCCTCACCCGTACAAGCGCAGCAAAAGAAAGTAATCAAAACCATGATGATAGCCGGAGCAGACGGCAGCCACTACTGGGAAGGTGCTTGCGAAGCCATGAAGCAGATACTGGAGAACAGCGGAATGTTCAAAGTAGATTTTGCCTTTACTCCCAATTTCGGCGGAGACATCAGTACCTTCAAGCCCGATTTCCATAAATATGATCTGGTTGTCATCAACTATGGTGGAGCCACATGGATAGAATCCGTACGGAAAGAATTCGAGAAATACGTTGCCAATGGCGGCGGGGTAGTCGTCATCCACTCCTCCGTTGTTCCGATGGCCGACTGGAAAGAGTATAATGAAATCATAGGCATGGCTGCCTGGGACGGTCGGAATGAAAAGGACGGCCCCTACCTCTACCTGAAAGACGGACAGTATGTATACGATTATTCTCCGGGATATGCCGGCTACCACGGGCTGCAACACGAAACGGTGATAGAGCATGTCGTACTCGACCATCCTATACTGAACGGACTGCGCCCCCGGTGGAAACACTTCAAAGACGAAATTTATACCCGCCTGCGCGGACCGGTGAAGAATATGGAAATCCTGGCAACGGCCTTCGAGCGTGGTCGCCACGAACCGTTGATGTGGACCGTGAAGTATGGAAAAGGACGTGTCTTTGTCGACCTGCTGGGACATTGCGGCAATGATCCTAATATGATTTACTCCATGCTATGCACCGGTTTCCAGGTAACCCTGCTCCGTGGTTGCGAATGGGCCGCCACCGGTGCCGTTACCCAGGAAGTCCCCGCCGATTTTCCTTTGGAAGATACCTATACGCTGCGCCCGGAATTCAAAGCGCCTTTCCACGCATATCCCAATACTAAACCCTGAATACAATGAAATACATCATAAAGATATTACTGCTGGTACTTTGTATACAAGCCCATGCCCAAGCTCCGTGGAAACCGGATGCTGAGTTGGAGAAGCAACTGAAAGAAAGCAACTACGTGCATCACATCCTGAAAGCCAACCCCGAACATGCCGGACTGACCCGGTGGTACAAAAAAGAAGTACTGAAAAGCCGGGAGTTACCCCTTGCCGAAGACTTCGCTTCCCTACGCCATACCGGCCCCGGAACACTGCATATAGACCGGGAGCTCACCATATCGGGCAAAGGAAGTGTGCGTCTGGACACTCCGGCTTCGCTGGGAAAGAAGAACCCCACCAACCGCAACTATGCCACCCCTGAGATTATCCGCCCGCTCAACCGGGAAGATTTACGGGATTACAACCGCTTTTCCGTCTGGGTGTACGTCGATGCTCCGGGTGTGTACTTGACTTTTGCCGGGTTCACCCTCTATAATGAAGGAGAAAAGCCGATGCCCACGCCGGGACGCTTTGAAGGACAGCACTTCGAAACGGTCTATCCCAACAAGTGGCAGCGCATCGTTTGGGAGATACCCGACTTGTATCGCGATTGCGTCACCGGTTTCTCCGTAAACATCATGCTGGCAGGTGCCCCCGCCGGAGCCAGCGAGAAGATGAGCCTGTATGTAGACGATATGCGCATCGAAAAAGTGGAAGCCGAAAACAGCCGCGGCTTCGACCTGCGCAAGCAGGCAATAGCCTACAGCCATAGCGGATATAAACCCGGAGCACGCAAGCAGGCACTTGTGCAGAACGTGAAGGAAAGCTCTTTCAGCCTGCGCAACACCGCCACCGGAGCCATAGCCTATCAAGGAGCAGGCAAGAAGCTGGACAAGGGCTTCCTGCTGCTGGACTTCAGCGACTTCGACACTCCGGGACAATACATGCTCTCCATCGGTGACCTGCAGTCAAAGCCATTCCCCATCGGGAATGATGCCTACCTATCCACAGCCTGGCACACGCTGAACTTCTTCTTCTCCGAGCGTTGCGGATTCGACCAGCCGGGCATCCACCAGGAATGCCACCAGGATGTCTTCATGTATCATCCGGACGGACGCAGCCTGAGCGTTTCCGGCGGTTGGCATGATGCCGCCGACCTGACGCAAGGAACCGGAAACACTGCCGAATCGGGCATCGCCCTCTTGGAGATGGCAAACGCCGTACAAGGCAAGGACAGCATCTTCTACGAGCGCCTGTTGGAAGAAGCACGTTGGGGGTTGAACTGGGTTATGCGTACCCGTTTCGGCGACGGTTACCGCCTGGGAGGACTGATTATCGGCATCTGGACCAAAAACATCCGCGGCGATAAGGACGATATGCAGGCAGAAGCCCGCAACACGCCTACAGACAACTTGAAAGCCGCCTCTTACTGTGCCCTCGCCGTGCCGCATTTTGAAAAGAAAGACCCGGTATTTGCCCGCTGGTGCCGCAATTGTGCCACGGAAGATTTCCGGTTCGCCATCGACCTGCTCGATACGCAACGGACGGAGAACAATGAGGCAGATTTATATGCCCTGGCAACCGTCACCGCCATGCGCCTGTACCGCCTGACGCAAGACCAGTACTACCTGGACTGGGCTGCCCGACTGGCACGTACCGTCATGGCCTGCCAACAGCTGGAAAAACGTAATGATTGGAAAACTCCCCTCAGGGGATTCTTCTACGAGTCCTCCCGGAAGAAGCGCATCCTTGCCTATTATCACCAAAGCCAGGAACATCTGATGGTCGAAGGACTTTCCATGTTGCTGACCGATGCTCCCACGCATGCCGATGCTCCGTCGTGGCAGGCTGCCTGCGAAGCATACGCGGACTATCTGCGGGACATCGCCCGGATGATTGCTCCTTACGAAGTGTTGCCAAGTGCCGTATACGAAGTGAACAACACGGACTACAGCAATCTGTATCACGAAGGAGATCAAGTAGGCTTGCCCAGTCTGGAAGAATACAATGCACAGGTACGCAACGGCATCCCTCTGTCAAAGGACTTTTATCTGCGCCGCTTCCCCGTTGCCTATCAGTTCAGAGGCTTCCACGCTGTAGTTATGGGAAAGGCAAAAGCCGCCTTTATCCTTGCCCGTCTGCTGGATGACCGACAACTGAAGGATATAGCAACCCGGCAATTGGAATATATCTTAGGATATAACCCATTTGCCATGAGTACGGTTTATGGAGACGGATATGATTATCCCCCACTCTATGGAGCTTACGCAGGAGATGTGGTAGGTGCAGTGCCCGTAGGTATAGAAACTTTCGAGAATGATGACGAGCCTTACTTCCCGATGCAGAATAATTGTACTTACAAGGAGATCTGGACGCATACTACAGCAAGGTTGATGTGGTGCGTGGCAGAGTTATTCAAGTAAGACTTTAGCAATACAAATAAAAAAGGTAATGACTTCACATTTCGTGAATATGTCATTACCTTTTTTGTTTATTACTTATTTAGCAACTTACTCATTCCACAAATCAGGAATAGCTTCATGCCCGCGGGCATTCTCCGGCTTACGGTCTATCGGAGCCTTCGTTCCCGAATGGACGTCATACAAGACCTTGGCTGTTTCCATCATAGCTTCCACTTGTTCTTTGTACGGACGATCAGTCACATCGACCAAACCACAGTTGTAGTTCTCACCGTCACGACGTCCCGTCAGGTCCTGATCGCACCACTGGAAGTAACCGGTACCGATCAGACCCGGATGTGCATAAGCATTTTCGGTATAGTAACGATAAGCCACTCCGCGTTGTTCCTGCGAGTCGACCTGCCACAAAGACTGAGCCATGCCTCTGTCTACCGTACCGAAGTGGTATTCACCGATAATCATCGGCAGTTTGGCTATCTTCAACGCACGGTCCAACATTGCCGGGTTGGGAACCAAATCGTAACAATTAAAGCTCAGTACATCGAACGATTCGCCGCACATCTCAAGGATTTCTTCATCCAATTCGAGGATATTACCGAAACGGATGCCGAGGTTCAGATGGTTCGGGTCATGTTTCTTCAGCAACTGATTGGTAGTGGCCAGGAAAGTGCGGAAAGTGGAAAAGACAAACTCCTTGCGGTTTTCAGCAGTATCGCCATTCTCCTCCAGATATTTCTTCAAGGCAGTTTTAATAGGACGGTCTTTGCCATCGAGGATCAAGCCGCACAGACGGGCTTCTTCGTCCAGCCAGGCAGGTTCGTTGCCAATGAAATAACCGATCAGCCAGGGATTGTTCTTGTAAGGAGCCACGAACTCGGCAAGAGATTTATCGACTTTAGCTTTAAAAACAGGATCATACACATCGCAAAGTCCCATCAAATCGTGCTCTATACCGATATCGCGCAGCGGTATGAGGAATGCCTTCCGGTTCATATTCATCACTTCGCCGCTCGACCAGTTGGCTATTGTATTCAAGCCCCATTTGTCCATACGTTTAAAGATCAGCTCTTTGGACTTCTCTGGGAAGTCATCGCCATAGCGACGGTACTGGTTCCAGAAACCGAAAGAGGCAGAGTTATTGCCGCGATAATTCCGGCCGGAGACTTTCGCCATCAAGTCGGCAGGAGGAAGCTCCTTGTACATGCCGTCACGTTTGTCGATATCGCGCACATTACCGCCACCACCGGGGCTGACGCAGTCTACTCCGACAGAAAGGAACAGATAGCCTTCCGGATCGACAAACCACCAACGGTCGCCAATCTTCTGGGTGTGGAAGAATCCGGTGGCTTTCACACGTTGCTGCTTGTAACCGCCAAACTTGGAGTAATTATAAGCATCGGTGGTCACCACTTCATTGTCTTCTTCTTCCCACTCCTTCTTCAGTTGCTCCAAAGAAGAAACCTTTCCGGCATATTCCACCAGATTGGACTGTCCGAACTCATCTACGGCAGGAATGTCGCCCATGTATACATCACCCGGATCTTCCGTAGCCAGGGTGATGGAACGGATCTCGATCGTGGGGTTGTGAATAGGCTTACGCATGCGGATGCCGATAGAATCAACTCCCTGAAGCGGGCCGCGTTTACCTCCCAGGTTGATCCAGCCGGTGTAGCGGGCATGGTTGAAGGTAGCTGCCAGGTCTACGGCTGCATCGGGCAACTCGGTGAAGTATTTCAATGGAATGGCAAGTTTGTTCCAGGCATTGGGTACATAGCACATGATGCGCAACTCGTTGTAACCGCTATCGGTAGTGAAACCAAGCTGGAAACGCTGGGCAGTGGTACTTTTGTACTCAATGACCACGAATTTATACGCATCCCAATCGGTAGGTAGTTGGGGATTGATGTCTTTCAAGGCAAACTTCTTGCCCGATACTTCTTTCGTACTGTCAAGCTCCACTTTAAACGTCTGTTCAGTCGGTGTACACTGGACGAACAAGGACGCTGCCAAGGCCGACAGGAGGATAGTTTTCACTTTGTTTTTCATTTCTGTAATCTTATTAGGGTTGAATAGTATATCTATATAAGGAGGAACGGGCGGCAATAAATAAGGTATTGCCATCCTTGCCTGCCACAACGATGGAGGTAGGGCGTTCGGGTACGCGAATCAGATTGATCTGTTTGCCTTGAGCATCGAAGACATAAATATGTCCTTCGGCCACGTACACATTTCCCCGTTTATCGACGGCAGAACCAAACTCGCCCTGACGGACGAAGTGGGTCAGATTCTGCAACGAGCCGTCGGGCTTGACGTCCATCCGTGCCAGCAGATGGTTGTACTCGTCCGAAGCATAGAAAGGCTTGCCTGGCACAGCTTCCAGCACAGAAGAGGAACGGGCAAAGTCGTACTGCTCGGGAATAATCGTTACGCCATCCGGAGCAATAAAGCAATACTCGGGCTTACGGACGGAGATTTCATCAAAATCGTGCAAGTCTCTCCAGCGGTGGGCCGGGTAGAGGCTCTTGGCAACAGACGGGACACTGCCCATCGGCACCCGTTGCAGCTTTTGAATCGTTTCTTCGGGATTGTCTGGACGGATGGAATAGACCCAGACGGCAAAACCGTTGTTTCCCCAATAGCTGTAGGTGGTTCCGGCAGCATCGGGCAGTTCGGTGATGGTTTCGGGACGACCATTGACGATATTTCCCGGTTGAGGATAGTATTTGAAAAAGACAAGCAGGTTATCTTGTGTATCGCAAGCAAGGGACAGCGGTTGCCAGGGGAAGTCGGCAACGAGCGATAACTGCTCTGTCTCGACATCCCATTTGTAGACGCGGCGCATCCGCTCTTCGCTGAAATAGACGTTGCCTTTGCTGTCGCGCGTCATACCTTCGGCATACTCAAATCCGGTAGCCAGCATTTCCAGCTTACCCGGTTCGGCCTGCAGGGGAACCAGACGGGGTTCTTTTCCCGTTATGGTCAGGCGGGTAAACTCCCAGGGACGGACGTCCTGACGGGTGTTCATGTCGTAGCAAACCAAGTCGGTAGTGAAACGCATCTGCGTAAAGTTATGAACGTTATAGAATTCGATATCTCGACAGTTCCAGGTTCGTATGGCGTATGGGAACGGAGTATCTACGCGAATCACCCTGAACAGATAAAGATTGGCAAACAGCATGTTACTGCAATCCTGCAATTCTATCTGCTGGCAGTCGGGACTTTCACGGGTTTCCTCTTCCAACTGAAGCGCATAGACCCGCCAGTTGGAAACGTTCTTGAAGCGAACTTCATTACGCACATGGTGCTCCACCGACATAGCGTAAATGCGTCCGGCGGTAGCGGTATTATTCACATAGACGCCATTCGTAGCATAGCTGCTTGCTGTCCAGATGTCCTTGAAGACACCGCCTCCACCATTGGTTATCCACAGGCTCCAATGCTGGTTGTCCCAAGACTTGTCTTTGCCTTGGAAGCATACGGGTTCCTCGGGAGAACTGATCTGCGGAGCGTTGCCGCGTCTCTGTTGCGGCCGGTTCAACGGTCCCTTTTCCATCGTGCCATGAACGCCGAGGAACTTCACATCGTTCATATAAGAATCGGCTCCCGCCATCCACTTACAACCCACTGCGCGGTAGTTGTACGCTCCCGTGTTCAGCCCGATACCGGAAACGAAGTTACTGCCGCCTTGCAGAGTCTCCAACAGAGGTACCGGACTGCCGAAGCCACTGAATGCCGGTGTACTTTCTTTCAGTTTCAGTTGAGTGGAAACGGGGTTCAGCCCAATAAGAGCCGTATTTTTCTTCAGCTTCAAGCTCTGGGAGACGATGTACCAACCTTGCGGCACATAAATCACATCGTATTCCTCTATCGCTCTTCTGAAGACTTCCGTATCGTCGCTCTCTCCGTCTCCCTTCGCTCCCAAATCGCGGATATTCACCCAACGGGAGATAGCGGGAGTAGCAGGAATATCATTTACCGGAGGCGGGGGCATCTTACTCAAGCGTTCCATCGCTATCTCCGTTTTGTATTCCTGAGTGGCGGACATGTCTTTGAGATGCAGTCCGTACGAGAAGTCGTTCACCCGATACAACCGGCCATCACCATCTATCTGCTTGCCTGACTCGCGGAAGCGGACAAACACCGGCACCTGGTTGCAGACCACGCGCTGCATGCTCAACTGGTTCGGGCTCAGGCCTTCGTTGCTGACAATGATTCCGGCGGTCTTCACTCCTTCCCAAACGCAATCTTCCATATAAATCTTGTCCGAGCGGTTCGGATTCAGTTCTATCACTACCGGAACGTTGCGGGCATGCAGGCGTACGATGGTCAGTCCGCCTTCCTGCGTACGGATGGCTGCTTTGCGCTGCCCTTCGAAATAGGTATTTATGATCATCATCTGCCAGCTGGGCGAGGTCTTGGTGGTATAGATACCATAGTCTCCACCGAAGAAGCGGACATCTTCCATTTCATTTCCCACGTCGAACAATCCCGCTTTGCCCTCCCCGATGTGGATATCGACGTGCGATACAAAACTATGCTGGGCAAAGTGCGTGCGCAATGCCACTGCATGCGGATTGCCGGCTTCTATCTTCAGGTCGACGTTGGAGATGGCACTGTAGAATGTTCCGGCTCCTGCATCCCTCGGTTCACTGCCGGGACGCACCAAGCCGCCCGTAAACCAGAACATGTAGTTTGCCCCACCTTTGTCCGTCGCCACTTCCTGCTGATAACCGGGAGAATTCCGGGCCAGAGATATCACCGGGCGATTCTTGCCGTAACCTATCAGGCGCACGGCATTGGGGATGTAGATCGTCTTCGAGATGCGGTAATTCCCTTCGGGCAGGAAGACGATTCCAAAGTTATACTTCTCCTTTACATCATTCAGCGCCCGTTGCAATTCGTCGCTGACGTCCATACTGCCATCCGCCTTTATCTGATAATCCGCGGGGGTAAAGTAAACCGCTTCCGGGTCGGCAGGGCGCTGGGTGTAGACAGATACACTCTTTGTAGTAGCGGCACAGGCGGCCGCTACTACAAACAGCAATAAAAAACAATTTAAAACTCTCTTCATAGGCTTTTCTTGGTAATGATTTATATTATATATCCTTTTCCTAGCATAACACATATTTATGCTAAGGTCTTTATATTAAAGGCAATTAGCTCCGGCGAGTTCCTAAACTAAAAAGAGCTTTTTTTAGCAAAAATAGAAAAATAACCGAGAATTCATTCATGCCCCGGATATAAAAAAGAAACCGGCCCTTGAAACTGCAGATGTTTCAAGAACCGGTTCATTATCATGATTTCTTTGGGAATCAACTCCCCCAGAAAAATTTTATTTATGCCTTTTTCAGTGCTGCAATACTTTCTTTCAGCGACTTGATGATACTTTCGGCATCAGCTTGCTTCTTACGCTCCATTTCAAGGACAGCAGCCGGAGCATTGTTCACAAACTTCTCGTTACTCAGCTTCTTCAATACTCCTTGCAGGAAACCTTCTTTATGCTTCAGTTCGGCTTCCATGCGGGCTATCTCAGCTTCCACATCAATCATATTGCCCAGAGGCACTGCATATTCCGTAGTGCCCACCATGAAAGCAGCAGCACCGTCGGCTTTGGCTGCTACCACCTGGATGGCAGAAAGATTGCACATCTTCATGATTACCGGATTCATACCTTCTACCGGATTGGCACCGACAATCTGAAGCTCGAGCGCCTCTTTCAAAGCGATGTTCTTCTGCGCACGAATCGTACGGACATTACCGATGATTTCCTTTGCCACCTCAAACTCTTGCAGGAGCGGTTCGTTTGCAACATTCGTTTCCACTTTCTCCATCTGATGAACCATCAAGCTCTCGCCCGGCTTGCGTTCACGCAACTGCTGCCAAAGTTCTTCCGTAATGAACGGCATGAAGGGATGCAACAGTTCGAGCAAACGTTCGAAGGAGTCGAGCACCATTCCATAGATAAAACCATTGACAGGTTGTCCGTAGGCAGGTTTTACAATTTCCAGCAACCAGGAAGAGAACTCATCCCAGAAGAGCTTGTAAACCACCATCAATGCTTCGCTCAAACGATACTTGCTGAATAAGTCGGCAATCTCGATAGAAGCAGCATCCAGGCGCAACGCAAACCATTGTACTGCAATATGGGCATCTGCCGGCATTTCTACCGATCCCATACCGTTTGTCCAACCTTTTATCAAGCGGAAAGCATTCCATATCTTATTGTTGAAGTTACGTCCCTGCTCACAAAGTGCATCGTCAAAGAGGATGTCATTTCCGGCAGGAGCCGAAAGCATCATACCCATACGTACACCGTCGGCACCGTACTTTTCAATCAATTCCAGCGGATCGGGAGAATTACCGAGCGACTTGGACATCTTGCGTCCCAACTTGTCGCGAACGATACCCGTGAAGTACACGTTCTTGAACGGCATCTGACCTTCGTACTCATAGCCTGCCATAATCATGCGGGCTACCCAGAAGAAGATGATATCCGGCCCCGTCACCAAGTCACTGGTAGGATAGTAGTATTTGATTTCTTCATTCCCCGGATTGTTGATGCCATCGAACAAAGAGATAGGCCACAACCAAGAAGAGAACCACGTATCCAGACAGTCTTCATCCTGGCGGAGATCTTCCATTTTCAGATCGGCATTGCCCGTCTTTTCTTTAGCCAGTTTCAGTGCTTCTTCGGCAGTAGCAGCTACAACATAACCGCCTTCAGGCAGGAAGTAAGCAGGAATGCGGTGTCCCCACCACAGCTGACGGCTGATACACCAGTCCTTGATATTCTCCAACCAGTTCTTATACGTATTCTTATATTTGGCAGGATAGAACTTCAGTTCATCATTCATTACCGGCGGCAGAGCCATATCGGCAAAGTGCTGCATCTTCAGGAACCATTGCATGGAAAGCTTCGGTTCGATGGCAACATTGGTACGTTCGGAGAAACCTACCTTATTCGTATACGCTTCGGTCTTCTCCATCAGTCCGGCAGCAACGAGGTCCTTCTCTATCTGCTCGCGTACGTCGAAACGATCCATACCTACGTACAGTCCGGCCGCTTCGCTGAGCGTCCCGTTATCATTGAAGATGTCGATGCTCGGCAGATTGTATTTCTCGCCCAGCATGTAGTCGTTCACATCGTGGGCAGGAGTAACCTTCAGACAACCGGTACCGAATTCAATGTCTACATATTCATCTTCGATCACCGGAATGACACGGCCTACCAACGGTACAATCACTTTCTTGCCTTTCAGCCAGGTGTTCTTCGGGTCGTTGGGGTTGATACACATAGCCGTATCACCCATGATGGTTTCGGGACGAGTTGTAGCAACTACGGCATAACGTCCTTCGGGGTCACCCTCTACCATATACTTCAGATAGTACAGCTTGCTGTGCTCTTCCTTGTAGATTACTTCTTCATCGCTAAGGGCAGTCAGCGCCTTCGGATCCCAGTTTACCATACGAACGCCGCGGTAGATCAGACCTTTATTGTACAAGTCTACAAATACTTTGAGTACACTTTCGCTGCGTTTCTCGTCCATAGTGAACGCCGTACGGTCCCAGTCGCAGGAAGCTCCCAGTTTGCGAAGCTGCTTCAAGATAATGCCGCCGTGTTCGTCGGTCCACTCCCAAGCATGCTTCAGGAACTCGTCGCGGGTAAGGTCGGTCTTCTTGATGCCTTGTGCAGCAAGTTTATTCACCACCTTAGCCTCGGTAGCGATGGATGCGTGGTCGGTTCCGGGCACCCAGCAGGCATTCTTGCCTTCCATGCGGGCACGACGCACCAGGATATCTTGAATGGTATTATTAAGCATGTGTCCCATGTGGAGCACGCCGGTGACGTTAGGGGGCGGAATGACGATGGTGTAGGGCTCACGACCATCGGGTTTCGAACTGAATAATTTGTGGTCCAACCAATATTGGTACCACTTTCCCTCCACGTCAGCGGGATTGTACTTACTTGCTAATTCCATGTTGTTTCTTTATCTATATATAATGTTCTTGTTCAAAAAATAACGGCTGCAAAATTAATAATTAAAATTCAAATCTGACCACCCTCGGGCTGATTCTGTGCACGAAAAGACAATTTAAATCCCTCATAAACAGCGATCCCATAGAATAATGCAGTCATGGAAGCCAGATTTTCCAGCATCAGCGAGGCAAGTTCTCCATAATCGGCTTTAAGCAAAACCTCCATATAGCTCACCTCATAATCCTGTGCTATATATCCTACGAAAGAGAAGAAATCTCCTAAAATACAGCTGATTAGTGCCAGAACTGCCCCGATAATACCAAAGACAGGACGTATTCCCTTGCCCTGCCGCATGGCAAAACCAACAAGGAAACCTACCCCGATAGCCATATATCCTATCTGATAGCCCGTAGAGACAGATATCAAAGCCCATGCCGCAGCTCCAAGAATACTGGCACCCACTGCATACAGCACACCTTTAGGAAGATTCTCTTCGGCAAGCAATTCTTCTCTTGTCTTTGTCACCGGAAAATCGTCCGGTTTGGGAGGAGCCATTTTCTCCAACACTTCATCTTTCTCAAAGTTCTCGCATGTTCCCTCAAATGCAGGAAGGTCCCCGGTGCGCTTGCAAATAAGTCCTTTTCCATTCACAAAGTCACGTAGTGCACAGTTCCGGCAATACATTTCAATTTCTTCTACTGTTGCCATATTTTAATCAGTTTATGTTGAACAAATGTTCCTGTTATGACAAACCATCGAGTAGTCATTAACAGTTTTTTTTGCAAATATAAAGGTATTTTTTCGCGTGACGTTTATTAAATGCATATTTTTGTTGGACAAATATTCTACGAATGATGAAACGGAAGCTGAAAGTAAGATACGTAGTGCTGGGAGCGTTGCTGCTCCTTGTATGGGTCACGCAGTGGATCCCTGCTTTGGGAAATATATATTCGCAAACGATTTATCCCGTCATCTCCTACGTACTGTCGTTCTTTTCCAATTTAGTTCCTTTTGCCGTAGGCGATTTGTTTATATTTCTCAGCATTGCGGGGATCATAGTATATCCCATTTACGGCCGCATCCGTAAAAAAACGCCGTGGAAGAAGTTACTGCTGCACGATGTGGAATATCTGCTATGGATATATGTATGGTTCTATCTGGCTTGGGGGCTCAACTATTCTCAAAGCAATTTTTATCAACGAAGCGGGATTCCCTACACGGCCTATACACCAGAGAATTTTCAAGCATTCGTAGACAATTATATTACTCAACTGAACCGTTCGTACACCCCGGTAAGCAGTATCGATAAGGACTTGATATGCAAAGAGACCGTCCGGCTATACAATCAGCTAAGCGACAGCCTCGCTGTGCATCGCCCCCCCCACCCGTCTCCGCGGGCAAAGACAATGCTCTTTACCCCGTTCATCTCAATGGTGGGCGTGACCGGCAGCATGGGACCTTTCTTCTGCGAGTTTACGCTAAACGGGGATTTACTTCCCGCCAATTATCCGGCTACCTATGCTCACGAACTGGCACACCTGCTGGGCATCACCAGCGAAGCGGAGGCCAACTTCTACGCCTATCAGGTTTGCACACGTTCGCAGGCAATGGGCATCCGTTTCAGCGGATACTTTTCTGTTCTCAGCCATGTGCTGGGCAACGCCCGCCGCCTGATGAGCGAAGAAGAATACACGCAGCTCTTCAACCGGATACGTCCCGAAATCATCGAACTGGCAAGGAAAAACCAAGAATACTGGATGGAAAAATACAGCCCGCTCATAGGCGATATTCAAGACTGGATATACGATTTGTACCTGAAAGGAAACAAAATACAAAGCGGGCGGAAAAACTATTCCGAAGTGATAGGGCTGCTCATCTCTTACGAAGAATGGAAAAAGCATTAAACAATTAATATCATGCATACAAGAAAAGAACAAATGGAAGCCTTCGGACGCTTCCTCGACATTCTCGACGAACTCCGCGAGAAATGTCCCTGGGACCGCAAGCAGACGAACGAAAGCCTGCGCCCCAACACCATCGAAGAGACTTATGAACTGTGCGACGCCCTGATGCGCGACGACAAGAAAGACATCTGTAAAGAACTGGGAGACGTACTGCTGCACGTAGCTTTCTATGCCAAGATAGGCTCCGAAACCGGCGATTTTGACATGAAGGATGTATGCGATCATCTCTGCGAGAAACTGATCTTCCGCCATCCTCACGTATTCGGTGATGTAAAAGCCGAAACTGCCGGACAAGTCTCCGAAAACTGGGAACAGCTGAAGCTGAAAGAAAAAGACGGGAACAAAACCGTATTAAGCGGTGTACCTGCCGCCCTCCCCTCGCTTATCAAGGCTTATCGCATCCAGGACAAGGCACGGAATGTTGGTTTCGACTGGGAGGAACGCGAACAAGTCTGGGACAAAGTGAAAGAGGAAATCCAGGAATTTCAGGCAGAAGTAGCCCACATGGACAAAGACAAGGCAGAAGCCGAGTTCGGCGATGTGATGTTCAGCCTCATCAATGCTGCCCGCCTCTACAAAATCAACCCGGACAATGCACTGGAACACACGAACCAGAAGTTCATCCGCCGCTTCAATTATGTGGAAGCACACAGCATCAAAGAAGGAAAAAGTCTCCACGATATGACGCTCGAAGAGATGGACAAACTGTGGAATGAAGCGAAAGCATTGGAACAAAAAAAATAGATCATCTGTTTGGGGTAAACAGATGATCTATCAGGCCTCAACAGATGGTCTGTTTTATGCAAACAGACCATCTGTTTTTATTTCTTCGACGGTTGTTTCTTATCCGGTCCGCCCTTCCCTTTCTGATTCATGCCTTTCAGCAATTCTCGATGGAATCGCATCTCTGCTCTCTGCACCAGATATATCTTTTTGCAAGAGAGAATCTTCTTGAATTTATCAAAGTATGTCTTGTCCAAACGATCGGAAGCAATGCGGGCATCATAAACCCCCTCCATGATTTCGGCATACTGGGCCTCGGTTGTCTTTTCATCTTTTCCTTTCCGAAGCAGATTCCATGCTTCGTCATTGAGTTGCTTCTTCCTGTCTTGCAACTCAAAGTAAAGGGGAAAGAATTTGGTTGCTTCCTCCTTGGTCAATCCGGCTTTTTCTGTGATAAAAGCCTTCTGCTTGGCACGGAACTCATCTTGAGTCAAGTGTTGGTCACATCCGTCGGTAGCCCAAAGCAAAGGCATCATACCGCATATCATCACAAATAAAACGATCAGCTTTTTCATTTTTCAATTAGTTAAGTAGTTATTCTGCTTCAGAATCGGCAAGATAAACATACAGTGAGTAGTCATCCAACATGGAGTTTTCCACAGCCATGTTGATATATTCCATTTCAGTGTCCGTATCATCGGCAGCCAAATTATTGCCGCCCGGTGTAGTACGGTCCGTAGAGGCTACGCGGATAATCAGTGCTGCGCCAATGAACATGGCAGTCATATACAACCAAGGTCTTACCCTCTCCCACATCGTAGATTCTTTCTGTACAACAGCAAGTTTCTCTTTTTCAGGAAGTCGGTTCATTACCTCTGAAGTAAGATTTTCGAAGTAGCCATCGGGGACGCGGAAAGGATTCTCCGTCCCTATCTTATTCTTTATTTTATCTTCTTCTTTCATAAGCTATCTCCTCTCTGTTTTGTTAGACAATGTTTCGTGGCAAAGGTTTAATACTCTTCACCCAAAAACTTTTCTATTTTTTTCACGGCATGATGGTAGGAGGCTTTCAATGCGCCTACAGTGGTACCGAAGATGTCGGACATCTCCTCGTATTTCATTTCCTGATAATATTTCAAGTTGAATACCATCCGTTGCTTTTCGGGCAAGGTGAGCAGGGCTTTCTGAAGCATCATCTGCGCCTTGTCGCCCGAGAAATAAGGGTCGCTTTCCAACTTCTGAAGTGCATCGGCCTCGGGATCATCTAAAGAGACCGTAGCAGTGGCCCGCTGTTTGTTCAGAAAAGTAAGACACTCGTTCAAGGCGATGCGATAGAGCCAAGTGGAGAGTTTGGCTTCGGCCCGGAAATAGTCGATATTCGTCCATGCTTTAATGAAAGTATTCTGAAGCAGATCGTTCGTATCTTCATGAGAGAGCACCATACGACGGATTTGCCAATACAGCTGCTCACTATATTGGGCGACAATCATCTCAAATCCTCGCTTCTGTGTGCTTTCCTTTTGCAAGAGCGTCAACACTTCGCGTTCATTATAGGAAGGAGTCATAAGTTTCTGTTCGCATTTGTTTGTTTAGACTGACAAAGATAGCAAAAGTTTAATTCATACTGACATACAAAGCGTTTCTTTAGCAAGCTGGGTATCGGAAAAAATGGCCGATGCTTCTTGCAACAATACGTTTTCATCTTCATAACGCGCCGAGAAATGGCCGATCAGCAGTTTCTTTACTTCTGCACTCCTGGCTATTTCGGCAGCTTGCGCAGCTGTCGTATGGAATGTTTCTTTGGCGCGTGGTGCATCTTCATTGGCAAAAGTCGCCTCATGGAAAAGCAGGTCGACACCCTTTATCTGCTCCACAATAGAAGGCATGTAAATGGTATCGGAACAATAGGCATAGCTACGGGGCGGTGCAGAAGGACGGGTCAAGAGCGTATTCGCAATGATATCTCCTTCAGGGGTTATATAGTCGGCACCGTTCTTTATGCGGTTCAGTTCATACGTCGGCACTTGGTAGAAATCGATCATCTCACGGATAATATGGTTAGGACGTTGCTTTTCGGCAAACAGAAAACCGCAACATGGCATGCGATGCCGTAAAGGGATAGTGGTCACCGTCAACGAACGGTCTTCGTAAATCACCGCCGGTTCTTTCGTCTCGAATTCATGAAAAAGCACTTTATACGTCATCTGCCGATTAAAGAAATCGAGCATCGGGGCGAGCAAAGCCTCCAGTCCCCAGGGAGAATGGATATGCAGTTCGGCAGTACGCCCCAGCAAGTTGAGCGTAGATATCAGTCCCAGCAACCCGAAACAATGGTCACCATGCAGATGCGAGATGAAGATATGATTCAGTCTCGAAAACTTGAGGCGGGATTTGCGGAACTGCAACTGTGCCCCCTCACCACAATCAATCATAAACAATTTATCGCGCACATTCACCACTTGCGAAGTAGGGAAATGCCGGGTAGTGGGTAGTGCCGATCCACACCCGAGAATATGTAGTTCAAATTTCTCCATGATGATGCAAAGGAACACAAATTACGCAAATTACACAAAAGAAAGGCGCTTGTTTTCACAAGCGCCTTACCTTATTTATATATAGAAAGCTGATTATTTCTTTCCGGCTTCCATCTGCTCTTTCAAAGCAGCCAAAGCATCGATGTCACCCAAAGTAGTAGAAGCAGCCTGGTTTTGGATTGCAGGAGCAGCCTCTTCTCTCTTGTTACCGGTAGTCTTCTTGGCAGCCTTCTTCTCAGCTCTTTCTTCTGCTTTTGCAGCATCTTCGAAGATACGGCTGTGAGAAAGGATGATACGCTTAGCGTCCTTGTTGAACTCGATAACCTTGAATTCCAATTTCTCGTCCATCTGAGCCTGTGAGCCGTCTTCCTTAACGAGGTGTTTCGGAGTAGCGAAACCTTCTACGCCATAAGGCAGAGCAACAACAGCACCCTTATCCAGCATTTCGATGATAGTACCTTCGTGTACTGAACCTACTGTAAATACAGTTTCGAATACATCCCAGGGATTCTCTTCGAGTTGCTTGTGACCAAGGCTCAAGCGACGGTTTTCCTTGTCGATTTCCAAAACCTGTACGTCGATGTCGGCACCAATCTGAGTGAATTCAGAAGGATGTTTAACTTTCTTCGTCCAAGACAGGTCAGAGATATGGATCAAGCCGTCAACGCCTTCTTCGATTTCTACGAATACACCGAAGTTAGTGAAGTTACGAACCTTAGCAGTGTGCTTGCTTCCGATAGGATATTTCTCTTCGATAGTTTCCCAAGGATCAGCTTTCAGCTGCTTGATACCGAGAGACATCTTACGTTCTTCACGATCCAGAGTCAGAACTACAGCTTCTACTTCGTCACCTACCTTCATGAAGTCTTGTGCAGAACGCAAGTGCTGGCTCCAAGACATTTCAGATACGTGGATCAGACCTTCAACACCCGGAGCGATTTCGATGAATGCACCGTAGTCAGCCATAACGACTACTCTACCCTTCACGTGGTCACCCACCTTCAGGTTAGTGTCGAGAGCATCCCAAGGATGAGGAGTAAGTTGTTTCAGACCCAGAGCGATACGCTTCTTCTCGTCGTCGAAATCAAGGATAACAACGTTGAGTTTCTGGTCGAGTTCAACCACCTCTTTCGGATCGCTAACGCGGCCCCAAGAAAGGTCGGTGATGTGAATCAAACCGTCTACGCCACCCAGGTCGATAAATACACCATAGGAAGTGATATTCTTAACGGTACCTTCAAGGACTTGTCCTTTTTCGAGCTTACCGATAATTTCTTTCTTCTGTTGTTCCAGTTCAGCTTCGATAAGAGCCTTGTGAGAAACAACCACATTCTTGAATTCCTGGTTGATCTTAACAACCTTGAATTCCATAGTTTTGCCAACGAATACATCGTAATCGCGGATAGGCTTCACGTCGATCTGAGAACCCGGCAAGAAAGCTTCGATACCGAATACGTCTACGATCATACCACCCTTCGTGCGGCACTTGATGTAACCCTTGATAATTTCTTCGTTTTCCAAAGCAGCATTTACGCGATCCCAAGAACGAGTAGCGCGGGCTTTGCGGTGAGACAGAACGAGCTGTCCTTTTTTGTCTTCCTGATTTTCGATGTATACTTCTACCGTATCACCTACTTTCAGTTCCGGATTGTAACGGAATTCACTCATCGGAATGATACCGTCTGATTTGTAACCGATGTTCACAACTACTTCACGCTTGTTCATTGCAATTACGGTTCCGTCAACTACCTCGCGGTCGTTAACTTTGTTCAGCGTATCGTCATACGCCTTTTCCAAGTCTTCGTGACTTGCACTTGCTACGGATTCACCGTTCTCATAAGCATCCCAGTTGAAGTCTTCAATAGGAGCTACATTCTTCAAATTTTCCATTAATAAATAAATTGTTTAACTCGTTAATTAAGTGAGACTTTATATTGACTCTTTAAAATCGGCGGCAAAGATAGGAGTATTTTCTTGAACTACAAAAAAATAGACAGATAAAAGTTGCCCTATTATAATGGATAGAACAAGGCATTTTATCACGAAAAAACATCTTGATAAGACATGTAATAAGGTATAAAAACACCCTAAATCTCCACTTTTTTCCTTTTACCAACCTATATTCCATCCACTTTTTACAGAGTAGGCATGTTTGAATTACAATCTATATATCAACTACTTATATATTTATACCTAACAAAAAAGTCCACTTCGAAGTCTTGTTTCAAAACAAGCAATATACAATTGCCATACATTTGCACAGCTGAAGTCCCAAAGAGACAAAGCCGAAAGAACATTCAATATTAACTTTAAAATTTGATACGTATGAAAGGACAAAGAATTCGATTTCTTTTTTCGCTATTGATGCTATTCTTATCAATGAGTGCCTTTGCACAGCAAATCACTGTCAGCGGGAAGGTAACAGACTCTGACCAGGAACCCATTATTGGAGCTTCCGTTATAGAAAAAGGAACAAGTAACGGCATGATTACAGACATGGACGGAAACTTCAGTCTGAAAACCTCTCCCAATGCCACCATTACCATATCTTATATCGGATATCAGACGGTAGAAGTAAAAGCTACAGAAAAACCGTTGAGGATTGTATTGAAAGACGACTCCGAACTTCTGGACGAAGTAATAGTCATCGGTTATGGTACCATGCAAAAGAAAGACGTGACTACGTCGGTTGCAACTGTCTCCACCAAAGAACTGAACCAGCGTCCCATCATCTCCACCGGCGCCGCCTTGCAAGGTAAAGCGGCAGGTGTACAAATCACGCAACCCAACGGGCTTCCCGGACAGGAAATGGTGATCCGTGTACGGGGTAACTCCTCCATCAGCGCCAGCAACGACCCGCTGTATGTAGTAGACGGTGTGCCGATGACCGACATCAGCTATCTGTCACCGAACGACATTGAGTCCATGCAAATTCTGAAAGATGCTTCCTCTGCAGCCATCTACGGTTCGCGTGCAGCCAATGGCGTCGTGCTGATCACCACCAAGAGTGGTGCCAAAGGAGAAGCCAAGATCGCCTTCAACACATTCGTCGGTTTTTCGGATGTCATCAAGAGCATGAAGTCATTGAACCACGCGCAATATAAGGAACTTATGGACGAAACCGGAGCCATCAACCTGCCGGACGGACTGAAGGATGAAACCGACTGGTTCAAGGAGACTTTTACAACCGGTGTCAATCAAAACTATCAGTTGTCTTTCTCCAATGGAAACGACAAAATGAGATACTTCATTTCCGGTGGTTACACCCAGGACGACGGAGTTATCAAAGTAGCTTTCTATAAAAGATATAATTTCCGTGCCAATCTGGAGAACCAGATCAGAAACTGGTTCAAGTTATCGTCCAGCGTAGCCTATTCCGATTACAGCAGCAACGGAATCATCTCTGGACAAGGCGCCAACCGTGCCGGTGTGGTTTTATCAGTAATCAACACCCCCACTTATGCCAAAATCTGGGATGAAGAAAACCCGGGACAATATTACAACAACTTCTACGGTGCCAACGTTACCCACCCGGTTTCCAACATGTCGCGTTCTGCCGATAATGAGACCAAAAACAACCGCTTGCTGGGCAATGTTTCCGGCGAAATCACCTTCGCCCCCTTCCTGAAGTTCAAATCCTCTTTTGCCATCGACAGAAAGAGTTATCATTACACTTCTTTCCTCGATCCGAAAAAGACTTCTTACGGTCGCGAACAATTCGGAACAGCTTCCGACAACCGTTCACAAAGCACCGTGCTGGTATTTGACAATACGCTGTCCTTCGACAAGAAATTCAACAAGCACTCACTTTCTGCAGTAGGGGTAAGTTCCTATACCACTTCGGATTACACTAATTCTTACCAAAGTGCCTCCCACTTCTTCTCTTCCGACCTTCATACTCTGAACGCCGGGAATAAGGTTTCTCAAGGCAATGGTACAAATGCTTCCCAATGGGCCATCATGTCCTATGCCTTCCGTGCCGCCTACAATTACGACAGCAAGTACATGCTTACCGCCAATATGCGTGCGGACGGTTCCTCCAAACTGGCTCCCGGAAACCGTTGGGGTGTATTTCCTTCTGTTTCTGCCGGATGGCGCGTGTCTTCCGAAAAGTTCATGCAAAGCCTCCGTTGGATTAACGACTTGAAGATACGTGGTGGTTGGGGACAGACCGGTAACCAATCCGGCATCGGCGACTACGCATACCTCCAACTCTACAACATCACCAGACAGAACTGGTGGGAAGAAGGAAAAGCCAATGCCATGGTTACCCTCAGCCCTGCCAACATGCCCAATCGCGACCTGACTTGGGAAACCACCACGCAGACCAACATCGGTATCGACCTGAGCGTACTCGACAACCGCCTTCAGTTTACTGCCGACGCTTACTACAAGCACACCACCAACCTGCTGATGGATGTTCCCCTGCCATCTACCGCTTCCGTATCATCCGTAACCCGGAATGAAGGTGAAATGAGCAACAAGGGATTAGAGTTCTCCGTCAGTTCCAAAAACTTTGTCGGCCCATTCAAATGGGACACGGACTTCAACATCTCCTTCAACCGCAACAAAGTAACCAAACTGAGCCTGCAAAAGACATATTACTACGGACAGACTTCCGAATCGACCAACGAAAAGGTAGTCCGCATGACCGAAGGCAAACCTTTGGGTATGTTCTGGGGATATATCTGTGACGGCGTCGATCCTCAAACTGGCGACATCATCTATCGCGATATTGACAAGAGCGGCCACATCACTCCCAGTGACAAGACCTACATCGGTGATCCGAATCCTGACTTTACATTCGGACTGACGAATAACTTCTCTTACAAAGGTATCGGCCTGAACATCTTCCTCACCGGTTCGGTAGGCAACGACATCTACAATGCTTCACGCATTGAGACGGAAGGTATGTACAGTTCCAGAAACCAGTCGACAGAAGTCCTCAGACGTTGGAGAAAGCCGGGCGACATCACAGACATGCCAAGAGCCCTGATAGGTACCGAAAATGTAAAAGCATCCAGCCGTTGGATTGAAGATGGCTCCTATCTGAGAGTAAAGAACATTACTCTTTCTTACGAGTTCCCGACACAAATGCTGAAGAAAATCTTCCTGAACCGACTGCAGGTATATGCCTCGGCACAAAACCTGATAACTTTCACCGGTTATAAGGGTTTCGACCCGGAAGTAAACCAATTCGGTAACAGCGCCACCGTACAGGGCATAGACTGGGGTACCTACCCGCAAGTAAAAACATTTGTATTCGGTTTAAATGTTGAATTCTAAAAAAACATCCAATATGAAAAAGATAGTAACAAGTATTTTGTATGCGGCAATATGCATCTCTTACACAGCATGTGATTTAGAGAAAGACCCGGTTTCTTCGTTCAGCGAAATAACCATTGCCAAAGACACAGAAGATAATGACATCAAGTTTGCCACAAAGGAAGAAATGGAGACGCAGTACAATGCCATGTACAAGCTCATCAGCGGTTCGGCACAGCAGGAATGGACACTGGACCTGACCGTGTTTACCGACACCCACTCCGACAATGCCTACAGTGGCGGTTCCAGCAACAATCTGGTGACGTTGGAAAGCATGCGCCAAGATGCAGACAACACCGTCATTGCCAGAAGTTGGGACAAATACCTGAGCTACATCAGCACCGCCAACATCATCATTTCCAATGTCGACAAAGTGCCCGATGCCTCTCTGACCCAAGCAGAGCGCAACCGCTGGAAAGCCGAAGCCAAGATTTTCAGAGCCTGGATACTGTTCGACATGGTCCGCCTCTGGGGAGACATACCGGTACAAACCCAGGAAACACCTGAAATTACCGCCGAAAACGTAGAGGAAATCTATCCGTTACTATATCCGGCAAGAAAGCCTGTGAGCGAAGTCTACGAACAAATCATCCAAGACCTCAACGAAGCCCTGCCCGATGCCCCGAAAGTACAGACCGACAATAAGTTCTTCTTGTCCGCTTCCGTAGCCAAAGCACTCCTGGCAAAAGTTTATGCAGAGATACCGGCAAGAGACTATGCCAAAGTCATCGAATACTGCAACCAGGTAGAAGCCGACGGCTTTGACCTGATGCCGGAATACTCCGACCTGTTTGCCACCAACGATGCCAAGACTGACGTGCGCTACCGCAACACCAAGGAATCCATCTTCGAGATAACCTATACACCGGGAAGCGGACAGTGGCTTTGGTCTATGTACGGCGTCAATGAACTGAATCCGACCTCTACTTACAACTGGGCCAAGTACCTCACCCCGTCCAGAGACTTGATACGCGCTTTCGAAAAGGAAGGAGATAAAGTCAGAATGGGAGAATCCATGATTTTTGCCAAGCCCTCCTGGACCAACCATTATAAACAGGATGATCCCTATTTCTATCCTTTCATGTACAAGCTGCGCAACAATGCCACCAGCATTATGAAAATCAGATTTGCCGACATCCTGCTGCTGAAAGCAGAAGCCCTGGTAGAACAGAACAACCTGCCGGAAGCAGCCAGAGTAGTGAACCGCGTCCGCAACCGCGCCAAGCTGAACGACCTGGCAGCAAGCATCACCTCCTCGCAAGAGCAAATGCGCAACGCCGTTGCCAACGAACGCCGCCTGGAACTGGCCTTTGAAGGACACCGCTGGTTCGACCTGGTGCGCACCGGAAAAGTACTGGAAACCATGAATACGCTTCAGAATCGGGATGAAGGCCGCCGCGTCATGGAAGAACTGACCGAAGAACGCGTACTATTCCCCGTACCCCAGGCACAGATTGATATCAACCCCAATCTGACGCAGAACCCGGGATACTAAATTTTAAGCATTCATAAAATGGAGATATTGGCTTGACAAGGATTTATATTCTGATTAAATTAGCTATTTTTGTAAGCATATTAACCTCTAACGAATCGTTATATCCATGAAAACCATTATCTCCATTTTCTGTTTTCTTTTCACAGCATCAGTCTCTTACGGCATGCCAAGTGAGAATTTGGATTCTCTCTATAAAGTGCTGGACCAGACTATTGAGAAAAGCTACATATACAGTGAAATACGGGAAAACAGAATCAATTATATCAAAACTGAATTAGCAGCCGTCACCGACGATTTGGAGGAAAGATATACGCTGAATAAAGAATTGGCTTTTGAATACAAAGGCTACATGTACGATTCGTGCCTGCACTATATGAACGAGAACCTGAAAATAGCAACCGAACACCGTCTGCAGAAATCAATAGACGAGAGCCGTATACACCTCTCCTACTTTCTGACGCTTGCCGGACTTTACAAAGAGTCGGTCGATGTGCTGGACTTGATAAACCGGACGACTTTATCCCCCGACTTAGTGACCGACTATTATCTGGCCTACGACCGTTCCTACGGAGAACTGGCTTACTATACCAACAGTACAGTCAGCTATCTCTTCTCATATCGTGAAAAGTCAAATGCATACAAGGATTCTTTATTTGCCACACTTCCCACTGAATCAATGGCATATCTCAACCTGAAAGAGAATGACCTGCGGGGAAAGAAACTGTATAAGGAAGCGCTGGAAGTCAATAACGAACGACTGAAGAAAGTGGCAAAGAATACCCCTGAATACTCACTCATCACTTACTACCGCGCCATCGACTACCGTGGACTCAAGAATATTGAGCAAGCCAAGTTCTGGCTTACCGAGTCCTCCATATCCGACATCAAAGCAGCCGTAAAAGACCATGCTTCCCTATGGATGCTGGCAGGAATATTATGCGATGAAGGAGATATCGGGCGGGCTCATAAGTACATCCGCTTTTCCAGGCAAGAAGTCAAAACGTACAATTCTAAAAGACGCAACCAGCAAAGTTCCGCAACCCTGTCCATAATCAACGACAATTACCAGGAGCAGATCAGAGACAGCAATCAGCAGCTGACCCTCTACCTAGTCCTGATCAGTATCTTAACGTTGCTTATGGCAGCCTCAGTTGTGTACGTCAACCATCAGCGGAAAAAATTGTCGAAGGCAAGAAACCTGCTGAAAGAGACCAATGACAAACTGATAAAGCTGAATGTAGAACTTCGCAACGTAAACCACAATTTGGACGACACGAATAAAAAGCTGTCGGAAGCCAATGCCCGCCTGCTGGAAAGTAATCAGATAAAAGAAGAATACATCGGGCGCTTCCTGGGTTTATGTTCCCTCTACATCGACAAGCTGGATAATTTCCGGAAAACCATAAGCAAAAAAATCAGCAACAACCAGATAGGAGACGTATTGAAGTTGACCAAGTCTTTGGAATTCAGGGAAAAAGAATTGAGCGAGCTATACAGCAATTTCGACAGTGCTTTTCTGCATTTATTCCCCAACTTCATCATAGAGTTCAACACCCTGCTGAGAGAAGACGAACAAATCGTTCTTTCCGGCGATGAGATTCTGAACACAGAACTCAGAATATTCGCACTTATCCGCCTGGGAATAGACGACAGTTCCAAGATTGCAGACTTCCTGCATTACTCACCCAACACGATATACAACTATCGTGCACGTGTAAAAAACAAATCGCGCATCCCGCGTGAGGAGTTTGAAGAGAGAATAAAACACATCGGATAATCCATTTAATATTATAATTTAGAAACAATGAAACAGATCGTTACATGCATTTTTATCATTTTACAGACTCTATTATGTTATAGTCAGAATCCAAAAGCCGCAGGCGAGTATCGCATCCAGAAAGACATTTCCTACCTCCACCCCGGAGAGACCGATGCCTACAAGCAGGAGCGTTGCAAACTCGACATCTGCTATCCCACCGACAAGAAAGACTTTGCCACCCTTGTATGGTTTCACGGCGGCGGACTGGAAGCCGGAGAAAAACACTTCCCCAAAGAGCTCATGAAGCAGGGATATGCCGTGATAGCCGTCAATTACCGCCTCAGTCCGCGTGCCACGAATCCGGCTTACACGGAAGATGCGGCCGAAGCCGTTGCCTGGACTTTCGAGAACATCGGGAAGTTTGGTGGAAGTAAAGATAAGATATACATTGCAGGACACTCTGCCGGAGGCTATCTCTGCCTGATGCTCAACCTGGACAAAAGTTATTTAGCCAAATGGGGCGTGGATGCCAATAAGCTGGCAGGCGCTTTCCCCATCAGCGGACAAACCACAACTCATTATACCATCCGCAAAGAGCGCGGATTACCATCCGATGTACCTATTATAGATAAGTATGCTCCTTCTAACAACGTTCGGAAAGACGCCTCTCCCATGATACTCATCACCGGAGACAAAGACCTGGAGATGCTGGCACGTTACGAAGAGAACGCACACTTGTATGCACTGCTCAAAGCATTGGGACAAGACGTCACTCTCTATCAGATGGAAGGCTTTGACCACGGTGCCGTAGCTGCGCCTGCATGCATCCTGATTAACAGACGGATGAAAGAACTGATAAAGGAAAAATAAGATTTATTTCTCCTTTATATATGCCAACGCCGCCCCTATCGCCGTTCTATATTCGGCATAGGGCGGTATGTGGAAATGCACATTATAAATATTCTCCATTTTAGGAAAAACCTCCCGGCACTGCGGAAGCTGTGTCAGATTGCCTATCAGAACAAAATCCCGGATAGGACTATTCAAAGCCGAAAGTACGGCAGCTCCCCCTATTGTTTGAAGAACGGTATATATGATACCGCCGGCTATATCCTCCTGCGAAGCATTACTATCAGCCTTTCCAAACAAAGAAGCTGTTGCACTGACCGGCAAATCCGGTATAGCCGTATTGCAGATATCACCGATTTGCAAGTTGACGCGGGTCACGTCTCCTTTCTCTGCCAGCGCCGCCACCTGATGAATATCATGCGTTTTCAGCAGCAGTCGCGAAAGTCCTTGCAGCGTTCCTCCGCCGATGCCCAATCCTCCGATATGCTGTATATTATCTCCGTCGATCTTCACGAAAGAAGTGCCCGTACCCATGCTGACAACAATCAGCCGGTCTATATCCGTAGCATGACGCGCTCCCAAACCGTTGGCTATAAACTCATCGGCCTTGCGGGTAGGCAGCCCGTACAGAGGGCTATCTACAAAAGCACTTCCCACTCCCGTCAGCATCACCTGCTCCACGTCGGAGAGCTGGATACCATTATCATAAATATACTTGCCGAAGGCTCCAAACAGAGAAGTCACCGGGTCGGCGGCAGTAATAAACATGGGGGACTGTATCTCCTCCCCATCGATTCCAACGATTTTCGTGGTACTTCCACCAACATCTATTCCTATTACAATACCCATAGTTTCAAGTAATTTGCGGCAAAGGTACAAAAATAGTAATTACATGCTTTATAAAGTATGGTTCACTTCTACTAAAAGTTTCTACAGACGTAGCGCAATCTTAGAATCAAAGCTTTATTCTTAAGAATAAAGGCTTGATTCGTAAGAATAAAGCTTTGATTCGTAGGAATACAACCTTTATTCTAACTTTGCGTAGTAACAAGACATAGTTCTCCCGCCAAGGAAAATAAGTTTGAAAGGCAGGTGAAAGAATTACCTATTGAACAGCTCGAAAGTAAACTTACAGCCTATTTCCTGGTACTTCCAATTGGCGAAACTGGCAAACAAACCGAAGTCGAAGATATGCGTACCGATGCCGTAGCCCAACTCCAGATAAGGCTTCAAGTGAGGAACAACTAATGCATTCAGATACAAACGCTCATTCAGAACGTACTGGGTATATTTCATCAGATGGGGAAGAATCAGAAAAGGCGCTTCGTACGTGAGATGGCCGCGCAAGTACTTGCGGGAAGAGTTGTACCAGCGTCCGTCGAGCAATTGGAACACACCGCCTATTTCGTCATTCCACCCCATGGGAAGATTGGAACGGGTAAGGTTGGCAAAATCCACGAAATACAGTTCTTTCTGATTCGTAAACTGTCCCCAGCCCAAACGGAAATAGATGTCGCGCATCAAACCCAAAGGAATCGTATGCTGCAAGTCCAGTTCAATACGCTCGTACGAACCGCTACTTTGCAACACGCCTTTGATTCCACGCTCCCAATCTACCGAGACTGTGGGATATTTGGAATAAAGATTTATTTTTCGCTCCCCGTTCATATAGTAATACTGTCCCGGAGTCCAGGACAGACGGATGCGAGGGGCAAAACTATTATAGGTGTGCCGAAACTTATTCAGAATACTCGGATCGAAGTTGGGGAAAAGCGGTGAACCGCCGGATGCTGCCCTCGTAGCCGACTTTACGGGCGGCATAGTGGGAAAATTCATAATAAACTTGGAGCGGTTGACTTCCGTACGCCTGTGCATGGACACACCCACATCGAGCGACAAACCGTTTACGATCTCCCAACTGTGACGCACGTTCAAATACAAGTCTTTGAAATAATCGAGGTGGATCTGATTGAAGTCGAAAAGGCTGTCCGGAATGGCCTTCAAATCGTCCAGCACATCACTGCTATAGATGCGGTTACCATTACCAAAGTCCACATGAAAAGCTGCCCGCTTACGAGGCCAGTAATCAAAATCGGATCTTACACGCCAATAGAATTCATTCTCTTTAAAGTTGTAACCTACCCTCGGAACGATACGCAACAGGCGGTCGCCCGTAAAAAGGCGGTTGTACTTAAACTCTTGCCGGTACGAAAAGCCATGCTTTCCGCTATAACTTAACAAAAACGGATTGATAAGCGGAGAACAGCGCACACTGCCCATCTTGGCAAGGTCTACGGTATATCGGCTGATCAGGGCATCGCCCAGCTGTCCCCAGAATTCCAGCCTTTCATTCACAGGCTTCCGCTTCCTGGCAAGTGTATCTCGACGCAAGAAGTAGTCTTGATACAACGTTTGCTCATGCGGCGACAAAGGTATGGGGCGCAGGGCATTGAAGTACGTCGTATCCCGTTGGTAAGTATTCGTATCGGTACGCAGGGTGTACGACTCGGACAAATCGTATTTACTTTTCGTCTTCGGTTTCCGGGCACTCGCAGGAAGCTTCTGCATAATATTCTTATAGTCGAGCACCGCCTCGTAACTGCCATCTATCACATTGCCCAGAAAGCGGAAAGTAGCCTCAACATCATATTGCTTCGGAAGGAACTCATCTGCCTCACCCACTTCGCCCATCTTCACCAGGTTGTTGAAGCGCACCACCTCGGAACTTCCTGCAAAACGCATTTCGCGCACACTCCACACATTGTCGCTCACCACCATATATCCGCCCACCAGCTGGAAACTTTTAGTTTTCGGTATAAAGCGTATCTTAAATTGCAGATTATGACGGTCGCCCATCACCGTATCAATGCGATACGTATAGTATTTTTGGGCATTAGAAGCTAATGGCGAAAGTAACTTGTCATGCAATAAGGTAGAAGAGTAGATGTTGATATGGAAATATTCGGGCAGCCGCCCGTCCAGTTCCCAAAACTCGGAAGCAGTGCCGACACTTGCTTTGACCTTCTGGTCGTAGATGTTCGGAGCCGTGAAATGCAGGTCGCTGTATGTCTCCATCATGTATTCCCTGACGCCCTTTTTGGGGCGGAACATGGAGGGAATATAACGCAGGATATGATTCTTTTTGCGGATATTTACCCAACCTTTTATATAGAGTTCGGCCTTGTAGCTTTCCACAATACGCTCATAGAGAGGGGCAAAGAAGATCACCTTTGCCATAATGGAATCTGCCGAACGCGTCCAGTGGTCAGCAGGATAAGCAGCCGGCACAGCCTTTACTTTCTGCAAGCCCGAAAGTAAGATGCAAATGCTAATCCATATAAATAATAAACGTTTCAAGCGCAATATCTCCTTATAGATAGGGGCAAATATAGAAAAAAACATGTGTTTTCGCAGCTTACAACCGACTTATGTTTTACAATATTTGTTTTTATTCATCATTTCTTAAATACCGCGTTCTCCGTTCACATCTATATTTTATCTCTTTTTCCGGGAACACCCACCAATTTCAAGGGGTATATCCCCAAAAAACATATTATTTTTCAAGAATACCCCCTAAAAACAAGGGGTAGTTCAGAAAAAACATGTATTTTTGCAGCCGACAACCAACAAATTACAGACAAGTATGTCAAAAATAAGATTTTTTGCTTTGCAGGAGCTCGCCAATCGGCGTCCTTTGGAAGTTACTATTCCTTCAAACAAATTGTCCGACTACTACGGTAGCCATGTGTTCAACCTCAAAAAGATGCAGGAATATCTGCCTAAGGAGGCTTATAAAGCCGTGACAGATGCCATAGACAAAGGTACTCCCATCAACCGGGAAATGGCCGACCTGATAGCCAACGGCATGAAGAGTTGGGCAAAATCCCTCAACGTGACCCATTACACCCACTGGTTCCAGCCCCTGACGGACGGAACTGCCGAGAAACACGATGGATTCATCGAATTCGGCGAAGGCGCGGAAGTCATCGAACGCTTTTCCGGCAAGTTGCTTGTGCAGCAGGAACCGGATGCTTCTTCTTTCCCGAACGGCGGTATCAGAAATACCTTCGAGGCTCGCGGATATACGGCTTGGGATGTTTCGTCACCGGCTTTTGTGGTAGACACTACGCTTTGTATCCCCACCATCTTCATCTCTTATACCGGCGAAGCACTGGACTACAAAACTCCGCTGCTCAAAGCACTGGCTGCTGTGGATAAAGCCGCAACAGAGGTATGCCAGCTCTTCGACAAGAACATCACACGTGTATATACCAACCTGGGTTGGGAACAGGAATATTTCTTGGTAGACTCCGCCCTCTACAATGCCCGCCCGGACCTCTGCCTGACCGGACGCACCCTGATGGGGCATTCTTCGGCAAAGGACCAGCAACTGGAAGACCACTATTTCGGTTCTATCCCTCCGCGCGTCACTGCCTTTATGAAGGAGTTGGAAATAGAATGCCACAAACTGGGTATTCCGGTAAAAACGCGTCACAACGAGGTAGCTCCCAATCAATTTGAGTTAGCTCCCATCTTTGAGAACGCCAACCTTGCCAACGACCACAACCAGCTGGTCATGGACCTGATGAAACGCATCGCCCGCAAACACAACTTCGCCGTGCTGCTGCACGAGAAACCTTATAGCGGAGTAAACGGTTCGGGCAAGCACAACAACTGGTCGCTCTGTACCGACACCGGCGTCAACCTCTTTGCTCCGGGCAAGAATCCGAAAGGTAACATGCTGTTCCTTACTTTCCTGGTGAATGTGCTGATGATGGTTTATAAGAACCAAGACCTGCTCCGCGCCTCCATCGTCAGTGCCGGAAACAGCCACCGTCTGGGAGCCAACGAAGCACCGCCCGCCATACTGTCCATCTTCCTGGGCAAGCAGTTGTCCGCTATCCTCGACGAAATCACTCGCCAGGTGGGCAACAGCAAAATGACTGCCGAGGAAAAGACCACTCTCAAACTGGGCATCGGACGTATTCCCGAAATCTTGCTGGACACCACCGACCGCAACCGTACTTCTCCGTTTGCCTTCACCGGCAACCGTTTTGAATTCCGTGCCGCCGGTTCCTCTTCCAACTGTGCCGCTGCCATGATTGCCATCAATGCAGCGATGGCCAATCAGTTGAACGAATTCAAAGTCTCCATCGACAAGTTGATGGAAGAAGGTGTAGGCAAGGACGAAGCCATCTTCCGCATTCTGAAAGAAACAATCATTGCGTCCGAACCGATCCGTTTTGAAGGCGACGGCTACTCCGAACAATGGAAACAGGAAGCTGCCCGCCGCGGCCTGACCAACATCTGCCACGTGCCCGAAGCGCTGATGCACTATATGGACAACCAATCCCGTTCCGTCCTCATCGGCGAACGTATATTCAATGAAACAGAACTGGCTTGCCGCCTGGAAGTAGAACTGGAGAAATATACGATGAAGGTGCAGATAGAGAGCCGCGTATTGGGCGACCTTGCCATCAACCACATTGTGCCGACAGCTGTGATTTATCAGAACCGTTTGTTGGAGAATCTGCGCGGTTTACGCGAGACTTTCTCTCCCGAAGAATACGAAGAACTCAGCGCCGACCGCAAGGAACTCGTACGTGACATATCCCACCGGGTGACAGCCATCAAGACCCTGGTACGCGAGATGACCGAAGCCCGGAAAGTAGCCAATCACATGGAGCATTTCAAGGACAAGGCTTTTGCCTACGAAGAGACAGTACGCCCCTATCTGGACAACATCCGCGACCACATTGACCACCTCGAAATGGAAGTTGATGACGAGATATGGCCGCTGCCGAAGTATAGGGAGTTGCTGTTTGCAAAATGATAATCCACCTCATTTACAATGTACAAGTTACAATGTACAATTTATCCGTGCGGCATGATAGCGCAGCCAAATTGTACATTGTAAATTGTACATTGTAAATGTATAAGTTTCCATTTTCTCCCCCTCCTCCTGCATCTTTTTGTCACATTTGTGCAATATTTAATTTTTTCTTTTTACATTTGTGCTGTATAACACAGTTTTGCAGCATTTATGGTGAAAATAAACTTATCTGAAATAAATGTTCCGGAGTTGATAGCCGACATGTGGTCGCCTCTGAACGATGAACAGCGGGAGTTTCTCGCTAATCATTTCACGCTCCAGAATTACAAAAAGAATGAGATTATACATTGTGAAGGCGAGACGCCGACACACCTTATGTGTTTGTTAACTGGCAAGGTCAAAATTTACAAAGACGGTGTAGGCGGCCGAAGCCAAATTATCCGCATGATCAAGCCCGTTGAATATTTCGGTTATCGCGCTTACTTCGCCAAAGAAGACTATGTAACTGCTGCTGCTGCTTTCGAGCCTTCCGTCATCTGCCTTATCCCGATGACTGCCATCATGACTTTAGTCAGCCAAAACAACGATCTCGCCATGTTCTTCATCAAGCAACTGTCCGTTGATCTGGGCATTGCCGACGAACGTACTGTGAACCTGACGCAAAAACACATCCGTGGACGACTGGCCGAATCTCTGATTTTCCTGAAAGAAAGCTATGGTTTGGAAGAAGACAGCTCTACATTGAGCATTTACCTCTCTCGCGAAGACCTGGCCAATTTGTCGAATATGACAACCTCCAATGCCATCCGCACCCTGTCACAGTTCGCCACAGAACGATTAATCACCATTGACGGACGTAAAATCAAAATTATCGACGAAGAAAAGCTGAAAAAGATAAGCAAAATAGGATAAAGATAAACAAAAGCAGGATGACAATTAACAAGCCCCCACGCGTTAATTGAACTCCTTACCACTAATTAATTATTAACTTAACACACATTGAAACCATGAAGAAAGCATTAATGCTCTCTCTTTTAGTCGGTTTGTTGTTCACATCCCCAGGATGCCAACAAGCACTGAAAGAAACCGTGAACGAGTACAGTATCGTTCCTCTCCCCAACCAAATGGCTCCCCAAGAGGGACGTTTCCAACTGACAGACAAGGTATCCGTCGTAACTGCCGGTTGTACTCCAGAGGTACAAACTATTGCGGACAGCCTCATCACTCATCTGCGGAACGTTTCAGGCATCTCCCTGCAAACAGAACAAGCCGTTGCATCCTGCATCCGTTTCGTCACTGCCGAAGGTATGCCGAAAGAAGGATATAAACTCTCTGTCACCCCGGATGAAATTACGTTGACAGCCTCTCAACCGAATGGCTTCTACTATGGCGTGCAAACCATCTATCAGCTTCTCCCCCCTGCCATATACGGCAAGGAGCCGGCTAAGCGTGAAGACTGGTCACTGCCTGCCGTAGAGATAGAAGATGCTCCGCGTTTTCCATACCGCGGTCTGATGCTGGATGTTTGCCGTCATTTCTCCTCCCTCGACTACATCTATAAGTTTATCGACATGCTTGCCATGCATAAGATGAATACTTTCCACTGGCATTTGACGGATGACCAGGGCTGGCGCATCGAAATAAAGAAATATCCGAAGTTGATAGAAGTAGGCTCCAAACGCAAGGAAACCCTGGTAGACTATTACTTCACCAACTGGCCGCAAGTGTTCGACGGCAAAGAACATGGAGGTTACTATACGCAAGAGCAGATAAAGGATGTAGTAGCTTATGCTGCAAGCAAATACATTACGGTTATCCCTGAAATAGAAATGCCGGGACATGCCATAGCCGCCCTCGCCTCCTACCCCGAACTATCATGCAATCCGGACACGACCTACGACGTCACAGGCATCTGGGGAATATTCGAGCAAGTATACTGCCCCACAGAAAAGACTTTCGAATTCCTGGAAGGCGTATTGGATGAAGTTATAAAGCTCTTTCCCAGCTCCTACATCCACATCGGCGGTGACGAGTGCCCCAAGACCGCTTGGAAGAACTGCGCACACTGCCAGGGACTCATCAGGCAACTCGGCTTGAAGGACGACACCACTCCGAATGCCATCGACGGCAAGAAACATACCAAAGAAGAGAAATTGCAAAGTTACTTCGTAACCCGCATGGAGAAATACCTGAACAGCAAAGGGCGCAACATCATCGGATGGGATGAGATCCTGGAAGGCGGACTGGCACCCAATGCAACAGTCATGTCCTGGCGCGGCGTAGCCGGTGGGATAAATGCTGCAAAAGCAGGACACGATGCAATCATGGCACCCTCGCCATACGCTTATCTGGACCAGTATCAGGAAGAACCTTCCATAGCCCCTACTACCATCGGCGGCTATATCACCTTAAAAAAGGCATATAGCTACAACCCCGTTCCGGATGATGCAGACGAGACTTTGAAGCAGCATATCATCGGCGTACAAGGCAATATCTGGACTGAATACATGCAAAACGACGAACGTCGTGACTATCAAGCTTTTCCGCGCGCCGTTGCAATAGCAGAAAACGGATGGACACAGAACAGCAACAAGGATTTCAAGAACTTCTGTCAGCGCATGGTCAAGGATTTCGAACGTATGGATGTAATGGACGTAAAGGCATCCCGCAGCTTCTTCGACGCATCCATCAACACCCACGTATATAATGATACACTGAAAGCGGTGCTGGAATGTTTCTATCCCGATGCCGAAATCAGATATACAACGGACGGAAGTACTCCGACTGCAAAATCTGCATTATACAGCCAGCCTTTCACCTGGCAGGGAAATATCAACTTGAAAGCAGCTGCATTCAAAGAAGGCAAGATGTTGGGTAAGGTCATTGAAAAGCAACTTTACGGTAATCTGATTGCAGGAAAGCGTTACTCTACTACTCCACGCTGCGGATGGATGAACGGCGATATCTTCGGAGAAAATGATGTGTTGGGTGCAGACACTACGACATTAGGACTGACCAACGGAAAACGAGGAAACATCGCCTCCTTCACCCCCTGGGTATCTTTCAAGATAAACGAGAAGTGCAATAACGAACTCGTATTTACTGTCGATCTGGAAAAACCGACTACAATCAGTTCTGTCACTTTCGGCACACTTTACAACCCGGGATTCCGTGTCCTGCCGCCCAGTGCAGCCAGTGTAGAAATCTCGGCCGACGGCAAAGAATACCGTTCAATCGCCCAGGATTCATACACCCGTGATTATCCCGAACGGGGAAGGAAAGCATTTACTGATACATTGAAATTCAATCCGACCGAAGCACGTTATGTAAAGGTCATCTTGAAGAGTGGCGGTACTTTACGCAATGGAATAGATTGCCGTAAAGATTCACCGGAGGAGATTATCCCGTCGGATATATATGTAGATGAAATAGAGGTATATTAAGGTAAATGAAAGTCTGGCGGGGTTTCACCCCGCCAGACTTTCATTTACTAAATCAAGCACTTTGAAGAAAGATATCTCTCCGCCTCTATCGCTGCCTGACAACCTGTTCCGGCTGCCGTAATCGCCTGGCGATAATGAGGATCGGCCACATCTCCTGCAGCAAATACTCCCGGCACTTTGGTGCGCGGTGTACCCGGTTCGGTAAGGATATACCCGACTTCGTCCGTATCCAGATAAGGCTTGAAGATGTCCGAGTTCGGCTTATGACCGATAGCCAGGAAGAAACCGTCGATAGCTACATCATAGCGTTCTTCGTCCGGCTCACCCATACGCTTCACCAGGTGCACGCCTTCTACCCCGTTCTCTCCGAACAAACCTACGGCGTTGTGCTCAAACAACACCTCTATCTTATCATGCTTCATCACACGTTCCTGCATAATCTTGGAAGCACGAAGGAAAGGTTTGCGGACAATCAGATATACTTTGGAAGCCAGTCCGGCAAGGTAAACCGCCTCTTCGCAAGCAGTATCTCCACCACCTACCACGGCTACCGTCTTCTTGCGATAGAAGAAACCGTCGCAAGTAGCACAAGCACTGACGCCCATACCGGCATATTTCTTTTCATCATCCAATCCCAGATACTTGGCTGCAGCACCTGTAGCGATAATCAGTGTATCTGTCTCGATCACCTTCTCTTCATCAATCGTAATCTTATAAGGTGCCTGGCTAAGATCGGCTGCAGTGGCAATACCATTTCGCATATCTGCACCGAAACGCTCGGCCTGCTTACGCAGGTCTTCCATCAAGTCCGGACCGTTGATACCTTCGGGATAACCGGGGAAGTTCTCTACATCCGTAGTTGTTGTCAACTGACCACCAGGCTGCAAACCTGCATAAAGCACCGGTGAAAGATTGGCACGACCGGCATAGATAGCAGCTGTATAGCCAGCAGGACCCGAACCGATAATCAAACATTTTACTTTTTCTGTTTCCATATTCATTCCATTTATAATATTATTCATCTTAAATCAACTTCCTCAGCCGTAGGATAAGCCTTCTTGTCGAACACAAAAAAGCTATCGGAATAGTTCTGCCCGATCTGATAGGAGTTGATTGTCACAACAGCTGTATCTCCACCTCGCTGCGCCATACTGATACGTGAAGGACGGAAAGTATCTTTGTCTACATACAGAATGATGCACAACAAATCCTGCTTCCGGTCCGTAGCAGTCATCACAACTTCATAGAGAGATTTATTTCTGGCACTGTCACTCTTCCCCAACTTCAGCTTATACCCATGTTTATAAAGCGACAACAAAGCATAAGGATTGATGCTTTGCAACTCTTCGGGTGTCGGTTCTGAAATATTAACCTCATCACTCGAAGCGAGATAACTCCACTGCGTACGCCCGTCAAACCAGGTTATCACTCCGTCTGCCTCCAAACGGAACTTCTCTCCCTTCAGGCAGATAACACCGGTAGAGGAACCTTCGGACGTACGGACGGTAAAGGTAGCCTTCACGCCTCCCGCTTTCCGAAATGCTTCGGCTGTACGGTCCAATATATCTTTGGCATCCGGTTGCTGTGCCAGGATGGGCAAAGCAAAGGAAAGCATACACATACATATCAAAAAAGTGCTAATTCTCCGCATACATTACAAACTCATTATTAACCCAAATTGTTCAGTCGCATTTCCAGGTCATTCTCATCCACACAGAACACTTCACGCGCCTTGCTTCCTTGCGCCGCACCTACAATGCCGGCTTTCTCCAACTGATCCATGATGCGTCCGGCACGGTTGTAACCGATGGCAAACTTCCGCTGAATCAGCGAAGTGGAACCTTGCTGATGAATCACCACCAGACGGGCGGCATCTTCGAACAACGGATCCAGACGTCCCATATCCACATCGCCCAAATCTCCGCCTCCATTTTCGTCTACATATTCGGGCAGATAGAAAGCGGTGGGGTATCCTTGCTGGCGGGCGATAAACTTTGTGATTTCCGCTACTTCCGGCGTATCGATAAATGCACACTGCACACGCACCGGATCGGCACCCTGCAGGAAGAGCATATCACCACGACCTATCAGTTGGTTGGCTCCGGGACGGTCGAGAATGGTGCGCGAGTCGACCATTGCCGATACACGGAAGGCGATACGCGCCGGGAAGTTGGCTTTGATCGTACCTGTGATGATGTTGGTCGTCGGGCGCTGGGTGGCAATAATCATGTGGATGCCGACGGCACGCGCCAACTGGGCAATGCGGGCGATAGGCAATTCCACATCCTTACCAGCTGTCATAATCAAGTCACCGAACTCGTCGATGACGACTACAATATACGGCATGAACTTATGTCCCTTTTCCGGATTCAACCGGCGATTAATGAACTTTTCGTTATATTCTTTGATATTGCGCACATGGGCAGCTTTCAGTAAATCATAGCGGGTGTCCATCTCCACACAGATGGAGTTCAGCGTCTGCACTACTTTGGTGACGTCCGTAATGATGGCATCTTCACCATCGGGCAGTTTGGCAAGGAAGTGGTGCTCGATGACGGAGTAGATGCTGAACTCTACCTTCTTCGGGTCTACCAGCACAAACTTCAATTCCGCCGGATGCTTCTTATATAATAAGGAGGTAATGATGGCATTCAATCCCACAGACTTACCCTGACCGGTAGCACCGGCAACGAGCACGTGCGGCATCTTGCAGAGATCCACCATAAACACTTCGTTGGTAATGGTCTTACCCAGTGCGATGGGCAAATCGTAGGTAGACTCCTGGAACTTCTTGCTGCCGATGATGCTCTGACCGGAGACAATCTTCGGATTGGAGTTAGGCACCTCAATACCGATAGTACCTTTTCCGGGGATAGGCGCAATGATACGGATACCCAATGCCGAAAGACTGAGGGCGATATCATCTTCCAATCCACGGATTTTGGAGATGCGCACTCCCTGTTCGGGGGTAATCTCATAAAGCGTCACCGTAGGACCTACGGTCGCCTTGATGGTACTGATTTCGATGCCGAAGCTGCGCAGCGTATTGATAATCTTATCCTTATTGGCATTCTGCTCAGCCATGTCGATGGTAGGCCCGTTGTCATCGTAATGCTTCATCAGGTCTATGCCGGGATAATGATAATTCTCCAAGTCCAGACGAGGATTATACGGTTCTTTCTCTACACCTTGATATTCCTCCTCTTCATTTTTCTCAATCTCGAATGCCGGCTCCTTCATAGCCGGCTGTTCCCGGAAAGGGGGCACAGCATCCGGTTGCGGTGTCTCGATGGTCATTGTTATATCATCATCTCCTTGGCGGGCAGGTTTCACGCTGCTTCCTCCGCCAAGGTCGAGAGTAATTTCGGGGGTAATTTCTTCTTCTTCCTCTTCACCAGCAGTTTCGGGCACGGTTTCTTTTTCGGGTTCCGGTTTGGCTGGTTTCGGGGCAGAGGTCTTTCCTTTTGTCGTCCAGGAGTCGGTAAACTCTTCCGGTGTCTCACCTTTCTCCTTTTCGGCCTTTTCCTTACGCTTCAGGAAGCTGAGAGTAAACAGTCTGCGCAGCCAGATAACAGTACGCGCACTCAGGTAGATAAGAAAGCAGATAGCAGTTACCAGCAACAACATCCACACACCCGGCACTCCGATTTGCGATACGAGCCAGTTGCTGACGTTATATCCGTGCAAACCTCCCAAATAAAGGAAAGAGTCCTTGTACTGGTCTACAAAAGCAAAACCGAAAAAGACCGAGAACCATACCAGCAGCAACGAGCAACCGATGAACCATTTCCACAGACGTACCACACGTACCTTCATCAACTTCAGTCCTGCCACTGCCAGGAACACGAGGATGAAGAACGACGACACGCCGAAGCAGTCATTTATCAGATAGCTTGCCAGTTGTGCGCCGCGGGAACCGGCGTAGTTTTTCACTCCATTTGTAGTAGAAGCCAGCTCTTGCGCTGTGCCTCCGTCAATGATACTCTGGTCCGCCGCTCCCGTGAAGAAGAACGATGAAAAGGCGAGCAACAGGTAAACGGAAAAGATAACGAGGACAAGTCCGATTACAAAATGAATGGTTTCATTCTTGAATATGCCCGTCACTTTTCCGAAGAACGAAAGGGACGTTTCTGTATCTTTAGATGCATTTTTCTTTGCCATTTTCAATATATATGATAGATTGGTGCAAAAGTAATAAAAAAAACACGCTTCAGCATTCTTGGAACGGGGAAAAATAAGAATCTAGGTTAATCTGCATTTGCTACTGGCTGGACGATACCGACAGCCGAAGAAGAAGCCGGAGAACGGAATATCATGTGGCAAGAAACAATATAAGCATGTAGAGAGTGCCAAAACACCCTATTTACAGCCAAATACTTTGCCCAAATCGTTTGCAACACAAAGAAAAGTAGTATCTTTGTAAAAATCAATTTTATTATGGAACAGAAAGACAAATACATACGTTTTGACTGGGCAGTGAAACGCCTGCTGCGCAACAAGGCCAACTTCGACGTACTCGAAGGCTTCCTCACCGTGCTCTTGGGCGAAGCAATCCATATCGTGGAGATTCTAGAAAGCGAAAGCAATCAACAAAGTGAAGAGGATAAGTTCAACCGAGTGGACATCAAAGCCCGGAACAGCAAAGACGAGATAATTATTGTAGAGGTGCAAAATACCCGTGAACTCTATTACCTGGAACGCATCTTATACGGGGTGGCAAAAGCAATTACAGAACATATCGAACTGGGCAGCATCTACTCTGACGTAAAGAAGGTATACTCTATTAGCATACTCTACTTCGACATTGGCCAAGGAACCGACTACCTATATCATGGCCAGAATACCTTTGTGGGCGTACATACAGGAGACTTTCTGCAAGTAACTACCAAAGAGAAAGGAGCCATCGTACGCAAACTTCCGGCTCAAATATTCCCCGAATACTTTCTGATCCGCGTGAACGAGTTCAACAAGGTAGCCGTCACGCCGCTGGAAGAATGGATTGAGTATCTGAAAACCGGTTGTATTCGTCCCGACACCCAAGCCCCCGGACTGGCCGCAGCACGAAAAAAGCTAATTTACTACAATATGGAGCCTGCCGAACGCAATGCTTACGACCGACATATAGATGCTATTATGATACAGAACGATGTACTGGGAACTGCTAAAGAAGAAGGATATGAAGAAGGATTGCAGGAAGGATTGCAGGAAGGAAGACAGGAAGGAAGGCAGGAAGGAAGACAGGAAGGATTGCAAGAAGGGAAAATATCCGTAGCTCGTAACCTGAAAGCTATTGGCTTGTCCATAGAAACAATCGTACAAGCGTCCGGCCTATCCATTGAAGATATAGAGAAACTATAATTAGGAAATACACTTTTTAAGAAAGGCAGTACAGCAAAATGCAAATAAATTTGCTTCGGCTTTCGGTTTACGCTATCTTTGCGTTTCAAATCAAGAAGATATGAAGAAAGAAAGCCAAGTGATATTCGACCGTAATGTAGTGGAATTCGTTACCGTAGCTGCTGAATTCTGCAAGTTTCTGGAACAAGCGGAAGGTATAAAACGTTCTATATTTGTCGATACTTCATTAAAAATACTTCCGCTGCTTTATCTCAAAGCTTCCATGTTGCCCGAATGTGAAACGATAGGAGATGAAGCTCCGGAAACATTCGTAACCGAAGAGACTTACGAAGTGCTCCGCATAAATCTCGCAAATATCCTTGCCGAAAAGGATGACTACTTGGATGTATTTGTGTCGGACATGAAGTACAGCGACCAGCCCATCACGAAAAACATTTCCGAAGATCTGGCCGATATCTATCAGGATATCAGAGACTTCATTTTTGTATTTCAATTGGGACTGAACGAAACGATGAACGACTCCCTTGCCATCTGCCAGGAAAACTTCCGGCTGTATTGGGGACAGAAACTCGTCAACACGCTGCGCGCCCTGCACGATGTAAGGTATGCACAAGGCGAAGACGAAGAAAATGAAGAGGAGGATTGTGACTGTGAAGACGGCTGCGATTGTGGAGACGACTGCCATTGTGATGATGACAATTGCCATTGCCACGAACATCATCACGAATAAACTTTAAATTATGGTTATCAAAAGAACAATAGATAAAGAGGTACTGAAAGAGCTGCCCAAAGCCGCCTTCCCGGGAGAAATACACGTGGTGCAGACGCCGTGGGAAGCCGAGAGAGCAATAACCTACCTGAAGGGATGCACTTTGCTGGGCATTGACAGTGAGACGCGTCCTTCGTTCACAAAAGGACAGTCGCACAAAGTTGCCTTGCTGCAAATCTCATCAGAAGAACATTGCTTTCTGTTCCGCCTTAACCTCACCGGATTGACGTTGCCCATCATCACGCTACTGGAGAGTCCCAGCGTAACGAAAGTAGGGCTTTCACTGCGGGACGACTTCATGATGCTGCACAAGCGTGCCCCCTTTGAGCAACGTGCCTGCATCGAATTGCAGGAATACGTCCGCGCCTTCGGTATCCAGGACAAAAGTCTGCAAAAGATATACGGCATCCTCTTTGGAGAGAAAATATCCAAAAGCCAACGTCTCTCTAATTGGGAAGCCGACACCCTGACTGAATCTCAAAAACAATATGCAGCAACCGACGCCTGGGCATGCCTCAACATCTACAACAAGTTGCAAGAGCTGAAGCGCACCGGAGATTTTGAAATTGCGGCAGAGGAAGAAGAAAAGATTATAGTAACAGATAAATGATAATTTAGAAGCGCTATGGAGTATTTTGAATGATTTCTGAAATCATTGCTACAATGATCTCTGAAATTATTACTGCAATGATTTCTGAAATCATTGTAGTAATAAGATGAAGGGAAAAAACACAAATAGAACTGCGCTAAATTCTCATTTAACAACACATATATATAGTATGTATAAAGTATATCTCAAATCTGGTAAAGAAGAGTCATTGAAGCGTTTTCACCCCTGGGTGTTTTCCGGTGCCATTGCGCACTTCGACGGAGAACCCGAAGAAGGAGAAGTAGTAGAAATCTATACCTCCAAGAAAGAATTCATCGCCAAAGGACATTTCCAAATAGGCAGCATCGCCGTGCGTGTACTGACCTTCCATCAAGACGAAGACATCAATGCCGACTTCTGGAAACGCAAACTCAGTATTGCCTACGACATGCGACGCAGCATCGGCATCGCCGAAAACCCGACGAATAATACCTACCGCCTGATACATGGCGAAGGCGACAACTTGCCGGGCCTCGTCATCGATATTTATGCCCGCACCGCCGTAATGCAGGCACACTCCGCCGGCATGCACCTCGACCGCATGGCCATTGCCGAAGCCCTCAGTGAAGTGATGGGTGACCGGATAGACAACATCTACTACAAATCGGAAACCACCCTCCCTTTCAAAGCCGACCTCTACCCCGAAAACGGTTTCCTGAAAGGCGGAAGTACTGATAACGTTGCCACGGAATATGGCTTGAAGTTCCACATCGACTGGCTGAAGGGACAAAAAACCGGCTTCTTCGTTGATCAGCGCGAGAACCGCTCTCTGCTGGAACGTTATGCCAAAGGGCGCAGTGTACTGAACATGTTCTGCTACACCGGCGGTTTCTCCGTCTATGCCATGCGCGGAGATGCCAAACTGGTACATTCCGTAGACAGTTCCGCCAAAGCCATCGACCTGACCAACAAGAACATCGAGCTGAATTTCCCCGATGATGCCCGTCATGCCGCATACGCCGAAGATGCTTTCAAATACCTGGACCGTATGGGCGACCAATACGACCTTATCGTCCTCGACCCGCCTGCCTTTGCCAAGCACCGTGATGCCCTGCGCAATGCCCTGCAAGGTTACCGCAAACTGAATGTCAAAGCATTCGAGAAAATCAAACCGGGCGGCATACTCTTTACTTTCTCCTGCTCGCAAGCCGTCAGCAAAGAGAATTTCCGTACCGCTGTATTTACCGCTGCCGCCATGTCCGGCCGCAACGTCCGCATCCTGCACCAACTGACGCAGCCTGCCGACCATCCGGTAAGTATCTATCATCCCGAAGGGGAATATTTGAAAGGGTTGGTACTCTATGTAGAATAAGAATCAGGCAAATAACGCCATCAAAGTTTTAAAAGTAGTTAATAAAAAGCAGATTTTCGTCTAATTACTATGTTGTATAACATAAACCCTGTATATTTGCAGTGTGTTTTTCATGGTATTAGATTTAAGGTTAATAAAGATTGGCTGTCTGGGATAGATAGCCTTCTTTTTTTATATACCCCCAGCTCCCTTTTTTAGCCCTCCAGGCATCGCCTTTTCCGAGAAATTCCCTACATTTGCATCAATGTATATATAAGAAAAACACGTAATAAGAAACAATTATGAGTATCAAGGTTCGTTTAGTTATCATGAACTTCCTGCAATTTGCCGTATGGGGAGCGTATCTCACATCAATGGGAAGTTATTTGGTAAATGTAGGTTTGGCAGGACATATCGGTATGTTCTATGCCATGCAAGGCATCGTATCGTTATTTATGCCTGCCATTCTGGGGATTATTGCCGACCGCTGGGTGCCGGCACAAAAATTACTGAGCTTCAGCCACTTCGTTGCAGCCCTGTTTATGGCGTTGACCGGCTATTACGGCATGACCGCCGGAGCGGATGTAGATTTCAGCATTCTCTTTACCTTCTACTCATTAAGCGTTGCATTCTATATGCCCACCCTCGCCCTCTCCAATTCCGTGGCCTATACCGCTTTGGACAAAGCTGGACTGGACACTATCAAGACCTTCCCTCCCATCCGTATCTTCGGAACCATCGGTTTCATCTGCTCCATGTGGATGGTCGATTTGCTGGGATTACAGAATACATACGGACAATTCTTTGCCTGCGCCATCATCGGATTAGTATATGGTGTATATGCCCTGACCTTGCCCGACTGCCCCATCAGCAAGGGCGGACAAACCAAATCACTGGTGGAAGCCTTGGGGCTGCGTGCTTTCGCACTGTTCAAGCAGAAGAAAATGGCAATTTTCTTTATCTTCTCCATGCTGCTCGGCGTGTCGCTGCAAATCACCAACGGGTTTGCCAACCCATATATCAGCAGTTTCGGAAGCATTCCCGAGTATGCCGACACCTTTGGTGTGCAGCATGCCAATATCCTGATTTCGCTGTCGCAGGTGTCCGAGACTCTCTGTATCTTGCTGATCCCCTTCTTCCTGAAGCGTTTCGGCATTAAACAAGTGATGCTGATTGCCATGCTGGCATGGGTACTACGGTTCGGACTGTTCGGAGCCGGTAATCCGGGCAGCGGGGTATGGATGTTTGTACTTTCCATGATTGTTTATGGCGTTGCATTCGATTTTTTCAACATATCCGGCTCTTTATTTGTTGATAGAGAAACGGACAAAGGAATCCGCTCCAGTGCACAAGGCTTGTTCGTCATCATGACCAACGGCTTCGGCGCTACTATTGGTACACTGGGGGCACAAGCTGTAGTAAATCATTTCGTCGATTTCAACAGTGAAGTGCCGCAGATAGCACAATGGCAGTCGGCCTGGTTCACGTTCGCAGCTTATGCGCTGGTCGTAGCGGTAGTGTTTGCACTTGTATTCAAGTACAAGCACCGGCCCGAGAAAAACTAAACTAAGTTTTTTATGAATAAGAAAAAGATAGAACTACAAGTACTTAACATCTCCAACAGCCAGGCGCAGGCAGGTGCCTATGCCCTGGTATTAGGCGAAGTGGACGGTAAACGCCAGCTCCCGGTCATTATCGGTGCATCCGAAGCACAAGCCATGGTCATCGAACTGAAAGGCATTATTCCGCCGCGTCCGCTGACGCACAATCTATTTGCTTCTGTCCTCGAAGTTTTGGGAGTAAAGCTGATGCGGGTCCTCATTTATAAGGTGGATAATGGTGTGTTCTATTCCTATCTTTATATGAAAGCCGAAGAGACCATTCTTCGTATTGACGCACGCACCAGCGACGCGGTAGCCTTGGCCCTGCGCATGAATGCCCCTATCTTCATCTACGAAGATATCCTGAACACAGAGTGCCTGAAAACAGGAGAAACGACCGTAGACCCGATGGAAGGCGGCAGCCCCGACAAAGACGACCTCCTGCAGGAAGATACGCTGGACATGCTGAAAGCCGCCCTGCAAAAAGCCGTAGAAGAGGAAGATTACGAGCACGCTGCACTCCTAAGAGACCAGATTAATCAACGCAAAAACTTATAGAAAATTTATGCACGTATTTTATACCCCCGACATACAAACCCGCAACGAACTGCCCGAAGAGGAAGCCGCACATGCCGTACGTGTCCTGCGCCTGCAAGCGGGCGATGAAGTGACGCTGACCGATGGGCAAGGTAACTTCTACCGTGCTGAAATCAGCACAGCCACCAATAAACGCTGCCTCGTCAACATTCTGGAAACTCTGCCGCAGGAGCCTTTGTGGAGCGGGCATCTGCACATTGCCATGGCTCCCACCAAGAACATGGACCGTACGGAATGGTTTGCCGAAAAAGCCACCGAAATAGGTTTCGACGAGCTGACCTTCCTGAACTGCCGCTTCTCGGAACGGAGAGTCATCAAGACAGAACGCATCACCAAGATACTCGTCTCCGCCATCAAGCAGTCTCTCAAGGCCCGACTGCCCCGACTGAATGAAATGACGGATTTCAACAAGTTCATCACGCAGCCCTTCGCGGGACAGAAGTTCATTGCGCACTGCTACGAAGGCGAGAAACCGCTATTAAGGGAGGTAGTCCGCAAGGGAGAAGACGCCTTGGTGCTGATAGGTCCCGAAGGCGATTTCAGCGAAGAAGAAGTGAAGAAGGCAATAGAAAACGGCTTTACGCCCATCAGCCTGGGCAAGGCACGCCTGCGTACCGAAACTGCCGCACTCGTTGCCTGCCACATTCTGAATCTGCAAAATCAATGATATTCACTAAAAACAAAAACTATATGAAAAAGAATCTATTCCTCCATCTGGCAGTGCTGATTGTATTTGTAAGCGCATGCTCCTCCAAGAAGACGGAATATACCAACGTTATTCCTGCCGACGCTTCGCAAGTTGTTGAACTTAATATGAAATCATTGTCAGACAAAGCCGGCATGAAGGACAAAGAGACCAAAGAAGCTCTGCAAAAGCTGACGGATGCCATGAAGAGCGGCATGAACGCAGCCACTTTCCAACAGTTGGAAGCGGTGCTGAAAGATCCTGCCAAGTCGGGTGTGGATGTGGATGCCCCGATATATATCTTCAACGCTCCGGCATTTCCTTATACCAGCCTGGTGGCCAAAGTGACGAACGAAGATGACCTGCTGAAGTTGCTGGAAGTGATGGAGAAAGAGCAAGTGACTGCCCACGTTGCCGAAGCAGACGGCTACAGCTTTGTAAAGCTCAGCAACCAGGCTTTACTTGCCTTCACCCCGACAACGCTGATGGTAGTCAGCTACAAAGGCAACACGCAGTTGGAAAAAGCCAAAGAAGGTATCACCGCTTTGCTGAAGCAGACCGGCGAGAATAGCATCAACAGCAACGCAGCTTTCAAGAAGATGCAGAAGCAGGGCGGCGACGTCAACATGCTCATTTCCCCCTCCAGCCTGCTGGGCGCTTATGCCAACCAACTGAACTACGGCCTCTCTAAAGAAATCGACTTGAAAGACTTGGTGATGCTGGGAAGCCTCTCCTTCGAAAAAGGCAAAATTGAAATGAAGGTAGAGAACTACACCGAAAATGCCGAACTGAAAGCCATGCTCGAAAAGCAGGTAAAGAGCACGCGCCCCATCGAAAACACATTCCTGAAGTACTTCCCCAAGTCCACACTGGCACTGTTCAGCGTAGGCGTGAATGGAGAAGAATTCTACAACGCATTGCAGGAAAACGAACAGTTCCGCAACAATTTTTCCATCACCAAGGCTGCCGAAGTAAAAGATTTGTTCAGTACTTTCCAGAACGATATCACCTTCGGACTTATCAACGTGACGATGAACAACAATCCTTCGTTCCTGGCATACGCCAGCGTGAAGAACAGCACCCCCCTGAAAGCGCTCTATGAGAAAAAAGGAGAACTGGGACTGAAACGCGGAGAAGACATCGTGAAGCTGAACGAAGACGAATACGTCTACAAATCACGCAACATCAACATCTTCTTCGGAATACGAGACAAGCAAATGTATGCTACCAACGATGAACTGCTGTACAAAAACATCTGCAAGGCAGTGGATCCATCGGCCAAAGACACGAACTATGCTTCCGGACTGAAAGGAAAGCGCGCGGCATTCGTCATCAATGCCGAAGCAGTGCTCGACCTGCCCGTCATCAAGATGCTGGTAGGATTTGGCGGACGCGAGTATGCTACGTATTTCTCACTTCTGGGCAACATCTCTTACCTCGAAGCATCGGGCGACAGCGAAAAATCCATCATCACCCTGCAACTGAAAGACAAGAATGTAAATGCACTGAAACAGATTGTAGACTTCGTCAAGCAGTTTGCAGGCATGTAAATCCAAGAAAGATAATGAACAGCATTCACCTACGGCAAACACTACCCCAAGTGTTTGCCGATCGTGATGCCATCACCTCCGACGTGTGGCATCAAGACATTACATTCTCTAAAGGGAAGCGTTACCTCATAGAAGCTGCCTCGGGCACAGGCAAGTCCTCGCTCGGCAGCTACGTCTACGGTTACCGCCGCGACTATCAGGGTATCATCAATTTCGACGAGCGGAACATCCGTTCGCTCTCCGTCGACGAATGGGTGGAGGTACGCAAGCACTCCCTCAGCATCCTCTTCCAGGAGCTGCGCCTCTTTCCCGAACTGACTGCCCTCGAAAACATTCAGCTCAAGAACCGCCTCACTAACTATAAGAAGAAGAAAGATGTCCTTGCCCTTTTTGCTGTCCTCGGCATTGCCAACAAAGCAGATCAGAAAGCAGGGAAGCTGTCCTTCGGCCAGCAACAGCGCGTTGCCTTCATCCGCAGCCTCTGCCAGCCGTTCGACTTCATCTTCCTGGACGAACCCGTCAGCCATCTGGACGATGACAATGGCGACATCATGAGCCGGATATTGACAGAGGAAGCCGAACGTCAAGGCGCAGGTGTAATTGTGACGTCCATAGGGAAGCATTTGCGATTGGAATATGACAGTGTATATAAACTATAAATGATAATTTAGCGGCGTGTGATAACAAGTGTATCTCAAACTCCTCCGCCTGAAAGGGGAGGTGCCCGTAGGGCGGAGGGGTCTT